>Ga0255088_1000200_pt1 | contig 32183 bp, 33 predicted proteins | sample Colum_Miss_RepB__2_FD_188587 | JGI IMG/M metagenome (GOLD analysis project Ga0255088, IMG submission 188587) | Freshwater microbial communities from Columbia River, Oregon, United States - Colum_Miss_RepB_8d | ecosystem: Environmental > Aquatic > Freshwater > River | place: USA: Oregon...
CAAGACTGCCCGCTGGCCAGGATCCACGCCGATGCGCGACGTCCTTCCATCGGTGGAGGATGCTGTGGGACGTGTGGTCAATGTGGGTGTCTTTCAAGACGAACCGCTGCTCAAGGCCAAGTTGGCCCCGAGTGGTGAAAAAGGGGGACTCTCCGCACAACTGGGTGACGGACTGCGCGCTGTGACGGTGAAGGTCAATGAGGTGATTGGCGTGGCCGGATTTGCCTTGCCCGGCAACTACGTCGACGTGATGGTCAACGCCACCGACCAGAACAACCATCCGGTGTCCAAGATTGTGCTGGAACGCATTCAGGTTCTGGCCGTCGCGCAGGATGTGACCACTCCTGAAGGCAAACCCAAGGTGGTCAATGCCGTCACGCTGGAAGTCACTCCCGCGCAAGCCGAAACCATCGACCTGGCACGCAGTATTGGCACGCTGTCATTGGTGTTACGCAATCAACGCGACCCTGCAGGTATTCAGACACCTGGCGCTCGTAAAGATGACTTGTGGCGCACCACGCACAACCTGAATATGCCCAGTGCTCGGGCAGATGGCGCAAACCGCGCACCCCGCACAGCCACGACATCTCCTTCGACTGTCACCACGCCTGCCCCAACAACCACGCCCGTGATTCGTGGCCTGGTCGTGTCCGCGCAATAACCCGGTTAATTTCTCCGAGAAAGACAGACATGCCCATGTCATCCTCCCGCACGTTCGTCCGCGCCTTCTTCAGTTTCCTCTATGACTCCCTCTTTGCCTTCCGTTTGACCTTTCTCTCCCGCACCTTGACCAGAGCTTCCTGTTGCAGTTCAGTTTGCGCAAGCGCCCCACACACCCATCGCACTGGGGCCTGGACGGCCCGACCGGGGGGACTCTCGCCCACCTTGCTCTTGCCGCTTGTCATGTGGGTCAGCGATGTCGCCCATGCCCAGGACATGCCGTTGAGCGTGAGCAAGGCACCCACCCCGGTACCCGCTGCATTACGCAGCGCAGCCTCAACCCCCGACAGCGAGACCCTCACAGCACCCGGCGTACACCTCACCCTGGGCAAATCGCAGGTGCTCGCACTGCCCGAAACAGCAACCCGACTGTCCATCGGCAATCCCGAGGTGGCCGATGTGTTGATGATCAACCCCCGCGAGGTGTATTTGCTGGGCAAAAAGCCGGGCACCACCAATCTGTTCGTGTGGTCCGCCAATGGCAAGACCACCCTGCGCAATGTTGAGGTACAAGTGGATGTTGAAAGCCTCAACCAACGTCTGCGCCAACTGGTTCCCGAAGCCGACACTGTGCAGGTTCAGGCCCTCGCCGAGCATGTGGTGCTGAGCGGTCAGATTGCAGACGCCATGAAGGCGCAGCGATTGGTGCAACTGAGCGAAGCCTTCAATGGCGGTCGCAAAGTGGTCAACCTGTTGCGCGTGATGGGGGGGCAGCAAGTGATGCTCGAAGTCAAAGTCGCCGAAGTCTCCAAAACCTTGCTCGAGCAATTGGGCGTGAACATGGACGTGGCGCGCACCGCCGGTGGCACTTCCATTCAACTGTTGTCTCAACTGCTGTCAACCGGATCAAGTTCGCTGAGCTTCACCCGTCCCGACGGACGCACCAACGTCACCGTCACCGCTGACATGAAGCGCGGGTTGGTCAAGGTGCTGGCGGAACCCACCATCACCGCCATCAGCGGCCAGGAGGGTTCGTTTCTGGCAGGAGGCAAGATTTTCATCCCGGTTCCCCAAAGCAGTTCCTCCGGTGGCACCGTCATCACCCTGGAGGAAAAGGAATTCGGTGTGGGGTTGCGCTTTTTCCCGACGGTGTTGGAGGATGGGGTGATCAACCTGCGCGTCACCCCTGAAGTCTCGGAGTTGTCGCAGATTGGCACCACGATCACAGGCCTGACCGGACAAACCAGTCTGTTGCCCTCCATCACCACGCGACGTGCCTCCACCACGGTGCAGCTGCGCGACGGTGAAAGCTTTGCCATCGGGGGGCTGATCAAGAGCAATGTCTCGCAAACCGTGAAATCCGTACCGTTGCTGGGGGACATTCCCATCCTCGGTCCGTTGTTTCGAAGCACAGCCTTCCAGACCGAAAAGTCCGAACTGCTGTTCGTGGTCACGCCTCGCCTGGCCAAACCGATGAGCACCTTGCAAGCCCTACCCACTGATGCCTACAAGCCTCCCTCGCGTATTGAGCGTGTGATGGAAGGACGTCTGGAGGCCCGTGACACCCCCACGACCGGAGATTCCCATGATTGATATCTACGCCATTCGTCGCTCGGCCATCACCCGCCTGGCCTTGTGCGCCAGCATGTGGCTCATGCTGGGCTGCGCCGAGCTACCCACCGCCGTCGATCGAAACTTCGGCAAGTCCATCCAGCGCACACAAGAAGCGCAATCCATACACCCACACAACGTACCGCCCGCCTATCCCCCCCTGGTCTCGGATGCGGTGAGCGGCAAGGCCGCCATTGAACGGTATTACAAGAGCTATGAAGCTCCCCCGCCGGCGGGCAATGTGTTCAACATTGGTGTGGGCGTGCCTCAGATGACGCCTGCAACGAGATGAAGAACATCATGCGAATAGGATTGGTGGCCTCCTCCTCAACCCGACGGGACGAATTGCAGTCCTTGATCGGGACGCTGGAGGGTATGGTGTTGAACACGCATGTGCGTGATAAAAACCAGGACGGATGGCGCGAAATGCCCGTGGAGTCTTGGGACATTCTGGTACTGGACAGCCCACTGCAAACATCCACCCAAGAACGTGATCGCGATCTGGCCTGGCTGGGACAATGCGTCACGCGGCACCCGATGCTGGGCGTGCTGTGGCTCACCCATGACATTGACCCCGCGTTTTTGCTGCAAGCCATGCGCAGTGGGGTGCGCGAGGTGCTGCCCTTGCATCCAGATGCCACTGAGTTCACGCAAGCCTTGCACCGACTGCGTCAACATGCTCAGTCCCATTCTCTATCCGGACACTTGGACGCTGTGGATCCCAGCACGTCCGGCCGCTTGATTGCTTTTGTGCCGACCAAAGGCGGGTGCGGAGCCACTTTCATGGTCACCAATACGGCCTATCTGCTCGCCAAGGACATGGAGTGCGACACCTTACTGATTGATCTGGCTCTGCAGGGTGCCGATGCCTCGTATTACCTGTCCAGTGACGATCACCGCAACAGCTTGCTGGACTTGACTCGTCACACCGACCGACTGGATGCCCATTTGCTTCACAGCAGCCTGCACTCGGTCATCCCTCATCTGCACCTGCTGGCTGCACCGAATGTGAGCGAACTGACCTCTCAATTGACCGCCTCTCAACTCGAGCAAGTGCTGCAGCTGGCGCGTCGCCGCTATGGCATGGTGCTGCTGGACATGCCCGACACCCTGGATGCCGTTACCCTAAAAGCCCTGGATCTGGCTGATGAAGTGGTGTTGGTCATGGGCAATACCGTGGCGCATGTTCGCAACGCCAAACGTTGGCTGGTGATGCTGCGGTCTTTGGGGTATGCCAACGCCAAATTGCGTGTGGTACTCAACAAGATCCACCCTGGCAGCGAGGTGGATACCGCGCTCATCGAAGGGGCGCTGGGGATTCCTGTGTGCCACACCCTGCCCAGCGACCCTGCCACAGCGCTGCAGGCCACCAACCAGGGCCTGCCCCTGATGAGCCTCAACGGTCACAGCCCGCTGGTGCAGTCGTTACGCCAATTCATCTCTCAAGAGTGGCACCTGAATGCCCCCAAGCGCAAGAACTGGCTGGAACGCTGGTTCTGAATCGAGTACCCCTCTAAGAAAGCCTGAGACTGTGGCTCTGAATTTTCGACAATGGTTGGAGCGGGATCTGTCCACTCCCGAATCCACCCCCGAAGTCCGTACGCTGCCCGTCAGCACTCGGCGTTTTGATCAAATCCGCTCGCAGATTCACCGCGAGATGCTCACCGAGTTGGACTTTCGAAAATTCGAAGGTATCCCACTCGAGGTACTCAAGCGAGAGCTCCAAGCCATGGCTGAGCGCTTCATCAGCGCCAGGAACGTACCGGTCAATGAAACCGAGTTACGTCAGATTGTGCAAGGCATCCAAAACGAGATGCTGGGTCTGGGACCCATTGAACCCCTGCTGTCGGATGCCAGCGTGTCGGACATCCTGGTCAATGGCCCGCATCAGATCTACATCGAGCGTCGCGGGCGCATTGAACCCTCCCTCATCCGATTTGACGACGACACGCACCTCATGCGGGTGATCGAACGCATCGTCTCACGGGTGGGACGCCGCATCGACGAAACCACCCCCATGGTGGATGCCCGCCTGCCTGATGGCTCTCGGGTGAATGCCGTCATTCCGCCCTTGGCCATTGACGGGCCCCAACTCTCCATTCGACGCTTTTCGGTGGTGCCGTATGCCCTGGCCAACCTGCTGGAATTTGAGACCCTCACCGCCGACATGGCCGAGTTCATCCAGGGTCTGGTCAAGGCCCGGGTGAATCTGATGGTGTCGGGTGGGACGGGCAGCGGCAAGACCACCTTTCTCAATGTGATCTCCGCCTCGATTCCAGACGATGAGCGCATTGTCACCATCGAGGATGCCGCTGAATTGCAACTTCAGCAGCGTCATGTGGTGCGCATGGAGTCACGTCCGCCCAATATCGAAGGCAAGGGCGAGATCACCCAACGCGCCCTGCTGCGCAACAGCCTGCGCATGCGCCCGGACCGCATCATTGTGGGCGAGGTGCGCGGCGCTGAAGTGTTGGACATGCTGCAGGCCATGAATACCGGTCATGAGGGTTCAATGACCACCATTCACGCCAACACGCCCCGGGACGCCATGACCCGCATCGAGCATATGCTGGGCATGGCGGGGGTGACCACCGATGTACGCACCACCCGTCAGCAAATCAGCGCCGCGTTGTCGGTGGTCATCCAGGTTTCTCGCTTGTCAGATGGACGCCGCAAGGTCATGAGCGTACAAGAAATTCTGGGTCTGGAGGGCGACATGCTCACCCTACAGGAAATTTTCCGCTTCGAGCAAACCGGCCTGAGCCCAACGGGTCAAGTGCTCGGCCGCTTCGTTGCAACCGGCATCCGTCCGCGGTTGATGGACAGGCTCAAAGCCAAGGGTGTGAGCTTGCGACCCGAAATGTTCGCACCGCCCCGGTCAGAGGAGACATGATGGACCTGATGGGTTGGAGTCTGTTTTTACTGGCGGCTGTGAGTGCCTCGGGCCTGGTGTTTTCGATCGGATGGCTGGGCTTTGAACTGCTGCAGCCCAGAGGTCGCGACGTGGCTCAGCGACTGGCCGATTTGCAGACCGCTCCCCTGCCCCATGTGGACTTGCAGTTACTCAAGCACCGACCGTTGAGCCGACTCGCGTGGCTGAATGAGTGGTTGCAGGATTGGCCTGCTGCGCGTCAACTGGACCGGTTGCTGCAGCAGACTGGATGGCCGCTACGGGTGGAGCATGCAGGGGTTGCCATGGCGGTCTCGGCTGTGATGTTCATGTGGGTGGGCCAGCTCTTGGGGCTGAACGGAGCCTGGGCGGCTGGGCTGACAGTAGCCAGCTGGTTCGGCGGGTGGTCTGTACTTCGGCTCAAGCGCAGGCGCCGTCTGCGTGCCATCGAATCGCAACTGCCGGATGCCCTGGATCTGATTGCACGGGCCATGCAGGCGGGACATGCGATGAGCAGCGCCATCCTGATGGCAGCTACCGAGGGTCCACAGCCACTGGCCGATGGGTGGCGCACCATCTTCGACGAAATCAATTTCGGCATTCCCACTCGCAAAGCGATTGAAGATTTTTCCGAGCGGGTGGACAGTGAATACGTGCGCTTGTTTGTGGTCTCGACGCTGATTCAGATGGAAACCGGAGGCAACATGGCGGAGATTTTGCACAACACCGCCCGGCTGATCCGGGAACGCCAGCAACTGCAGGCTTCGGTCAAGGTCTTGTCCGCTGAAGGGCGGGTGTCTGCCTTGATTCTGTCCACCCTGCCGTTCGCACTGGGTGCGTTTCTCACGCTGATCAACCCCGGTTTTGTGGCCGTGCTGTGGACCGATCCCCTGGGACTCAAGATGCTGCTGATCGCCTTGGCCTTGATGTTCCTGGGCGTGTTCTGGATGTGGCGAATGATTGATATTGCGGTGTGAAACCGCCAGGACAACACAATGCCCATCGATTTATTCACCGCGCTGTTGTTTGCCGTGACCGTGCTGGCCTGCTACGCATTTTTGATCACATGGTGGCCGCAGCGCTCACAACGGCGCTTGCGCGATTTATTTCAAACGCCTGCGCCGCAAGGATTATCAACTCCTCAACCCATCGCCCTTTCGCCTTGGAAGCGCTGGTCCACCCGACTCACCCAGATGCTGCTGCGTATCAGCCCTTGGTTGATCCGCAAGCCCCAGACCCCTGGTGTCGAGCCGTCCGATGACGCACCGCCCCCCTCTCAGGTGTTGAGGTGGCAGTTGCTCAATGCCGGCATTCCAGAGCCCGAGGCGGTGGTGGTATTTCAGGTCATCCAAGTCCTGTTGGCCTTGCTGCTGCCGGTGTGCGGACTGTTGCTGTGGTGGTGGCACCCACCCAGCCTGCAACGGGCCAGCCTGCTGATCGTGCTGATCTTGGCTGGCATGTTCGGGTACTACCTGCCCCAAGCAGTGTTGAAACGACGCATCCGACGTCGACAAGCTCAGTTGTTTCGAGGCTTTCCCGATGCCCTGGATTTGATGCGCATGTGCATCCAGGCGGGGCTGGGGCTCGATGCCACCCTGGATCGGGTGGGACGAGAAATTCGACTCTCCTGCCCGCCGCTGTCCCAGGAACTGGCCATGACAGGCTACGAATTGCGCGCAGGGGCGTCTCGGGCACAGGCTCTGCGTCACCTGGCCCAACGGGTGGGTCTGGCGGATGTGGAAGCCTGGGTCAGTACCCTGATCCAGTCCGACCGGTTTGGCACCAGTATTTCGGAATCGCTGCAGGTGTACGCATTGGCCTTGCGCAACAAGCGCAAGCTCGCCGCCCAGGAAGCGGCTGCCAAGCTGCCGATCAAGCTGCTGATACCGCTGGTCTTTTGCTTGTTTCCAGGCTTGCTGACGGTGCTGCTGGGGCCCGCCGTGATCAATATCACTTCGCGGCTCATGCCAGTGCTGTCAGGCTCGCCCTGACCTGGCCGGACAACAGAAGGGACGCCAGCCGCTGAGAGTTACGGCCAGCAAAGCGAAAGCGACCAGCTCAGGAGCGGCGCATCGGGGGGCGCGGCGAAGGAGCGCCCGTGCGGGGTTCGAGGTGGCGGAAGGTGATGCGGCCCTTGGTGAGGTCGTAGGGGGACATCTCCAGGGTGACCTTGTCGCCCGCCAGAATACGGATACTGTGTTTGCGCATCTTGCCGCCCGAATAGGCCGTGACAGTATGACCGTTTTGAAGGGTGACTCGATAGCGGGTATCCGGCAGGACCTCGTCCACCACACCCTGCATTTCGATCAAATCTTCTTTAGGCATTCAATCTTCCTTTCATCCCGCGATTTTAACCGAACCGAAACGTGGCGCCGCGCAGGGCTCACTCAGGGGACTTTTGAGCACATGCAGTTTGAGGTCAACAATTTTCATGGCGGGCTGCTGTCAGTCATGGAGAAGAGAGTTAGCGCCCCGTGAACCGCGGCGTGCGCTTTTCTTGCCAGGCCAGCCCACCCTCCTTCAGGTCTTGCGAAGCCAGAGTTTGCAGCACACTGGTACGGACGGCCTGAGCATCCACTGCCCCGCGAGCAATGCGGTTGAGGTGGTATTTCATCCCCAACAGGGCCAGCGGTGCCATCGTGGCCAGTTGCTGGCACAGCGACTCGGACTGGGCCTGCAACGCCTCGGGCGCCACCAGATGGGTCAGAAATCCGCAGTCTTTCATTTGCTGGGCGTCGAGCTTTTCAGCCGTCAGGAACAGGCGCTTGGCCATGTCCACGCCCAGGCGAGACACGTAGCGCTCCAGGCCGCTCAGGTAGTAATGCAGCCCCAAGCGAGCCGCTGGCATGAACATCTCGATAGTCTGTGACCCCATGCGGAAGTCGCATGCCAGCACCATGTCAGTCGCACCACCGTACACCCCCCCCTGCACCACAGCCAATGTCACAGCTCGGCAGTTCTCAATGGCATCGACCATGTCGCCAAAGCCTTGTCCCTCGGTTTGGCTACCACTGACCTGGGTGATGTCATAGCCAGCGCAAAAGTGCTTGCCGGTGCTGCGCAGCACCAGAAGCAGCACCGACTCGGTCCGGTTCACGGTATCCACATGGTGCCGCAGAACGGCCAAATCATCCGGGGTGATCTTGTTGGCCGAGGCAGGACGCTGCAGGCACAGGGTGGCGATAGGGCCTTGAATCTCTAGCGAGGGCGCGTGTTGCATGACCGGTGACGGGGGCTTAAAAATCCTGGGGCCCATCTTACAAGCACCCGTGTTATCCCCGTTGTCACCTTATCGGCTGGCGCTACACTGGCCCCACGATTTTTCACTCCCTTTTTCGCAGGAGAACTCAATCACGCAGCGTACCGCGGCACACAACCGGCCTTGCAGGACATGATGGGGGGCACAGATCGCCGCCGTCAGCGGCCCGATTGGAGACATTACACAACACCTCATCAGCGGCAAGGTACGGGTACTGGCCACCTCCGGCGCCAAGCGCAACCGCTTCATGCCCGACGCGCCCACCTTTGCCGAACAGGGCTTGCGTGACCCGACCCACAGCGAATGGTTTGCCTTCTTCCTACCCCCCAGGGCGTCCGCTGACATGGTGAGCAAAGTCAACGCAGCCCTGAAAACAGCGTTGGCTTCTAAAGAAGTGATTGATGGCCTGGCCACCTTCGGCCTGGAGTCGCTGTCGAGCACCCCGTCCGAACTGGCCGACTTGCTAAAAAGGGACACCGCCAAATGAGTGCCCATCGTTAAGTCGATTGGCTTCACGGCGGATACCTGAAGCACCGCATCGCCTCGCGCGGCGAGCGATTGGCTATTCATCATTAACGGGGTAGAGTCCCTCTTTACTGAGTTAGAGCCGAGCCCTGACTCAAGCTGGCAGACAAACGCCGCCTTGGTGTGTGGTGGAGAGGAGGAGGATCGAACTCCCGACCTTCGCATTGCGAACGCGACGCTCTCCCAGCTGAGCTACCCCCCCGATGCAACAAATTCTACAGGATTGGCTTTTATTTCTGACCTCCTCCCACAAAGTGGACGGGAGTGAATCAGAAAATCCGGCCAGTGAGGTGTCAGCGTAGACTTCCAGTGGAAACCATGATCTGCCCGCGACGCGAAGTCTCCAAGCGTCTCATTAGGCTCAGGATAGCAACCCCTGATGCTTGAACGAAGGCTCCATAGAAACCCGGCCCACAGCACCAATGCAACGTTTGACTTGAACCCCGGCATGCATAAACTCTTCCCGCGAATGTGAGCCCAGTCGGGACGGGAGGTCAACGGCGCCCAGGCTTACGCAATTCTGTTTTCTGGGCAGTCCCTCTTTGCAAGGAAATTCATCGATAGCAGCATGCTCTGAAATATTGGCTGCCCACGCCGAGTCGCCAGAGAGATGCTTGTCTTGGAGATGAAAGAACTCCTTTTGTTCAATCCACTTTAACACCGGTGTCCTGGATGATCTGCGCCCAGCGGGGCAACTCGACCTTCAGGAAAGCATTGAATTGATCGACGCTGCTGGGCGTCGATTCACCACCGATGGCGGCGATACGAGATTTGACTTCGGGGGTTTCGAGCACACGGTTGACTTCGCGGTTGAGCTTTTGCGTGATGGCGGTCGGCATACCCGGCGGGCCAAATAGTGCAAACCACAAGCTGAGTTGGAATTCGGGTAGACCAGCCTCGGCGGTGGTGGGGATTTCGGCTGCACTTTCAAAGCGACGGGGCGAGGCCAAGGCCAGCCCACGCAGGCGACCTGATTTGACATGGGGTTGCGACGTTGAAATGCTGTCGCAAATGAACTGAGTCTCGCCTCCTATCAGACCCTGTACCGCTGGCGCCGCACCTTTGTACGGGACGTGGGTCATGCGAACACCCGTCAGGCGCATGAACATCTCGGTACACAAATGACCGCCACTGCCCGAACCCGGCGAGGCGAAGTTGAAGGTGCCGGGTTTTTGTTTGGCCAGCGCAATGAACTCCTGCAGGGTTTGCGCAGGCACCTGAGGATTGGTCACAAAGTAAAAAGGCAATGTCGCCAGGTTCGCCACCGCAGTGAAGTCTTTCATGGGGTCGATTTGGCTGTTGCGCAACAAGTAGGGGCTGATGTGGCTCGAAGTTGAAGCCACCAACAGAGTGTAGCCGTCAGGCGCTGACTTGGAGACCGCACCCGAAGCGATGGTGCCGGTACCACCCGGTCGGTTTTCGACCACAAAAGGCTGCCCCAGGTTTTCGGTCAGTTTTTGGGCCACCAGGCGTGCCAGCACATCGGTAGGCCCTCCGGGTGGAAACGGAATCAACATCTTGACGGGTTTATTGGGATAGTCCTGGGCCACTGCCAGCAGGCTGGAGCATGCAACCGTACAGCCCACCAAAACACGCGTTAACCAATGTTTCATGTGTTTACTCCAAGAAAAAAATCGCCAAAAAATCAAGCCACCTGACCACCCAGCACGCGGGCGAACCAATCGGCCATGTAGTCGGCCGCCAGGCTACCGTTGTCGGCCTGGCAGTGCTCGGCCCCGCCTTCATCGATGGTGAAGACGCGCAATTCGCGCTGAAGACTGTTGACCGCCGCCTGGTACAAAGCTTGGGCATCTGCCAAGGGCACTTGGCGATCGTTCTCGCCGTGAACGACGAGGAACGGACATGTGATCTTTGCGGCAACCGACTCCAGATTGAAATGCTGAATTTCTTGCAAGGACTCCTCGATGGTGGCCTTGCCAAAAACGAAATTCAGGTGTTCGGCGAAGTGTGAAACCGATCGCTGCGTGGTGGCGTTAGGCGACAAGCGAGCCAGCACCGTGCGATGCCAATTCCATTGCGCACCAAAGGCAATGCAGCACTTGAGGCGTTTTTCAAAGGCCGCTGCACGCGGGGCATAGTAGCCACCCAAAGACAGTGCCATGATGCCCACACGCTGAGCGTCCACATCGGTGCGCTGCTCCAGCCAGTCCATGCTGGCCGTGGCCGCTTTTTCAATCTGATGGGTACCGTGCATGCCACGCAAACGCAAGGCTTCACCCACACCCGGGTGGTCAACGATCAACATCGCCACGCCACGACGACGCGCTTCGGTGGCCATGCCACTGAGGTAGATGGTTTCCTTGTTCACATCTAGACCGTCGAAGTGAATCATGCAGGGGGAGCGCCCCGGCAAACCCGAGGGCACGAACAAGGCCGGCATGGTTTTGCCTTCATAAGGGATTTCGACCCACTCGATCGGCTCGCGGCGCCAGGTGGCACCCTTTTGAAAGCACTCCAGCATGGTTTTGTAGAGCATGGTCTTACGCGGGTCTTTGGGGTGGGTTTGACGTTCCGCCGCAAAGTAGTAGTTGGCTGCACGCATCAGCTTGCGTCCAGCACTTTGCAGATGACCGGCCTGCTCATCGCGGCGGGCCTGCTCGTGCACATGACCGGCCAGTCGCATGAAGGCCTGCACCCACTCTTCTTGCGCCGGGTCGTCGTTGCGCAAACCCGCATCGACGATGCTGCGGGCCACCGTATCGATCTCGCCGATCAACCCACCCGAACCCAGGGTCAGGTTGGTCGCCAAATTCCAAACATAGTTGCCGCGAAAATATTCAAACATGACGAAGAGTCCAGGTTGATGTTGATCATTCAAAAGACAGTATGAAAATGCCTGAACAATTTTGTCAATCTGGTTGAGTCGTATTGGCATCAAATGCGGGTTAACCAGAGCCCTGCGTTGAGATGTTGTCCAAGACGATCAGGCCTGAGTCAGGTCATCACTCGTAAGTCAACGCCCCGCGCCCCAATAGTTTCTCGTCAACGATGGCGTCAAAGATGCTCTCGACCTCGGTAAAGTGCTTGCGCATGCCAATCACCGGTTGAATTAGTCCGCGGGCCATAACCTCCATGGTCTCAATCAACTCGGTGCGGGTGGAGTGTCGGGAGCCGGTAACGATTCGTTCGGTCAGCATCAACGGACGGGTTGGAATATGGATGTCTCCCTTGCCAACACCAATCACCACGGCTCGTCCAGATGTGGTCAAACTGTCATAAGCCACCTGGAAGGTTTGAGCGTGGCCCACATAGTCGATGGCCGCGTCCACCCCGCGGCCATCGGTCAACTTTTTGACCGCAGCCACCAAGTCGGTCTCACGCTTGACATGGACCACTTCATCCGCGCCCCATTTTTTTGCCAGCTCCAGCTTTTCGTCCGACACATCCATGGCGATAACCCGTGCGCCAAAAGCCTTGGCCACCTGCACGCCGTGGATGCCCACCCCACCGCCGGCGCCAATCAGCAAGACATTGTCATGCGGGTTGATGCGGGCACGTTCCTTCATGCAATGCCAATTCGTATTGACTGCATCGGTGGCCATGGCTGCTGCCTCGTAACTCAGTCCCTTGGGTATAGGCAAGAAATTTTCCACTGGTAAAGAGACGTACTCGGCATAACCGCCATCGCGATGAACACCTACAAAACCCTTGAAGGCCTCGCACAGCGTTTCACGTCCGCCACGGCACCAGCGGCAACGGTGACATGTGAGATAGAAATAAACCGCGCAGGCATCGCCCACTTTGATTTCGGTCACATCAGAGCCAACTTCGACGATGTCGCCGCCCAACTCGTGGCCCATGATGCGTGGAGCCTCGCCACCAAAACTGCCGTTGCGCATATTGAGTAACGTCAGGCCCACGCCCGCTGCCCGAACACGCATCACCGCCTCTCTTGGACCTGGCTTGGGGTCTGGCCGATTCATCAAAACCGATTTCTCTCCCCACTTTTGAACAACCATGGCTTTCATAGAGACCTCCTAAAACAGATTGATCCAACCCACTACACCCAACTGGCCAACCAATTGGCTAGGGGTGGGAAAAAATAAATTAGCACCGACACCACCAACAGCAAAAGCATGAAAGGCGAAGTTCCGAGAAAAATCTGACCCATCGTGACATCTTTGTTCGGCACCACAGACTTGACGGCGTAAACCACCATGCCAAAAGGTGGAGACAAAAGACCGGCCTCGACAATCAAAATACCAATCATGGCAAAGGCCAGCGGGTCCATGCCCAGTGTTTTGGCAATCGGCCAAAAAATAGGAACCGTCAGCAACATGATCGAGATGGAGTCAATGAACATGCCAAGAATTAACCAAATGACCACCATGAATAACACGGTCAGCCCAACTCCCCATTCAGCAGAAAGAATGAGCGCCTGGATTTGATTTCCCATGCCACTCATGGCCAAGGTTCGAGAGTAAAGTTGAGCAGCGAAGACCAAAATCATCAAAGGCACTGCAACTCGCCCCACTGTCAGCACCACATCGATGATTTCCTCACGGCGCATGCCCTTGAATAGCCCCACGGCCAATGCCACCAAGGCACCCATGCCCGCTCCTTCAGTCGGCGTGAAAATTCCCGCCCAAATACCTCCCAAAGCACCAACGACAATGGCCAGCAAGCCCAATCCGCTGAACCAAAGGTCTCGCATGCTGGGCGGCGGCTTTTGGTTAGCACGGGACTCCTGTATGACGCCGGCTTGAAAAGCCGGACCATGGGCCACAATGTGCGGATGCGTGAAAGATATCGTGGCGATATAGATCATCATCATCCCGGCCAGCAAAAAGCCGGGAATGATGCCGGCCAAAAACAAATGGCCAATTGAGATATCCGTCAGGATTCCCCACACCACCATCAGCAGGCTGGGCGGGATCAACATACCCAAACAGGCGCTGCCACTTATCAAACCCAATGAAAAGTGATCTGCATAGCCCGCTCTCTTCATTTGCGGGTAAGCAATGGAAGTGAACGTGGTGGCCGAGGCCAAACTGGTGCCTGACACGAATGAGAACACCACATTACCCAAAACAGTGGCATAGGCGAACCGAGCCGGCAGGCGCGAAAGCCAGCGGTCTATAGCCCAAAAAAGGTCGTAAGCAATCCCTGAACGGGCAATGAACTCCCCCATCAATAAGAAGAGGGGCACCACCGCGAACACGTAGTCGCGCAAGGCCTCGTATGCCGTGTTGCTGAGAAACGAGATGGTGATTTCCCAATCACCAGTCGAAATCCACATGGCAGTGAAACTGACTAAGGCCAACGAAACCGCGACCTCCACACCCAGAAAAACTAACGTGATCAGCATCAACAAGATGATCACGTGCAAATATTCGGTCATGCCTGATTCTCTTTTTCGTGGGGTATCAGATCTCTTGTCGGGCAGGAATTTTCAACTGGGTCTCGACACCAAAAATTCGCAATAGGTAGAACCAAGAGGTCATGATGCTGCCCAAGACGATGGCAAAGCGAGCGGGCCAAGCCGGGACATCTACCACCCCTTCGCCCTCATACTCGTTGTCCACCCATGCGCGCACCAACGGATCCCAAGCACCATAGGCCAGCACCGCGAAAAAAAGCGCCCCTCCTAAGGCACAAACCTTGAGGTTAATATTTTTAAAGGCGGGAGACATCAGATTTTGAAAAATGTCTACAAACAACATGCTGCGCGCACGCACAGCGTAGGGTAATTGCATGAACACGATCAAGATCAATAAATTTCGGATGTGCTCGGCAGTGCCGTAGTACTTGATGCCAATAACACGGCAAACAATCTCGATCAAAATGGCAAAAGCCATGCCGAAGACGACAAAAGCCGTCCCCACCATCATGACTTGTGCCAACCGGTCAATCGCATGAATTAGCGATTTCATCAGACTCTACCTTTGCCGAGATTTGAGGCTCAGTCCAACTTCGCCTTCACGGGCCAACGGTACCCCTCTGACTCGGTGGCCTGGATGTAGGCCTTCATGACCTGGGTCATTGGTAATTTGTTTTCAGCCTCAAACTTCTTGGCGATCTCGCGGGGAGTATTCGCCAGCATCTCAGCCCAGGCGCGGCGGTCAGCATCGCTGACCGTGACCACATTGATGCCCCTGGATTTGATGGCTGAGACCGTTTTATCTCCCATTTCACGCGTCACTTTGGCGCTTTGAGCCTCCATCTCTTTGGCCACATCAGAAATGATGTTCTGCACTTCCTTGGGGAAGCGGTTGAAACGGCGGTTATTCACCGTCAATGAAGTAACTGTCATCGAGCCAAAACCCACATCGACGAAGTTTGGCGCCACATCGAAAAGCTTCAAGGAGTCCATGACGCTGAGAAAAATGATCATCGATTCGATCAAACCCGTTTGGAGTGATGTGTACATATCGGGGCCAGCCACCGATACGGGCAAAGCCCCGGCCTCAGATACCCAGAACGCGTTGGGACCAGCCGCTCCAATTTTTTTACCTTTTACTTCGGACGCCTTTTGAATAGCGGCGCGAGACACCAGGTTGTAAGGCTCAAAGGGCACCAAGGTCAGCAAGCGCTGACCATATTTTTCAAACTGTCGGTTCAACTCGGGGTTCTCGTCATACACCTTGCGAGTGGCGCGTACAGAGACCTCGGGGTTGCTGGGGCCAAAAGGCAAATACATGGGGAAGTTATTCAACGCCAGTTTCTGCGCCTCATGGCAAATGCAGTAGACGCCGAAATCGAGTACACCCTGCTCAACGGCTTCGAGCACTTCGGTGGTCTTGACCGATGAGCCCGACCAGTTTTCGATAAACTCGATCTCGTTACCGGTTTTTTCTTTCACACGCTTTTTCACCTCCGGTATGAAGAAGTTTTGTGTCAACGCAATGTGTATCCAGCTAGGGCTATGACCCGAACCAATTTTCACCGTATATTTTTCAGCACTGGCCACACCAGAAAATCCGATAGCAGCGGCAGCGATGAGTCCGGCGGCTAATTTCGACCAAAGTTGTTGAGTCATGTTAAGTCTCCTGTTTGCATTAGTACGATGACCATGATCTGAATTTACACAGTCCTGATGGATAGAACATACCCTAAGCACTGCCAAAAAAATCCCCCAAATTTCACAGGGACTTACACATTGAGTCCACTAGGGGACACTGCTCTCAACGTTTTGTGGCGCGCCCCTCTCAACGCGAATGAGGATTAAGTCCCGCAAACCTTGGTTGATTAGATTCCACTGTGCCCATTGCTTTGACCCCATGAACTGGTATTCAGTTATGAGGCTCAGTCGTTTTACACGACACTGCTGTGTATCTTGCCAGCGGTAATCTGCCCCTTTTACCCGGAACCTAGAAGCAGAGGCTTCAAGCGTTCATGCCCAAATCCAATGGCGATGTAATTCCAAAGCCGTCATTTTTCCGCCTCTGAGGCAACTCCGAGTCCGTCAGTCACCAATTCTCCTAATTGTTAGATACAACATATGCTGTTAGATTTATTCCATAGTACCGACGCTTTTCGCGTTATTCCCTCTACCTGAGCAATCAGGACCGTATCACCTGAAGCTGTTTCGCAGCGCTTAAAACCTATGCAATTGATGTGGCTATCCGGCCCGACCGGACATGTCCGAACTATCTCCATCACGGCCCGCACCATGTTGCGTGCAGCGGGCGTGGTGACGCTCGTTTTGGTGTTGTTGGGCTTTGTTTTGAACTGGGTGGGGCTGCGTTTTGCGGTGGAGTACAGCCCCGAACTGGCGCGCAGCATGGGCGGTGTCACGACCGAAGCGCAGCACCAGCGCATGGAATCCGACTACAGGGCCCGGTTGGACGAGCTGAGGGATCAATTGCATCGCACAGCCCATGAACTGCAACAGCTTGAGACGTTGAAGTCTCGATTGATTCAACTGGCAACCCCACAAGTCACGCACGAGAGGTCGCCCAGTCCGCCGGCCGGTCGCGGTGGCCCCTTGCTATCTCCCAGATTTGGCATTCCTTTTTTCAGGGTCCCGCTACACCAGGCCATGGGCCAGACGGCTCTTGATCTGGAGCAGCTGGACCGTGCCGTGAAAGACAGTTATCAGGATTGGCAGACGCGACTGGATTGGCTGGAGCGTCTGCCCAATGGTTTGCCTGTTGCAGGCGTGTTTCATGTCAGCAGTGGCTTTGGCTTGCGCAACGACCCCTTCACAGGAAATTTGGCTTTGCACGAAGGCATCGATTTCTCAGCCGATTCGGGTACCCCGGTGTTGGCCGCTGCCGAAGGCCGTGTGGTTCGATCCGGCTTTGACGCCACCTACGGGAACGTCATTGAAATCCAGCATGCTGATGGATTTCTGACCCGATATGCCCATTTGCAGCATCGACATGTCGTCCTCAGCCAATTGGTCAAGCGAGGGGAAATGCTGGGCGCTGTGGGCAGCACGGGTCGCTCTACCGGGCCCCATTTACACCTGGAAATCTTTCGTCATGACCGCGTGGTGGATCCCTTGAAAGTCATGACTTACCTGAAACCCTAAGACTGGCAAAGGCTTGATATGTTTGGAAACTCCAAAGACAAATCCCTCTCCACACACCAGGAGCGTTTTGACACCTTGGTCGGACGTACCACCGAGATTGTGGGTCGTCTGGTTCTGCTGGACAGTGTTCGGGTGGATGGCAAGGTTCATGGCAGCATCGAGTCTCAGGCGGATCGAAATATCACAGTCGCCATTGGCCCCACCGGTGAGGTCACCGGTGATATCCGAGCCAACCGCGTCATCGTGGCAGGTCGTGTACAAGGCAACATTGAAGCCTCAGAACGGGCCGAATTGCAAAAGGACTGCGTGGTGATGGGCGATATCAGCTATGGCTCAATTGCTGTGGAGCATGGCGCACGGATTTTGGGCACCTTGGTTCAGAATGCCCAGGCCGCCAGCTCGGCGCAGGACGCCAAATCAGCCATACAGGCGGCCCAGACCCTGGCCAAATCGTGACCTGTCAGAGCGCCAGCCTAAGTCGCCCCGTTTCTGTGCATGAGTTCCGCCGTTGAAGAGGCAGCGTAATTGATGTAACGTAGAGCGTTTAATGAACCGTTTGGGAGTCAGCGTGACATCGTTTTTCCGCGCTTGTTTGTATGTAGCTCTGTTCAGCTGGGTTTCTGCCTGGGCCCAGGCCGATTACCCGCGTCAGCCTATTCGCATGGTGGTCGGATTTGCCTCCGGGGGCATTTCGGATGTGCTGGCACGAGCCATTGCTGCCAAAGTTTCGGTGAATATTGGACAACAAGTTATTGTTGAGAACAAGCCTGGTGCCGGCACAACGATAGCGGGCGACCTGGTGGCTCGGGCTGCCCCAGATGGGTACACCATCTGGTTTCAAGACATCACCTCGCATGCCATCAATGCCTCGTTGTACAACCGACTGCCTTATGACTCGGTGAAAGATTTCACCATGATCGGCTCGGTGGCTTCCACCCCTTTGATGTTGGTGGTGCACCCCAGCTCACCTGCCAAGAGCGTGAAGGAATTGGTGGCGTTTCTGAAGTCCCAGCCGGGTAAACACTCGTATGGTTCATCGGGCAATGGCACGATCTTGCACCTGACCAGCGAGATGTTGAAGTCAGCCGGCCAGTTGGACGTACAACACATCCCCTACAAGGGAAGCTCTCCCGCAACGCAGGCCATCCTGAGCAACGAAGTGTCATTCGTTTTCTCCACCATGCCGCCAGCGGTGGCCAATGCTCGCGCGGGGAAGTTACGGGCCTTGGCCGTGACAACACCCAAGCGGGTCAGCGCTGCGATGGATGTACCCACCATGGTCGAGGCAGGAATACCCGGCTTTGAGGTGGTGTTGTACAGCGGCATCTTGGGGCCCAAGGGTATGGATCCGGGCATAGTCAAGCGACTGAACGCAGAGTTCGCCAAGGCAGTCAACAGTGAGGAGATTCGTAAGGTCTATGAAAATCTGGGTGCTGAACCCTTGTTGGGCAGCCCCGAGGCCATGAGTGAGATGGTCACGCGAGAAATTGCCAAACTGGCGCCCGTGGTGCGATCCAGTGGAGCCAAGGTGGAATGAGTACGATGACGGGCTACCCTTTATTGCCACAGCACGATCGTTACGACTTTGTTCCACTGACTGAACGCACCGATTACCACTGGCCCCATGGCAAACGGTTGGCGTTCACGCTGACCACCAACGTCGAGTGGTTTGCCTTTGGGGCTGGGCTGGGGCACGACCCGGCAAAAACCGGAGAGCCGCAAACGCATCGAAACTATGCTTGGCGGGATTACGGCAACCGGGTCGGTATTTGGCGCCTGTTTGACTTGCTGGATGAGTTGAAATTACCTGCGGGCCACAACACGAACAGCCTGATCTACCAGTACGCCCCCCAGATCACCGATGCCATTCGCAAGCGTGGAGACGAGGTGGTGGCCCATGGCCGTACCAACGCAGAAAATCTTCGAGGCATGTGGCTGGCTGATGAAGACCGGGTGCTGCGTGAAATCACTGACACCATCACCCGCTTTGAGGGTGCCCCACCCAAAGGCTGGATGGGGTCTGGCGCGTATGAAACCCCCCATACGCCCGATTTGCTGAAGTCTTTGGGGTATTCCTACCTCATGGATTGGCCCATGGACGACCAGCCGGTCTGGTTGCGCACACGTCACGGACCTCTGTTGTGCGTGCCTTACCCCATTGAACTCAATGATTCGCAGCATGTGATTCACCGCAAGGGCGATGCCAGCGACTTTTGCGACATGATCGTTCAACAGTTTGACGAAATGATCGAACAAAGCGCAAAACACCCCTTGGTCATGAATGTGTCGATCCACCCTTATGTGTTTGGCCAACCTTTCCGCCTGCGGATGTTGCGACAGGCCTTGAAGCACTGCCTTCATCATGCGTTGGCAGAGCGGGTGTGGTGGACCCGTCCCTGCGACATCGCCGATCATTGCATCGCCATGCCGCCTGGGGTGATCCCGGGCTCCAAGGCTTGAGCAGATCGGTTATTTCATTCCCTGCCTCGACCGGGTAAGGCCTGCTGATCCTTGACCTATAGCCCGCCTCCCTGAAACCGAAACCCCAATGCTTCAAACGTTTGTCGCGCCCGGGGGGCTATCGCATCCAGGCGTGCTGCCTCCTGCGGGGCGAACGCGATGTCGTTCATGTCATGGACGCCCCCCGTGATAATGACTTGCAGCAAGCCATCGGTAGCCCCCACGTTTGTGAAAGCGCGGTAGACCTGGGGGGGCAGGGAAATGGTGTCAAAGCGCTCCAGCACCATCGAGTTCTTTCCCCCCTCATTCCAAATCACTTCAAATTTACCCTCCAGCACCGTGAAGGTCTCGTAGGTGTCTTTGTGTATGTGCAACCCAGGCCCTTGCCCAGGAGGGCAACGGGCGAGGGTCATGGTCATGCCCCCCGCGCCAACAATTGGCGCAGCGGTGTTGATAGCCGTTTTGCGATCTCCGTCCAATCCGATCACCGACAACAACTCTCGTGCGTACACAACGTCACGCGCAGCCTGGGGTACGTCATCTGCTGATTGAACGGGCAAGGGCTTGAGATCCTGAAAGCGCGACACCCGCGCCTGCATCTCTTGTTGCGTGATGTGAAGAGACTTCACCGGTGAATGGGCCGTCGATTCCACCATCTGTTCACTCCTCAATTGTCGATAAGTCTCTATCTTGATAGGAGTTGGAGTTTCTAGTATCCGGACTTACCCTTCGCCGGCATACCTGGCAGAGTCACAGCCTCGTTGACACCCAACGAACTTTCATGTGATCATCTGAAGGTACTCTGCACCGCCCCCTGAGGGCCTGAGTGGGGTTTCTTTCGCTGACGGGCTTCAAGCAGGAGACGCAACTGACATGACAACAGGTTCCAGCGCTCTTCAAGGTGTGTGGGTGGATGTCCTGATGCCCCTGCACCCGGATCTGACCCTCCATCACAGCAAACTGATCACACACATCCGCACCTTGGCGGTCAAAGGTATTCAGGGCGTCGTCCTCTTTGGGCCAGCTGGTGAGGGTCTGTCCTTCAGTGCCACAGAGCGTCTGCAAGCCGTCAAGCAACTGACCACCCATGGTGTCTCAGGTCGGGACATCGTCTTGCACGCCGGTTTTTCCAGTGTGGCAGAAACCGTGGAAGTCATCCGGCAAGCCAATGCCTTGGGCCTGAAAGGCTGCATTGTGCGCCCCCCCCGTTCGGAAGACGAGCCCACTCAAGAAGGGCTTGCGCAATTTTTCAACCAGGTGGCAGATCTGACGCGTGGTATCTCGACGCATCTGTACCTGGCATCGCCCTACCGAGCTGGCGCGCCGGATCTCAAACCTTATGTGGTCAATGAGGTGGTCAGCAAACATCCGGGTGCCTACGCCGGCATCCTTGACCAGACGCGTAACGCGTCACACATGCAGGACTCGCTTCGGTTGTATTCGGCCCAGCTTCCGGTCTACACCAACGACGAGTTACAAGCCGTTGTGCTGGGCAAGCTGGGCCTGCACACCAGCGTGTCGAGTTGGGCCAACTTGATCCCTAGCGTGATGACCACACTGGTGTCTCCCCCGTCCGCCACCAAGTTGTCTGTGGCAGGCAATGCAATCGGCACCGACGATGGGCCTTTGTTGCACTTGGCCCGCATGCTGATGGGTTTGCCTGAAGTGCCCGCCCTGAAGTACCTGATGTCGATTCATTATCATGACGCTGATTGGCTGCGGGTACGCCCTCCCTTGTTCGAGTTGTTGCCCCAGTCACAGGAAAACCTGCTCAAGGATTTCAAGAAGCATTTCCCCAGTGGCGGCAAGCCCTGAACTCATCACCCTCCTCTGAAGTTGCTCCATGGACATTGGCACGCTCTGGTATCTCATTGAACGCGACAAGCTGCACCGCGTGGTCACGGCCGAGGAATTTGAGCAGTTGGAACCCGACACCTTCACCCTGCATCAGGTGTTTGACAACCGCCGCGAAGCCCTGCACGAGATGATCCGACTGGTTCAGACCGCCGTGGATGAGGTGTCACACCAGGTGGATGAAAAAACCAACGCCCGCCCGCACTCCAAATAGGCTGCCAGCGAGCTCGCCGCACCTGATCCGATAATCGGGCATGCCCGCTGCCCGCCCTGACTCTCGCGCTTCCCCACCGGGTTGGCTGGCCATAGGCTCCTTGATGACGGCGGTCTGGATGGGCTCACTCGACCAATCCATTGCCAACACTGCCCTGCCTGCCATTGCGGCAGCGCTTCAGCATACGCCCGCAGAGTCGGTGTGGATTCTGCACGCCTACCAGTTGGCCGTGGTCGCGACCCTGTTACCGTTTGCTGCCCTGGGGGATCTGTGGGGCGCACGGCGGGTGTTTCTGGTGGGCGTTGCATTGTTCAACCTGGCGGCCATTGCCAGTGCCCTGGCGCCCAGCCTGGAGTGGCTGGCGGTTTCCCGGGCTGTTCAGGGCATCGGCGCCTCGGGCCTGATGAGTGTGAACCTGGCCCTGATTCGACAAATTTTTCCCACCAACCGGCTCGGCCAGGGCGTAGGACTGAATGCATTCATCGTGGGATCCGGCTACAGCCTGGGACCCGTGGTCGCTTCCTTGTTGCTTTCGGTAGGCCCGTGGCCCTGGCTGTTTGGCTTCATGGTGCCCATGGGGTTGGTGGGCTGGCTGCTGGGCTGGCGTTTTTTGCCCAACGCCACAGAAAAAACCGCCCCACAGCCGTACGACCTGGTGCTGGCCCTGCTGTCCGCCCTGTGTTTTGCTTCATTGATTTTTTGTTTGAGTGCGGTGGCCCAACAAAAAAGTCTGGAAGTACTGAGCGCCTCATTCGCGGTGATGCTTGTCAGCGGCTACGCCTTGTTGAGGCGCCAGCGTGGCCACCTGGCGCCCATGCTGCCGGTGGATTTGCTGCGCCGGCCCTTGTTCAGCCTGTCGGTATTCACCGCGGTCTGCTCGTTCACCTCTCAGGGCCTGGCCTTTGTGGCCCTGCCCTTTTTCTTCCTGCATGAACTCCAACTGAGTGCGGTGGCGTGCGGTACGTTGATGACGGTGTGGGCGGGGGTTGTGGCTATCGCCGCCCCCCTGGCCGGTCGCCTCTCAGATCGATACCCACCGGCCATCATGGCGGGAATAGGCTTGTGCATCCTCAGTGCGGGCATGGTGTGGCTCAGCCAGGTCACCGTCGGCACCTCCACCACCACGGTCGGCGTGGGGATGGCGATATGCGGTATCGGGTTTGGCTTGTTCCAATCGCCCAATCTGCGCGCCATCATGTCCAGTTCCCCGCCCGAGCGAAGCAGTGGCGCCAGCGGCATGGTGGCTTTGGCACGTTTGATTGGACAGGCCAGTGGTGCTGCGCTGGTGGCCCTGTGTTTCAACCTCTTTGCACCGGTGGGCGCAGGCCATGCCATCGTGATCGGTGCTGTCGCCGCGGGACTGGGTGGGCTCTTGAGCGTTTCTCGACTGTGGGCTCGCTGATGCGGGCCATCAGGGTTCACCCCGATCCGAATGGCCTGAAGTCAGGGCCTTTTGCGCAAGCGCCTTCTACCTAAGCGTAAACCTGGATGACGATCCATGCATTTACCGCTACCTTTCCAAGCATTCCCATTGGAGAGTTGATTCCCCATGACCCAACGACGCAGTTTTATCCAGGCAGGATCCGCCCTGGCCTCAGCGCTTGCTTTTCCTGCGCTGTCGCAAACCGGCCCGTTCCCTAACCGCACCATCAAATACATCTGCCCGTGGCCAGCCGGTGGCTCCACCGACGTTGTCATGCGCAGCCTCGCCGAGAGTGCCAGCAAGGCCCTGGGGCAAAGCGTCATCGTTGAAAACAAACCCGGGGCCGGTGGCATGCTAGGTGCTGTGGACATGCTCACCGCCAAGCCCGATGGCTATACCGTGTGCCAGATTCCACAAGGAGCGTTTCGCATTCCCCACATGCAAAAAACGGCCTTTGACACCCTCAAGGACTTCACCTGGATTGCCTGCCTGACCGGCTACACCTTTGGCCTGGTCGTGCCCGCGAACTCCCCCCTCAAATCCATCAAGGACTTCGTCGACTATGCGAAGGCGAATCCTGGCGCCCTCACCTATGGCTCAACGGGCACCGGTACCAGCCCACATCTCGCCGTGGAGGAATTTGCGCAAAAGGCCGGTATTCAGCTCAACCACATTCCTTACAAAGGCAATGCCGAAAACATGCAGGCAGTGTTGGGGGGGCACGTCATGGCGGCCAGCGATGCCACCGGTTGGGGACCTCATGTCGACGGTGGTCGACTGCGACTCCTGGCCACCTATGGCAGTAAACGCACCAAACGCTGGTCACATATTCCCACGCTCACTGAGCTGGGCTATCAAACCGTATCCGACTCACCGTTCGGCGTGTGTGGCCCCAAGGGCATGGACCCCGCGGTGGTAAAGACCCTTCACGATGCGTTCAAGAGTACGCTAGACGACCCTGCCGTCCTTGCCACGTTCGACAAATACGACCAAAGCGTCATCTATCTCAACACCGAGCAATACACCAAGTTTGCCCACGACAGCTTTTACGCCGAGCGGGCCTTGATCGAAAAGTTGGGCATGCTGAAGAAGGGGTGAGTCCCGGACTCGAGCGCGTGCTGGCTTGAGTGAATCACGGCTCAAATCGGAAGCTGCTGCAGCAAGTACCTGGCCATTTGATCGCGGGTACAGACCCAGATGTCATCGCTGGCCGTGACGAGCGACATGATTTCGTCATACACCCAGGCTCCCGAGGGGCGCCCCATCACGTGCGTGTGTGCGGTGACATCCAGTTGCAAAGGCGCCTGCTCAGTGCGCATGGCGGCGATGGTGTCATTGAACACATCGAGCATGTGCCGAGCGCCCTGCCCGTAGCGCACACAAATGGGCAAATCGTTCACGTCCATCGTCAAAGGAATGCCCACGATGCGCCGCCCCTCAAAGTCCATGATGTAGGGGCGGTCGTCATCGTTGACATCCCCATGATGCAGATAGCCCGCCTCGGCCAACAACCGGGAACTGATGGGACTGCCTGTGCCACGCGGACTGATCCACCCCGTGGGTGCGACGCCAGCGGTGCGGGTGAGGATGTCGTGGTTGCGGGTGAAGTTGGCACGCTCACCCGCCTCGTCAAAATACACCGGGATGACATCCATGCCCCAGGAGTGGTTGACGATTTCGTGCCCCAGGTCGGCCAATCGGCGAATGGTCTGGGGGTCGCGCTCGCCAATCACGCCATTGACCATGACGCTGGTTTTGACACCATGCTTTTCGGCGATATCCAGCAAACGGTGAATGCCTCGCACCAGACCGAACGACGCCCATGAGTGGGCATTGGTGTCAAAGAAACCCGGCTTGAGCACATTGCCCATGGGACCGATGCCGGGGGCCTGTCCATCGGACCAAGCCTCGTAAGCGATATTGAAAATAACTGCCAGGCGGCGTCCTCCAGGCCAGCGGAAGTCATCGGGCAAGCGGGTGATGCGGGGTGTGGTCATGGTTATTCGGGCTTGATGTTGGTGCGGCGCACCACCTGACCCCATCGTTGAATTTCCGCTTTGACATACTCACTGGTGCGAGCCGGGGTATCGGCAATTGACTCAAAAGCCAGGGCTTGAATTTTTTCCTTGACCTCCGGTTGTGCCAACGCTTTAGACAACGCGTCGTACCACTTATTCTGAATGGCGGCCGGGGTGCCTGCGGGCAAAAAGGCCCCCACCCAGGTGTAGTCCAGCATGTCGGGGTAGCCCAATTCCACCAGGGTCGGCACATCGGGCAACACCGCGAGTCGTTTGGCGCTGGTGACGGCCAATGCGTTGAGTTTGCCAGACTTGATGTTTTGCATGGGGGCCGTCATGGCCAGACACCCCACCTTGGGCTCACCCGCGACTACCGCACCCACCGCCTGGCCTGCGCCTCGGTAGTGGATAGGCGTCATGTTGAGCTTGGCCGTCAGGTTAAACAGGTTCTCGGCAGTCAGATGAGGCGTGGTGCCGCTGCCTGGTGTGGCAAAGGCCATGGGGGTGGCTCGCGCAGCCGCCAGGAGCTCGGGGATGGAGCGAACTGGCAGGCTCGGGTGCGAGATGATCACATTGGGTTGGTTGGCCACAATGGTGACGGGAATGAAATCCCGCTCGGCGTTGTAACCCGATTCCGGGAAATTCGTGTTGACCGCGAAGGCCGACGAGGTGATGAGAATGGTGTTGCCATCGGGTGGGGCTTTGGCCACGATCTGGCTGCCAATATTGCCCCCCGCTCCGCCTCGGTTGTCCACAATGATGGGTTGGCCCAGCAACTCCGACAGTTTGGGCAAGATAAGTCGTGACACTGTGTCCGGTGGACCACCCGGCACAAACGGCACCACGATACGCAAGGGCTTGTCAGGCCAGGCCGTTTGAGCCCTCAACGGAACTGCCAGACTGGCTGCCATCAAGGCCAGCACAGGACGCCGCTTGAGATGAACAGGTTGCTTGTCTGATGAATGTGCCATGGTATGTCTCCTTTTACTTGTGTTGATTAACTGACTTTTTTACAGCTCTAGCCAGATGTGTATTCCACGTCCAGAATGCCTCGACTCGCGCTCTCTTGCAATTCTGTTGGTGACATGTCCACGATCCATATCGGGTCATAGCAAGGATCGCATGACATCATGCAAGGCCTGCTGACCCTCGAAGCCAATACCAGGTCGCTGCGAGAGGGTGATGAATCCGTCCTCCACGCGCGCATCGTCAGCAAAGCCCGCGAAGACACCAAACACACCCGGATAGGCTTCGCAACCGCCCAACCCCAGCCCCGCAACCGCTGCCAAGGTCATCAGGTTGCCTGCATGGGGAAACACCTGCGACGCCGACCAGCCATGGTGTTGCAGTACCTCCAGTGTGCGGGTGAATTGCACCACGCCATACGACTGAGGAATGTCCACTTGCAAAATATCGCGCCCAGCCCGCAATCCGCCAAAGCGCAATAAGTTCCGCACATCTTGGGTGGAAAACAGGTTCTCTCCCGTGGCCAATGTGCCGGGATACTCGGCGGCGAGTTCAGACAAGAGTTGATAGTCCAGCGGATCGGTCGGCTCCTCAAACCAGCGCAATCCATAGGGGGCAAGCGCCCGGGCGTATTCCCAGGTGCGTTGCGGTGTAAAACCTGCGTTGGCGTCAACCGCCAGACGATCAGCCGCCCCCACCACCGCAATGGCTGCTTCCACGCGCTGCAAGTCTTCTGACAAGCTGGCGCCGCCCACCTTGATTTTCATGGTGGTGTAGCCCTGATCCAGGCGCTGGCGAATCTCGTCACACAACTCGGCCACGCCTTTGCCGGGCGCGTACCAACCGCCCCCCACGTAGCACGGCACCTTGTATGGGTAATGGCCCCCATTGAATTGCTGCGCCAGCAGCACGTGCAAGGGCAGCCCTTGCGCCTTGGCCACCGCATCCCAAATGGCCATTTCAATCGTCCCCACCGCGATCGATCGCTCGGTGTGACCCCCTGGCTTTTCCCGTTGCATCATGCAGGCCAGGGCCCGTGCAGGATCGATGAGGCCCGTGGCAGGATCGAGCAAACTGTCTGTATCCGCCGTCAATAAACGCGGAATCATCCGCGCCCGCATGACAGCACCACAGGCATATCGACCGGTGGAATTGAATGCAAAGCCCACCACGGGTTGACCGTCCCGTTGACGGTCCGTGATGACCGCCACCACCGAGGTGGTCATCTCGCTGAAGTCAAACACCGCGTTGCGCATGCTCGAGCGCAATGGCACACTGACTTCACGAATGTCCAGAATTTTCACGACACGTCCACGTTGTAGCGCACCGTAAAGGCGCTGAGGAGACTGTCCACCTGGCGGTGCGCCTGGGGCCCGCCCCCCTTCACACTCACCGTGAGAAGCAAGCCACCGCCGGATGTCTCCACCTTGAGCGCCCACGCCGACGTCAAGGGTTGCAACACCTGGCGGAACACGCGCTCGGCGGCATCTATTTGCAGCAGATGCTTTTGGGGCTTGCCCACAGCCGTGAGCGGCAGACGATCCAGAAACACGATGTCCTTGGGCACCGCTGGACGCTCAGGAATGTGGGCTGCTGCAAATTCCAGCAAGGCCTGCTCGGTGATGCTGGCACCCGGGTGCAATTGCACATAAGCCACCGGCAATTCGCCCGCGTGGGCATCGGGCTTGCCCACCGCCGCGGCCAAGGCCACCGCAGGACATTGCAGCAAGGCGTCTTCGATCAGACGGGGCTCGATATTGTGCCCGCCCCGGATGATCAAATCCTTTTTGCGTCCGCTGATGCGGATATACCCGTCGCCGTCCAGGCTACCCAGATCGCCGGTGACCAGCGAGCCATCCGGCAAAAACACCCCCTGGTTGTGATCGTCATTCAGATAGCCCCCCGCGATGCCCGGCCCTCGCAACACCACCATACCAATCTCGTTGACGGCGCAATCGCGCTCGATGTCACCCTTCTCGGACATGCAGACAATACGCACTTGCACGTAAGGCACCCGAACGCCGGAACAACCCGGCCGAATCTCGCCATCACGCAGATCCAGGGTGGCGTGGCTGGTGTTTTCAGTCAACCCGTAACTTTGCAGCGTCCGAGCACCGGTGATTTCCTCGATGCGATCCTGAATCGACGGCGCCATCGCGGTGGAACCGGTCGCGAAGAAGGGCCGCAGGGAGGCAATGTTTTCGGTGGTGGGCGGGTTCTTGGCCAGCACTGACAAGGTGGTGGGAACACCCGAAATTTGCGTGATACCAAAACGTTCCACATACCGCCAGTAGTTGGCGATATAAGTTTTGTCGCGCGCCCCATGCATGCTGGGAATGATGGTGGTGTGTCCATCCGCCGTGCTGACCAATCCGCGCACCAGCAGACCCCCGATATGAAACAGCGGCGTGTCTGAGAGCACCACGTCATGCGGCGTGAAGGCCAGGCCCAGGCTGGCCGCCCATTGCCGAAACACCAGACCACCGTGCAAGATTTTGACAATCTTGGGATGCCCCGTGGTACCACCGGAATGCACATAGCACGCCACGCTGTTGCGTTGCGCAGTGGGTCGCTCAAACATCAACCGGTCGCCAGGGTGTTCGCTCGCAACACGGAGGAGATCGTTGGGGTGCGCTGGGCCAAACGGGTCATGCACCGTCAGCACCGGCACCCGCCCCTGTAATGGCTCCACGGCGTGTTGCACATGCTCCCACACTTCAAAGCCCGGCGTGGGGCCCAGTGCCACGACGGCTTTGGCACCGGACTGAACGATCAGGTCGTGCAAGGCGGGGGCGTCCAGCATCCAGTTGATGGGGAACGGGCGCGCGGCGAGCAGGCTCCCCATCAGCAAGGCAAACATGGCGGGCACGGTTGGCCCGATGATGGCCACCGCATCGTCTGCACCGATCCCTCGGGCTCTGAGCAGGTTGGCGATCTGGATCGCATGGCGCTCCAGGTCCGCAAAAGTCCACGTTTGAACAGGCCCGTCGATATCTCCCAGATGGGTGGCATGAATGGCGGCTCGTTGCGGCTGCAAGCGACAACCATCCAGCAAATTTTGCGCAAAGTCCCAGCGGGTGATGCGCTGCTCCAGCGGAATGCTTTCAATGGCCTCGATATCGGCGAGCGATCTGAGCGGGGGATAGTCCCAGCGAATCATCTCGCTCGTCATGGGGAAAGGCGACGATGCCTGTGCAGTGCTCGAACTGCGGCTCACGGGGTCTCCACCAGGGAGAGGGTGCGCTGGGCCAGGCGCACGTTGGCGTAGTCCACCATCATGCCCTGGTAACGCACGGCGCCGAGACCCCGTGCCTCCGCCTCGGCAAATGCTTCGAGCAGGCCACGCGCGTACGCCAGCTCTGATTCGCTGGGTGAAAACACGTGCTGCATCACCTCCACCTGCGAGGGATGAATGGCCATCTTCCCCACAAAACCCAATTCACGGGCTATCTGACATTCGGTTCGCAAAGCGTCGAGGTCCTGAAGATTCATGAACACACCATCCACCAGCCATTGAAGGCCGGCCGCACGCGCGTCCACAACCATCTTGCTGCGGGGATAGGACAGGGCCAGGCTCTGCGGCGTCCAACGCCCTCCCAGATCCACCATGAAGTCACCCTGCTCGGCGCTGGCCAACGACATGCCGCACACCCGCGGTGAAACCGAGGCCAGGTCGTAGGTGTTGCGCAAGCCCAGGCAGGTTTCCACCAAGGGAAGGATTTTCAAGGACCCCAACGGCCATCCACAGCGTGACTCGATGTCAGTCAACGCCTGTCCCACCAACTCGATGTCGCGGGTGATCTCCGCCTTGGGCAGAATGACCCCGATCACATTGCCCCGCGAAGCCTGGCTCGCGAGCACCGCCAGATCGGCCTGGTAGTCACCCGCCCTGGGGTTGTTGATGCGCAAGAACATGGGCTTGCGCAAGCCCTCTTGGAGAACCTGCCCCACATTGCGCCGCGCCTCGTCCTTGGCATTGTGCGGCACCGAATCTTCCAGATCAAAGATCAGCGCATCAGATTGCCCTCCCTGTGACTTGGTCAACAACTCCAGGCGCACGCCCGGCGCAAACAGCAGGGTTCGAAACAGCTTCATGGGAAATTCTCAACGCCCTTGCCAGCGAGGCGGTCGTTTCTCGATAAAGGCACGAGGACCTTCTTGGGCGTCCTCGGTGGTGTACAAAAAAGTGGCAAGATCGCGCTCCAGATTCAGGCCGTCTTGCAACGACAGGTGTTCACCTCGAACAATGGCAGACTTGGCCGCACGAACGGCCACAGGCGCATGAGCCGCTATCTGCTGGGCCAGACCCATCGCACGCTCCAGCAATTGATCCGCAGGGACCACATGGTCCACCAGGCCCATGGTCAGCGCTTCATCGGCCTGCACGGTTCGGCCTGACAAAATCATCTCGAGCGCTTTTGAACGTCCGATCCGGCGCGTGAGGCGCTGAGTACCGCCGTTGCCCGGCATCAATCCACGGGTGACTTCGGCAAAAGCAAAACTGGCCGAATGCGCCGCAAAACTGATGTCGCACATCAAACTCAATTCAACGCCACCCCCGATGGCCAGACCGTTGACAGCGGCGATGATGGGTTTGTCAAAGTCAGCGATACCTTCACCCGGCTCCCACCGAAAGCGGCGCAGTTCAGGCAAGGGGGTTTGAGCCAGCACCTGTGAGAACTCGCGCAAATCCATCCCCGCCGAAAACGCTTTGTCTCCGGCTGCGGTCAATACCACCGCCCCCACGGTCTCGTCACGCCGAAGCATGGCCATGGCTTCATGGAGTTCACGCCGCATCTGCAGGTTGATGGCGTTCATGGACTGGGGACGGTTGAGTGTCACCACGGCCACGGCCGAGCGCTGCTCCAGGACTATCGTTTCGTAGTGGATTTCACCCATCGCGACCTGTCGTGAGTTATCGGGAGATTGAACGTGACCGCCGTGTAATTAAGCAGCCCGTGCGTGGAAATAATTGTTTCAAACGATTAAATCATATGATTTAATTGAAGTCAACGCGACCCTGCGCTCCGCCCAACGCCACCATGACCAAGCGCTCACCCTCCTCTGCACCTGCCGCTGTCCGCGCCACCCTGAGCACGCCCGAACGCATCCTGCTCGCTGCCGAGCAGTTGTTCAGCGAGCGCGGGGTTGATGGGGTGAGTCTGCGGGAAATCACCTCCACTTCCGGGGTCAACAGTGCAGCCGCGCACTACCACTTTGGCTCCAAGCTCGCCGTGCTGGAGCAATTGTTCGAATTGCGTGCCAAACCCATTGCCCAGCAGCGAATGGCCTTGCTGTCAGCGTTGCGCACCAACCGCCAAGGACGGCCGGCGCTCGAAGACGTGCTGCGCGCCTTTCTTCAACCGGCGCTGCAAGCCCTCAGCACCCCCGAAGGAATCGCCTTCACCCGACTGCGTGCTCGCCTGTCTTTTGAAAACGAAGAAGTGCGTCGGCACGTGTTGGACAAAACTTTCAATGAATCCAGCCGGCTCACGCTGGAGGCCTTGCGCAAAGCCCTTCCTCAACTGCCCGCTGATGAGTTGAACTGGCGCTTTCACTTTTTGTTAGGCTCCATGGTCTACACCATGGCGTTGCCCGGACGCATCGAATCCTTGACCGATGAGAAGCTGGACACACGCAATTGGCAAGTGGCGCTGGATCAACTCGTGGCCTATGCAGCGGCGGGCTTTCGTGCTGCCCCTTGAATCTCTGACCCCTATGCCAGATACCCCGGTTGCCACCCATCAGGCCTTGCACACCCAGCTGACCGATGGCATTCTCACCATCAGTCTGCACGCACCGACTC
>Ga0255088_1000205_pt1 | contig 31852 bp, 32 predicted proteins | sample Colum_Miss_RepB__2_FD_188587 | JGI IMG/M metagenome (GOLD analysis project Ga0255088, IMG submission 188587) | Freshwater microbial communities from Columbia River, Oregon, United States - Colum_Miss_RepB_8d | ecosystem: Environmental > Aquatic > Freshwater > River | place: USA: Oregon...
TGGTCGCGAGCGTGATCGCTATCGTGACGATCGCGATGATCGTGGACGCGGTCGTGACCGCGATTACGATGACCGGCGCGGTGGCCGAGGTCGTGACCCCGGTTTCATCTGAACGGCATAAGGGGAGGGCTTCGGCCCTCCCCTTATTTTTTCCCCACCACCGGTGCAATTTTACAGAGTCAACTAATACTTTGTACTGTTGAATGTGTGTTCATAAGCTGATCCAGCAGTTTGGGATCAGGTCCAAGCAACAGCAGCACATCCGCACGATATTCCAGAGGAGAAGTGAAACCATTCAGTCTCATGATAACCCAATGCAGATGTCTCGGGATGTTGTAGTGAAGCATCAACCCCGTGAAATCGTATTCGTACTTGTAAGCAATGTGAGGTTCAACAGTGATCGGGTAAGCATTACCCCTTGACCGCAAGAACTCCATATGGTATTCGAGTACATTGCGAAAATCCGCTCTGTAGAACAGCGCAGGACCGTCGTCGTTTAGCGCACCGCTGAGCGATGATACGTTCGCCATTTCTACCCCCGAAGTGAGAAAGATTCAGACACATACTATCCAAGAGCATGTACCACTGGAGAAACACATGCCTCAATATGTAAAGAACGAACTTGACCCGCGGCTCCTTGGAGTTTTGGCTCTGGGTTCTTTTGTGCGTTGCGATAGCGCCAGTCGTCTGGCGATGTACTGTTCACATATCGGCCAGTCTTTGGTCGTTGAAGGCGCGACTATTAAACGTCAGTTTACCGGCGTTGAGCGCGAATATGGAAAGAATGTCCACGATATCCGGATGCCGTGCGATGCGATCATCATCAAGGTGGTTCGCAAGTACCCGAAGAATCTGGATGAAAATCAAGTGGGTGAAAACCCGCTGACAGCGATCGTCTATGAGAATGCAGAGACACGCGAAATTGGCGTGCTGTATCTCCCGCGACACCATTGTATCCATCAGTACTTTGGTTTCAACTACGTTTATAATCCTGAAGTCATTCGGGAACTGGTCCCTGGTCGTGCTATCGCTAAGGATACGGTCATTGCTACATCCCCGTCCATCACTCCTAGCGGTGATTACAAGTTCGGGTTAGAGGCGCAAGTTGCATTGATGTCTCTCCCAGCCGTTATTGAAGACGGTGTTATCGTTTCAGAATCATTCTGCAAACGGATGACGACCAAAGGCTATGGTATTCGTACCGTATCGTTGGGCAAAGCCGGTATTCCTGTAAACGTCCACGGTGATAAGAAGCGCTACAAAATCTTCCCCGACATTGGGGAAAGAGTTGATGCTTCAGGTCTTCTGTTTGCCACTCGTTCTCATGACAGCGAGACGGCGCTTTGTCTAATGTCACGTAAGGCCCTGAACCGTGTTGACTTCTTTGACAAAACTGTCTATGCCGTCCCTCACGCCAAGATCATTGACATCATTGTCTACAAGGGCAATCGTGATCGCTCCATTCTCCCGAACGGTGTTGATGAACAATGCCGGCATTACTATCGCCGCAGTCTGGCTTTCCATAAGGCTATTGTTGAAGAATACAATCGTCTGAAAGCTGATGGTGGTGTCGCTATCACTCCTGAGTTCGACCAACTGGTTGTTAACTCGTTGGCTATCATTGCCAACTCGACAGGTAACAACAGCGTCACACCAACTTACGGCCGCGCACCCATCGACGAATGGATGGTGCAGATCGTTTTTGAATACGATGTGGTTCCGACTATCGGGTTCAAGATCACCGGTATGCATGGCGACAAGGGTGTTATCGTCAAGATCATGAAAGACGAGGACATGCCCATTGATGCAGCAGGGAATCGCGCTGAAGTAATTATGGACGCTGACTCCACTATCAAACGGATGAACATCGGCCGTCTGTATGAAATCTACATCAATGCCTCTGGCCGTGAAGTCTCTCGTGCTATCCGGAAGATGATCGAAACTCGTAGTGAAGAAGGCTATGCACGGGCGTGGGATTACCTGCTGGATTTCTATGGAACTGTCAGCCCGCCAATGCTGGAAGCCACACTGCAGTCCGGAATAAATCGCAAGATGCATGTTGACAATGTTGCGCGTAACGGTGTTTATCTTTACGTACCTACCGACAATCCAGTTGACTACGATGATGTCATTCAAGAGCTGGAACAGAAATACCCAGCCATCTATGGTCCTGTCACGTATCGCGGCGATTCTGGCCGTCTGGTGACCACCAAAAGTCCGTTTGTCATTGGTGGTCTGTATATACTGTTGCTGGAAAAGATCGGTAATACTTGGGCTGGCGTTGCGTCTGCAAAACTTCAGCACTTTGGCATTCCTGCCAAGCTGACCAATGCCGATAAGTATTCCGGCCCTGGTCGACAGCAGCCTGTCCGGTTCATTGGTGAATCCGAAGGACGTTTGATTTCCGCTATGTGCGAAGGCGACACGACGGCTGAGATTCTGGATCAGACGAACAATCCGCTCGCTCACCGCTATATCGTGAACAACATTCTGCGTGCGAAGAAACCGACGGACATCGAGGAGGTTATTGATCGTAATCTCATACCGCGCGGTAATGGCCGTATCCTGACACTGATCCGTCACGTAATGGAATGCGGTGGTATTCGTTTCGTTAAAGAGAGAGATGAAGAGAATGCAACGATTTAAAGCATCAGATCTCTTGCAAGTTGATCTCGAGGAAATCTGGCGGCTGAGTAATGCTGGCCACATCGAGATTGAGTTTGATAACGGCGTTGTTATGCAAACCAACGGCCGTCGTACGATTTTCTCCCGGTATATCTGGGAGATACATCGTCAGTACAGCAAGTTACCAATACTTCCATCTCACCACATGGGCGGGATGGTTGTCGGGACAAAAACCCATCTGGACTTGCTGGCTGTTGCCGTATGGAATTGCTACGACATTTACAAAGCTGAAGGTATTGATGTTGATCGTGAACATCTGATGCGGCTGTCTTATCAGATTACCAACATGATCTATAATGACTTCTCGCTGAATCTGGAGGAATACGTCACTACGATTTCAGCTCTGGACTTCGTGCATGTTTTAAAGCATGAGGTCATTGAGAAAGCCAACAAGGAACTTATCGAAAGTGATGTAGTGCGTGAAGCAGACATTACGAAAGCGCACGCCATTATCAAGAAGGTTCTTCTTGATCCCCATGAACTTCCGGACAATACGGTGGCTAAGGCAGCTAAGTCCGGGATGGTTAGCATGGGTCAGATCATCCAGTGCGTCAGTGCACGCGGTATGGCTACTGATATCGATTCCCACATTTTCCGTAACGCGATCCGTACCGGTTTCGCTAAGGGCATGCATACGCTCGAAGATGTGCTGAAGGAATCCAGATCGGCCAGTAAGTCGCTGTACTTCCAGAAAGATCCGATGCGGAAGTCCGAGTACTTTAACCGGAACATCCAGCTCTCATCCGCAACGCTTTGTAACTTGCATCACTGCGACTGCGGTTCGACCAGTTATCTTCCGGTGACGGTCAGTGGTCAGAAGCTGTTGAAATCGATGACAGGTATTCATTATCTCGATCCGGAATCGCAGACCGAAAAGACTATCCACAGGGATTCGTCTGAACTGGTTGGTCGGACGATCATGATCCGCTCTGTCCTTACGTGCAAGCATCCAGACCCCTACGGTGTATGCGTGCGTTGTTTTGGCGAGCTTGGTCTCAGTATCCCGTACAAAACCAATCTGGGCCATGTATCTGCTTCCGAACTGCAGTCAAAGGTTGCACAGCTTCTGTTGTCCAACAAACACCTGGATAGCAGCGCCACATCCGACGTGATTCGTATATCGGAGTTTGATTCGCAGTTCATCAATCTGGGTGCCGAAGAGAACAGTCTCTATCTGTCCAAGAACTTGGTAGGTAAGAAGTTTAAGCTCTGCATCTCGGAAAACGAAGCGCCTAACTTGGTTGATCTTAAAACTGTCAGTCAAAAGGACACGGATAAACTGGTACCATACAGACTCAGTGAACTGTCGTACATCTATTTCACAGTGGTTGAAGGTGATCTGGAGATGACGTATCCGGTCCTGGCTGCAAGCGGTACCCGATTGGCCTCCTTGTCGCGTAAGATGTTGAAATACATTAAACGCATGGGATGGACGAATAACTCCGACAACCAGTATGAAATTGACATGTCGGAATGGCAGTGGAATCAGCCGATTGCAGAATTGCCTCTGAAGCACTTCTCCACTGTGGACTACATGTTGTCTATTGAAAGCTTCATTAAGGGCGGTGGTAATCGCGGTAATAAGTCCATCATGAGTTATGAAGAACCATCAGCAGCCTTGATGGCCTTCCATGATCTGGTGAGCCTGAAACTGGATTGTCATCTGTCCTACTTGCAGGTTATTATCCTTGCAACCATGGTAGAGGATAAAGTCTTCCGAGATTACAGATTGCCAACGATTAAGGAGAATGGACAAACCACCCACTATCGTCAACAGATGCGATTGAGAAGTTTGGCAGCAGCGATGGCTTATCAGAGTCAAGCCGACATTATCTTCTCTCCGGAATCGTTCATCGTAACGAATCGTCCGAAGCATCCGTTGGATTACCTGTTGATGGAATGACATGAGAAAGTCACTCCGCGTCCGGCTGTTTTCACATCACTTTGAAGTGACGGAGTTCAGCCGGCAAGTCAAAGATGTGTTGACAAACTTTGCGTTGAGATACGCAGACTATCAGCTTGTCCGGAATCCGTGGAGTCATGAATGTAAGCGTGAACTAAAGAAGATTTACGCTGCGTCAACTGCTGATAGGACCGAATATCGTTTTCACATCAATACCTACAAGGACTTCCTGCTCCACATGTCAAATGCGGGGTATCCTCAGGATCAAATGCAGATTGAGGAAGTCCCTCTTTACGAACCGGTAAAAGTTGAACTTCGCGATCGAGGTACTAAACCTCCGCGTGAAGAGCAGCTAAAGATCATAGCCCACCTCTCGTCTAAACGTCCAACCGGGACTCCTCATCTCGGGATTACTAGAGTGGCTGAAACCCAGACTGGATCTGGCAAGACAGTGATGGCTGAACACGCCTTGATTGAACACCAGTCGCGTGTCGGTATCATCATTAGACCGCAGTATATAAAACGATGGCTGGACGACTTGGTAAAAGATAAGGATCGTTTAATCGATCTGGAACCCAAGGATGTTATGGTGATTCAGGGGTCGTCTGACTTCCGTGCAATGGTGGCAATGGCTAAAGCGAACGCGCTTGAAAGTAAAGTCATTATCATCAGTAACAAGACCATGCAACGTTTTATTACGCATTACGAACAGTTCAATCGCGATACGTTTGATTACGGCTGCTCGCCTGTTGAGCTATGCCAGATACTGGGTTTGGGTGTCATGCTGGTTGATGAAGTCCATCAAGACTTTCATTTTAACTTCAAGTTACAGCTATACACACACTGCCCTGTGTGCCTCGACTTGTCGGCTACCTTGGAATCGGATAACAAGACCACGGCAAGGATGTATACGGTCATGTTCCCTCCGGAGACACGGGTAGATAAAGGACAGTACAAGAAATACATAGCTGTTCGTGCTTTGCTTTACGGCCTTAATAAACCTGAAAAAGTAAAGTGGGTTCAGCGTGGTCGAAGTTCCTATTCTCAGGTCGCGTTTGAAGACTCGATCATGAAGAATAAGGACATGATCAAGAACTACCTTGATAACATCACTGATGCTGTTTCGGAGTTCTACATCAAGGTTAGGGAGCCTGGACAGAAACTACTGATCTTTGCCGCGCAAATTGCCATGTGCGAATTGATCAGGGATCATCTACGTTCTCTTTACCCCGATCTTGTTATTAACAAATACACTGGCGGTGATCAGTACGCGACACTGTTATCTAGCGACATCAGTGTCTCTACCTTGGGTTCCGCCGGAACTGCTGTTGACATACCCGGTTTGCGTGTAGTGTTATCTACAACGTCAGTCGATAGCGTGCAGGCTAACTATCAGGCGCTGGGTCGCTTGAGAGAAATGAAAGGCCCGTGGAAAGATGTTACGCCTTTCTTCCTGTACTTTGTGTGTATAGATGTGCCGCCTCAGATGAGATACCACGAACGTAAACAGCAAAAGTTTAGAGGTCGTGTTGTAAGTCATGTTGAGATGGTCCTCGATAAAAACGTGTAAGGAGCTGTGTCATGAACGAAGCCATTGTCCACTTGGCAGAACGAGTCGATAGCGATGAGGCCCAAGAACTGCTGGACGCTATGGAACATGGAGTGGACCAACGTCGTATCGATAAAGCTACCCGGGCCTTCTTGGAAACCGAGTTGCAACGCGGTGCGCTTGACCGTACTCAAATCCGCGACCTGACGACAACCAGTGAAGATTCTATTCTGGATGCCGCCATCAAGGATTTGGTCAAGATCGCTGACACTCCTGACGGTGATGAAGAAACCCCGCTTGAAGAACCGGATGATTTCGAATCTGAAAGCGACGAAGGTTAAACATACTCCCGCCTTCGGGCGGGAGCTATGCCGTTTTTTTTTTGCTAATCCAATCCTAGATTTTTTCACATCCTTATTACAGGCGAGCATTTACTACCCCTGGAGTTTGAAAAATGAAAGTCTCGACCGCCCTTAGACTCAAAGCCATCTTCGACTGCCTGTACTTTGGCATCGTGCCTTCGTTCGTTTACGAGAAGAATTGTCATTACAAGGGCGTGAGTTATTGGAACCACTTGATGATGAACATGCGGTCCATACCCGCATGGGTTACCATGGACGGTATAAATGAAGAGGACGTCAAGTTCGTTAGCTTAAAGCACACGTACATTCGCGGCCGGTAAGGAAAACGGGATCGTTTAGTCGATCCCAATTTTCTTCAGATATATATCACCTCCATGAATAAGACAGAATAATCTGTCGACTAACTACCTAGTTCGAAGGAGAACTGCCATGAAGAATCAATACTTCTGCCCCATTGGTCAGGAAATCAATGTTGCCAACCTCCGTATCGCTGCGGAGATTGCCGTAGGCCTGCGCCCCGCCGGCGGGCCGTACCGTCTGACGGTGCAGGACGGTCGTCGCATTCTGACAGAAGACAAGTACGCTGTTTTCGTCCTCCTCGAAGAGGAGAATGAGGATGGTGGTAATGACAAGGTCTTGATCAATACCTGGATCAAGGCAACCGACTGGCGCGAAGTTATTCGCGCCGTTTTGATGTAACGCTGTAAAACCAACCCAACCCAAACCTGAAGGAAGTCTACCATGACCACTGCAACCGACGACAAGACCCAAACCAACACCACCGACACCGCCGCAGACGCCAAGACCAAGGCTGATGCCCAAGCCAAGAAAGACAGCGCCTTGAAGGAAACCATGAAGTCCGGTAAATTCTGGTCCGGCGTTGCTGTCGGCGCCACCGCAACCCTGGCCGCTGGTGCAGCCTTCCTGAAGTGGGGCGTCACTGCTGACTAAGCAGTGCGCCACACGGCATAAGAGCCACCCTTGCGGGTGGCTTTTTTTTTTGCTCTACTCGTAGATCTCGACCGGGATAGGCAGATCAGAAAGGTACTTAATCATGAGGGGTTTAACATCATCCCACGACAGTTGACCACATCCGCAGCCTAGTCTTGGAAAGGCAATACCTTTGATATCCATGAGTTCGTAGGTGTCCTTAAAGACTTGTAAGCCTTTTTCAATCCAAGCAAGATCGGAAGGATCGCGCCAGTTGATCTTAGTCGGAAAACACAGAACAGACCAGTGTAAATGCTGGTAATGGTAAAGCGTGCCAACAGTAAGTTCACCCTTAGCACACTCAATGCGGTACGCCGTACAAAGACCCGGCACCTGAATTGCCATGGTCTTCGCGAGACCACGTCCCATTACACCAACGCAATTTACAGGACAAGCCATAGTCAACTTGCTATTCATGATGTTGCCATTTTGAACAAAGGATATACCCATATCAACGCCCCATCTCTTTCTCTACGGCTGTCTGAACGGCCGCTGATATCGGATCTTTATTGCCCGACAGTGCAGCCGATGATTTTTTAGTCTCAAACTCTTGCATGAGGTCAGCAAGAATCATCTCAACCAAATCTCGCGGATAGCTCAGGAACTCTTCTAAACTACAACCACAACGGTCCTTGACCTTGTATAACCAGAACTGCCGTACACGATTGTACTTTGGCCATAGCTCAGTAATGCCATCACGCTGCTGATAAGCCAATGCCCCGAATGGGCGAGACTCATCGTCCAGAACATGAGAAGGCACAATCCCGAATCGTTCTTCATACACTTCACGGAGGACAGCCTCAGCCTTCATACCGGTGAGGCCAGACAGTCCGACCGCAAGCTTACTAAACCAGTCAGTATAATCAATACCCTCGACCCCAAACATGGGGCCGAGAACATGGCTGGTTACTCCGGTGTCTAAGATCAGCTGGTTGAGCTTATCTTGTCCAACAGAAGCCTGCGGTCCCTGAGGGCGAAAAAAAGTTGTCCAGCATCCAGCGGAATGAGGAACGGATGCTTCTCTTCACCAGAAGTGTAGTGATGCTTACAGCTGGGACAGGCCCAGGCCGGCAATGCAATGACGTTGATCGTAACATCGTCGATGTACTTGCTGATATCGGTGACCATCTGACCGATGAGGTCAGTATCACTGGACAGAACGTCAAGCATCTTTTCGATTTCGGCGCGTTCGGTCAGTGAGACGATATCGGATTCCAGGTGCTTGATGAAATGTGTATAGAAACGAATCACGGCCAGACGACCATGACGTTCAATCAAGCGGTCCTTAGCGCGAGAATCACCGGTATTTGCCAGTGCTTCGGTTACCATGGCTGTCACCTGCTCGATCCAGGCACGGCCGGAATCCAGATAATCACCCACGGAAGGCATGTGGATAGCGGCCTTGAGATCATCGCGAAGCGTGATGACGCGAGCTTCCTTCAACAGGCCTTGCGTTTGGTAAGCTTGCACCTGCTCGATCGTGTGTTTCTTGCTACGTTCAGACATGAAACGACGTTGGGTATCTGTCAGTGCAGACCGGTCGACCCAGCTGATCTTGGCCAGATTGATATGCTCTGTCGTCGTATGCGTACACTTACTGGTATCGTGCGTGCAAGGCTGCGACAGCGTGTAGCCATTGGGGTAAATACAGTTAGCCATGCCCCAGAACAGCGCTTGCAAGTCGGACGTCAAGATCAGACGACGCAATACTTCAGCATTCCACCCATCGACATTACAGTCATGGACATGCTGCATGATGAAGTTGAACACCTCGTCATTGATAAATACCGACTGGTTGGTGAAGATCAGGCCACGGGTTTGACGCCCCAGTGCTGTCTTTTCCTGACCCAGTTTGAAATCCAGATTCAGAAGCTCGCCATCACTCGGAGGTACCAGGGTAATCCAGATACCAGAAGAGTAGAGAGGGAACGTAAACAAAGTACCCAACCCAAGCTTCGCTTGGATGACTTTGATACCCTGACTACCGGTCAGTTTCGGTGCCGAAGGATCGTGCTTGATGGTCGGTTTGCCAGCAGCAAAGGAACGACCTTCGAACTCCATGTCTTGCTGCCAGTCGCTACCTTCTCTGGCGACGGAAGCAATGAACTGGTCATCAATCGGTTGAAGAGAACGATTCGGGTGAGTGGCTTGTTCATAAGCGTTCAGCCATTCCCCGCCTTTCAGGCCGATATACAATTCGCCCTTGGGGTCCATGGGATGGTTCTCAACGAACTTCTCCAGTTCTTCCGCCGTGGTCCGGACCACGAAGATAGGAAGAATGTCTTTGCGCTTAACCGGTTCGAGGATAGGCGCCGTCACAGTGACATTACCGCAAAGACCTCGCCCGGTATTTTCCGAAGCAGCAGCCGCTGGCGTCTTCTCGGTTGAGGTTTCTTCAACCGGATCGTTACCGGTATCTTCAGGTTGCGTCATTTTCTTTCGTTTCCTCAGTTGCAGGCGTCATGGATTTCTCAACGCGCTCGACAATATTAGCGATCGTCTCGGTGATATCGTTAGCGGTCGGAATGATAACGCGGTTAAAAGATTCCTGCCATTCGTTGTATTCAAGTCCAACAGACATGATTTCCAGTCCTTGAAGATCATCGCTCACAGGGCCGGACTTACCCTCATGCTTGGTGGCGATCTCAGCCAGCTTGGCCTTAAAGTCTTGAACGTCGCGCGTCATGCTCTTTCCACGACGGACCAGTTCGCCCTTTTCTTCAGCAGTTGCGTGCTCGGCAACCAAAGGGTTGCGCAAGGCCATGGCCAAATCCGGGATACCAGAGAACAAAGCTGAGCAGGCGCCATGCAGACCGGTCAGTTCGTCCCAAGAAATCTTTTCATCTTCGCGACGCTGGGCGCGCTCGCGTTCTTTGGCTTTGTTGCGAGCCGTGATATCCCGATTGTACGGTTTCCGGCGTTCAGGTTGGTTCGACATGTTCTTTTCCATTGTATGGTGGATGGAGATACCTCTTCATATGTATCAAAGGCCGTGTAAGAAATAACCTTATTTACTGGAGGTCCGCATGTTTGAGAAGCTGGAAAAGCATCTCGACGACCTGGTCACCGAGGAGCGGAAGGATGTCTTCCTTACCGCATTGCAACTGTTGAACTCCTTCGGGCACGAAGCTGCCTGGAATGAAGCTTGTAACCTTCTGGAAACTGCCAGTGATGAGGCGACGAGTTTCTTTATTGATTCTCTTGAAGTCATTATCGGTGCAGGGCAAGATCTGGTGCTGAGAGCACACGCGATCCATTATAACGGCGATATGTCATGCAAGAACGTTATACTCTCCGGATTGTATTACGTCCAGAACTGGGACGACCCTGAATCCATTCTGGACATCATCGCCGCTGGTGTTGGGTCTATTGACACCTTTGCCGAACTCATTGCACACACTACTTCCGTTGGTTCGGAACAATTCATCGACGGCTTCATCGAGGTGTCTGATGCTTTGATCAATAAGATCCAAAGTCTTTACACGGTGAGTGTAGAAAACCGCACTCCTAGCGAAGATGAAAGTGGGTACGTTGTTGACGACGAACGTCGTGAGCTGATTCGTAACTTCATTAAAGCCAATCCTCGCACCTACGCTGCGCATACAGTGAAAACCGAACTTCGTCCTCTTGGTATGCCGGTGGAAATGATTGTTCGTGATGCCAAGATGGGTTTGCTGTTGTTGGAACCTGATGACCCCGCTCGGGCTGCGTTGGATGTTTTGGGAATCGCCATCATCAGTGATATCCCAACCATTTCCCTGAGACAGAAATCCGGGGACATCGTTGATATGATTTACAGTGATATGAAGTTCATCACGTCGCTGGACGTGAAGATGAGCGAACTCATCACTGGCATCATGACCCGTAAATAAACGGAGACATGTCTATGGACCGTCGTCAGTACTTTATTGAAGCCATGCAGGCTGAAAAGTTTAAGAGTAAAGACTGGATTATTTCCGTCTTTGCTGTAAACCGCTACGATCCCGATTTGCAAAAGACCTCGAAAGGACAAGAGTGGCTTGCAGATCCCGATCCCGTTTACAACATCGTTCACAACCCGGCCGACAAGGAAGGGGTGTACTTCATCGATCCCAACAATGGGAATCAGATGACAAAGATCGATGGTGCCCATTCTGAACTACCGGTGTTTGGTGTCAAGGATCGTATCGATCTGAACCCCGGAGATCTACCTAATGTGTTTGAGAAAATCGACACCACTTACGGTAATGCTCTGATCAACTGCATCATTTTGGTTTGGCCTTTCAAAGACAAGTTCCCGTTTGTCACGGGACGAATCAATGGCTTTGCGTTAGAGGCCAGAATTGCTGCGCGCTTGAAAGACACGCCTGAAGCAGGGGCTGAACGAGATCCAGCGTTCGTTTACGTTGACGAGTTTCTGCTTTACTGCGAAGCAATGTCCTCTCTGGCTGGCATTTCTGAGATTTACGTACCGGCTGCATCGCCTAAGTCTATGGTCATTGATCATGCCGTGATAAAACGCCGGGATGAACTACTCGAGCAGTATAAAGAACAGCTGCATGATCCGGCTATTGTGGCTAAGATCGACGCTGAACTCGCAGCTCTCGACAGATCCATGTTTAAAGGCGACGACGCTGAAGGGTTTTACATCAAGGGCAAGTCTTTTGATGTGTCCCGTAAACGGGCTTTCGTCATGGTCGGCATCGAGTCCGGTTTTGGTGATACCCGAAACGGTGTCAACCCGATTACGAAATCTCTTGAAGAAGGCTGGGATATCGAGCGAATGCCCGATATGGTAGATAGTCTGCGATCTGGTATTTACAATCGCGGTAGTCAGACGGCTCTCGGGGGAGAATCTGTAAAATACTTCTATCGGATCTTCCAAAACACACGAGTGGCCGAAGACGACTGTGGTACGAAATCAGGTATCCCGCGTACGGTGACTAAAGACAACTGGAAGACGTTCGTCGGTCTCCATCTGGCAGCACAGCAGCAACGTGACGGCCAGTCTGCTCACCCTGATGTCACACGACTGACGGAAGAGAAATTGCAATTACTCATTGGGAAGACAATTATTACACGCTCACCGATGATGTGTAAAACCGAAGGCGCTTCTTTCTGCGCGCTTTGTGTTGGCGACACGCTTGCCAAACTCAAGACCGGTCTACACATTGCCGCCGCTGACGTGGGTAGTATCTTCATGCTTCTCTTTATGAAAGCGATGCACGGCAAGGCATTGCGGACTGCGGTTTACGACCCTGTTCGCTCCATCACTTGACCATTAGGTGCATTATGTCCAAATCCACCATCCCTCTCATGACCAAGAACCAACCAGGTGATCGCTGCCCCAAATGCGGGGCTGAAGAAGTCGATGCGATGAGTCCGCGCACGCGTTATGCTTGCGGCTCGTCTGACTTCGATGGTCGTCCGGGAACGTTCAAACAAGGAGACTCTTGTAATGACAAAATCCCCGAAGCAACCCGGTAAAGCCACCGCCAAAAAACCGGCTCCCGTGCAGCCAATCGCCCCTGTTGTCATGACGCCTGCAGAAGTCGCAACGCCTCTTCGCGGTATGGCCAGTGCTCTTGTGCATATTGATGAAGCCCCGTTCATCGAAATACCTACCCAGGTTGATGAAGAAGCGGCAACAACTGTTGGTGATGAGGAAGCCGAAGGCATCTACGGTTCCTCGACACTCCCCAGTCAGGTGAAGATGGGCGGTAAGGAAGTTCCGCTTGGCGACGCGGTTAATGCTGCTTTTGAAAAGAGCGGTCTTTCAGTCTCCGAATGGAACAGTCGTTCCGCTGAAGAACTGGACGCGCTGATCTCGGCTGAAATCGATCCTGAAGAGCCGGTGGTCGTTGAAGAGGAAACCATTTACAGTTTCCTCAAACAGAAGTTTCCCCGGATGGAAACCATTCCTGCGAAGGTGAAGGAAGTTATCGAGGGGTTGGAACATTACAGTCACGACATGAACCCGATGCGACCGACCGACGCCTTGACTGGAGCACAGCATCAGCGCGGTTTGCTCTACACCTTCATCACGGCTCTGAATCAAGATGGTTCTGTATCCAAGGTGGCTGTTGAATGCATCCTGTGGTACTTCCGCAAGCATTCGGCTTCTGCTTTCGGTCCGCTGGTTGTTTATCGGTTCATGGCATCCAACAAAATGTCCGCTTCCGAACTGGACTGCCTGCGTGCGCTTCTGAACCTCTTCTTGGCAACGGCTAAAGTCGAGACTCGTCGTGAAGCTTTGAAGAAGAACATCAGCATGCGCCGCGTGGTCGAAACGCTCACCAACGAACGCCAGCGTGAAAATCTGTTGAACTTCTACAGTTGACATAAGTCCCCGGGCTAGTCCCGGGGTCTATGCCGTTATTTTGTTACAGATACACATTACTTTAATGAGACATCCATCTAATGGGGAATAAAAACATGTCAGCATTCGTTGGTATTGATATCCAAGAAGTCCGTGACCACATGATGTATTTCGCTAGAAGCATCGGTATCAAGGGTTTCAAAAAGCATTTCATCTCATTGCGATGCCAGGAAACCTTGGCGCGCCTGTATGGGTTTCGCACGTCGGCCTCTCTTCACGCTATGAAACGAAGCGGTCGTGTCCTGAAGTATAAAGGATATCACGAGAACTTCCCCGATTTCATTGAACACAAACTCGGGATTCCCAAAGAACATGTCCGGGGCTTTATCAAAGCTCTCGAAGAATGCATCGGCGGTTCGCCTTACGACATGGCCCACCGTCACCTTCCCACCATCTATCTGGAGTAACACCATGGCCTATGGTAAACAACTGGGCGACTTCTTAGGGGAGTTCATCAAGCTCTTCCCGAAAGACAGCGAAGAGATTGCCGAAGAGTTCTTTGGATTTCTGGACACCACTGAATCTAGCGACAAACCGCGTCATGAAGATGTCATGAAGTGTCCGGAAGCATTCATCATCAAGGAAGCCATCAAGCTCCATTCTCGTTATAACACCGGTGCTAGCGAGCACGGTCATGATGAAAAGTACCAGCGCTTGCTGTGGCTCTACGCACGCTTGTATGATCAGGTTATCAACGATGAAGATGATCTGCAGGGGGCTGTTGAACTACGGTTCAATATCTTCGCTACGCAGTCATCTGAAACAGTGACATTTCAACGCCAGCCAATTATCCCTGGCACCGTTGTTACAAGTCGGAGAGCTGTTAAGTCGCGATCATTTGTCATCGGCACCGGTGGTAAAGTCGATTGTCGTCTCATCGACTCTGATCACGTCATTGCTACATACAACAAAGACGGAAAGATCCTGCAATGCGTATGGCGAGTTGTTGCGGTATCAGGCACTAATAATGCTTTGGGCGTCCGCGGTGACTTCTGGTGGAAGGGCTTGGACATTGAGGACGGTGCTCTGTCTGACAAGTTCTATACTCGCAGCCAGAGTCTGGCTGATAATCCGCAAGGCATTATCGTCAATCTGGAGGATCTGCTGGAAACATCACAACCGGTTCGGTTGGGTGATGTTGAACTCTACGCTAAGTTCAGTAGGATGGATGACATTGTTTTCACCCTCCGTGTTGATCTCCCGCCTGAAATCTTTAACAAAGGTTTCTCACCTGCGATTGGTACAACTGACGGCACGAGAAAGTCGACACCTCTTGGTATCCCTGCACAGTCGTCTCTCTGGCCACAAAAGGTCAGAGACTTCCTGAACACGTTTGGTGAGGCAAATCAACGAGGGTCCGCCACTCTGGGTGGTTTCTTCTTCATTGTGAAAGCCAAACTGTCAGACTCCAAAACAGAACACTGGCTGGCGTGGACTTCTTGCGTGTCAATCGGTCTGTTGCGAAACCGTATTGAAACTAACTGACAAAGAGGCTTCCGTGAGGGAGCCTCTTTTTACCCCACTTTTTTTCAAATACACATCACTTAAGGGAGAACTAATCTCGCTAACCCCCTAGGTTCGTAGGAGAACTATCATGAATGAGAAGAAAGAAGTCTGCTCTACTTTGGTGGAGCAGAATAAAGACGGGTATGTAACCTCCCACTTCCAGACGCTGTATGAAAGCGAGTGGAAGATTGTCGTTAACCATGAAGTCGGGCACAGTCCGGTGTTCGTGGTGCAGGAAGACTTTCGCGATTACCAAAACAAGGTGATCGAGAAGTCATACCGGACGCCTTCGCTGGCTGTCATGCGTGACATCGCTGACTGCATCACTCAACGTCGAGTACCGGTTCATCGCGAACCGGCGTTCTATGCCCTGGTTCGGACTGGTGCTGCCGAGAAAACGCACTACAAGCCTTTTCCCATTCTGGCAGAAGCCATCTTCAGTCGCAAGGCTGATCGCTGGCAGCGCCGCCAGTGGGAAGCAATCATGAAGTTCTGCGGTATTGAAACCGTCCGCAGTGCATAACCCACCCTTCTCGCAGGAGAGAAACATGGACAAGAAAACAGTTTTTGCAAACCAAATGCTGGCGTTTGAACTGCTGGCATGGGCGGTAACTGGTCGTTGGCCTTTGCCGTTTTCCAAACTGGCCCCGGTGCTCGATAATGAGTTTTCCATCGAGTACCACAAACTCTCGGCTATTGCCGAGTTGCATTACAAAAACTCATTGGCACACATGATGCCAACCGTTACACTGGGTATTGACATTGACAACAATCCTGCAAAGATACCGTTCATCCGGCAGGGTGATCGCTATCAAATGCGGTGGACGAAAACAGGACTGGTGGTTGGCGAGATCCCTCCGGACAGCGCTAAGTCGTTGACCGGCACCTCCCCGGACATGCAGCGCATTGTAAATGTTCTCCATGATTTGATCAATCTTCAGGTTCGTGGAGAGGAGAACATTGTGACAATTGGCAGGCTGATGCAACATCAGTTTATCAAGAGTCACTTCGAGGAGAACAAAGGCGAGTATCCGGAAGCTGTTCGTCCGTACATGCTGTGGCTCTTCGAGTACATGCTAGACAAATAAAGACAGCGCCCTTCGGGGCGCTTTCTTTTTTGGTTGACTCCATTTTCTTTCAGATATATACTACCATTCTGATCAGGATCTTAAACCAACAAACTTCCCCTGATCATGAGAGCAAAACCATGAAAGCAACTGTTACTGCAAAATGCAAAGGCCGAGTCAAAGTTGGTGTTCTCCCCGAGAATCGTATCCGGGTTGACAACAACCCGGTGGTGGAAGCCGCGCACCGTGTGGTGCATGTGGTTGTTAAAGCGGGTCGTCGCACCCGCATGGAATACGACCTGGTCCAAGAAGGCCGGGTCCGCGCGTAATGCTCAGAGGGAGCCATCAGGCTCCCTCTTATTTTTTACCTAGTTCGTAGGAGAACTAAAAAATGTCTACTCAAGACAAAGGTACAAAACGCTGGACGACGGAACTCCAGCGAATCGTAGTTGACGCGATTGTTGCTGAACTCGGCGAAGGCCATAAGACCGCTGACCCCGAGACAATCGCAGACACGTTCTTTAAACTGCAACCGTCTATTGTTCCGGACGACCATCGCCGTGGAATTACACAGTGGACAGCGCTGAGCAGCTGGTTGATCAAGCGTGTCCATGAGTGGGTGCCAGCGCCCGTCGCCACAGGGAATGTGGATCTGACCCCTCTGCAACAGGAGATTAGTAAGCTCAAGCAAGAGCTGAAAAGCGCTGTTCAGAACTTCGAAAATGAAGTGCGGAAGCGCGAAAGTCTGCAGCGTGATCTGCAGGAGGCTTACCAGAAGCTGGAAACCCAGGCGGGCGAGATCGGCAAGATTCTGAAAGTTGTTAATGTTCAGGGATTTAACGCCCTGTTGAAACGACTTTCAGATCTGGAAGAAAAGTTCAGTGTTCATGATCAGGCCATTGTGGTCATGCAGCGAGCCGTCAAGACACTGGTTGCGCCTCCGGCTGAACAGAGACCTACACCGGTTCAAGTTAATCCGGCAACCCCTCTCCAACCAACTTCGTCCGACATGCTGGCCGGTATCGCAGGTTCCGAAACGCCTCTGGTTGTTGGGAAACACCCCGTGTCTGGGAAAACGCAGCTTCCGCAGACCTCATCCCCCAGTACAACGGTGGGTAAGGCTCTCGCAAAGGCTGGTGTTAAGCTCCCACGGGTTGTAGTTGTTGGGACACATCCGCGTCAGCGCGTGACACTTGAGCGCGACTATGCCAATGTGCTCGATATGGTGTTCTTCGACGTTAGCCATTCTTCGAGCAACATCAGTGAAATGGCACGTGGGCGTGTGGTGTTTCTGATGACCAAGCAAGCTCCTTCTGATCAAACCCAAGCGGTTAAGAACTCGCAGGCTCTGCGTATTGTTAACTGCACGGGTTCTATCAGTGGTCTGAAGCGCGAGATTGATATTATCATCAAGCACGGCATTCCCGAAGCTGTTGACGCCTAAGCAGCATAAGAGCCACCCTAACGGGCGGCTCTTTTTTTTTTGGCTAAGCCGCTCGCTTCATATGTTCCTGTGCAAGCGGAATCCATTCCGAGAGAGTCGGAAGACCGTAGACTTGGCTACAAATCTCAACCGAGTTAGAAACACCGCCAGAAATGTTGATACCAATCTTTCGAGTGGTTGCTTCAGGTATCCCGCGAATCTCTACCACTTCCATCAGCGTAGTCTTCTTCGAGATGTTCATCACCACTTGGTTAGTCGGATAAGTTCCCTCAATATCCAAATCCGCAAGGTGGTACCGAAGCATACTGCGAATGTTTTCCAAACCCAAGATGATCGCCGCGCCATTGTTTACCACCAAGTTGGCCGGTAGTGTAACGATCCAACCACGCAAGCCAACAACGTGAGAGTCATTTTCGTCTTCAACTTCAGATCCCGTAGAGCCAATGACTTTACCGCGATCCATGTAGAAGAAATGCAGATCATCAACGATGCGTCGCGGATTACGCTTAAACAATCCGTAATCAGAAATACCGCAGAGAATGGGGAACTGACGAGCCACGTCGCCGTTTTTGTCATCCAGCAGTTCAACACCAATACAGTCGAACACGTTATAGATGACGTAGAAGTAACGATGGTTGCGCTGCATTTCTTTATGCCAGTCCAAACCATCCAGATGATCAACTTCTGGTAAAGAGAGTTTCCCTAAACCAATATGTTTGTTAAGCACCGCGTCCAAGGAATAGCTAGGCTCCTTGCCCTTAGCAATCCGCAAGCTGTAATACAAACACATTGCGTCAATCAGATAGAAGCTAGCCGGACAGTCAGCCGTGTGCCATCTTTCCGCCGGTGAGAGAGGTGTTTTCTTTCCACTCTGCGTCACTTTCATCTTCGGGCCTTCACGATACTTAAAGTAACGGTATTCTTCTGGCACCGAAGGATCGCTGAATACCTGTGCCGGATCAACTCCAGCATCTTCCAATTTCTTCACACAGAACGGAATATCGTAATTGATGTTCCAGACCACCACAAAGTCAGGCCGCCATTCGTGAGCTTTCTTGAAACACTGCACAATGGCTTCCACGCCGTCAGGGACAAGAGCAAACTCAATCTTGGTTCCACGTTTTTGAAGTGTCTCACCTAAGTGTTTCTGAGCCATCTTTTGCAGCACAGCTTCAGTATCCAGTCCATCTTTAATGAAACGACCACTGACCGCCGTAAAACAGCGATCTTTGAAACTCAAGGTAGCAACGATGACCTCACCAGTCCCGTTGACAACGTCAGTTTCAATGTCGAATACGGCTACAGAAGCCGATGGCGAAACACATTTAGGATACTTATCCTGATAAGCCTTTTTAATCAAAGAACTCATCTGAATATCGCAACCGTACAAGTAGGGCGACTTCGCTAAGTCCCGTAAACGATCACGACCAACGGGTCGTCCAGTCAGTGCTCGAGAAATCTTATCAGGCAGTTTAGCCTGATTAGTCTTGTACTCTTGCAGGCGTTCCAGCTCTTCGTATTCCTTCTTGTCCTTATGATTCCTGAAGCCAGGTTTGGTGATCCAGAAAGAACGCGGATGGTTATACAGGAAGCGAAGATTGGATTCTTTAGTACCATCCTTGAAATGAACGTATTCCTTAACCAAGTGTAAATCGTCAATGCCATTAGGATGCATGGACTCGATAACGTGGCGACATTCAAAGCCAGCGATCTGGCTAATGGGGACTAAACGATCCCCAACGGTTATCATCTTTTCAGCATCAGGAGCTGCGGCTGTCATGATCTCTCCATTTATATTCGGTTTTGCTATAACATCACCGGACTATCTGAAAACTTACCGCCGTAAAAACCTACTGTTTTTCGGGTATTGCTATGTGATACACTGCTTATTAACCCACGAGGCACGTCATGAATAGCTATGATCTCGACGACGATCGGAACCCGTTCAAGGGTCTTGGAATGGAGGCAATCGCCTATCAGTCCGGTCGATTGTTCCAAGACTTGACCGAAGCAATCGGTAAAATCCGCCGTGGCCGTCGTTACGACCGTGCTACTGTTGATTCCTACGAAATCCCGAAGACCATCTTCTTACATACTGGGATGAAGGTTGACTTCTATGTCGATCAGGAAGTCGGCGAAAACGCCTGGGCCATGTTCCCGATGATGGACAAGAACCACCCCTTCATGCATCAGTGGGTTGATTACGTCAACTCTGCTGAAGGTCTCTCCGCTATCCGTGCTTTGGGTGGCGAGGCTGTTGGTGAAGTTGACCTTAAGGCTAGCCGTGTTGGCGGGATTTATTCCCACATGGAAGTCAAGACGGCTCTTGGTGCTGGTCTGCTTCGCAATAGTAGCTACACCGATGCTGAAATTGCCGGTATTGTCTGTCATGAACTGGGTCACCTCTTCACCTACTTCGAGTTCCTCGGTAGCTACGTGATGACAAGCCACATCATCGCCGGCGTTTGTAAACAAGTTATGGAAACCGAAGACTACAACAAGCGCGTAGTCATTCTGAAGGAAGCCAGTAAAACCCTCGGTGTTTCCGGCATCGATGAAGAAAAACTGGCCCGCACGCCGAAGATGTTCCGCGAAGTACTGACCTCCACGGTTTTCATTTCTGAAATCGGCCGCAAGACCCGGAGTGAAACGGGTGCCTCCATCTACGAGATGCGGTCTGTTGAACAACTGGCTGACCAGTTTGCCGCACGTCACGGCGCAGGTCGCGACATGGCTTCCGGCTTGGAAAAGTTGTTCAGCAACTACGGTCATGAAAGCACCATGTCCACCACGCAACGTACTTGCTTTGAGATCGTGAAGGTCTTGATGTTCGTGCTGCAAGGTTCCGTAATAACAATCGGCATGGGTGGCATCGGTCTGGTCGGCTTCATCTTTGTCACCATCTTGGTCATGATGTCGACCACTGAGAAGATCTACGATGATCCCGAAGCCAGAATCAAGCTGATTCGGCAAACCGTCGAAGGTGAGTTGCGTAACCGCGATACACCGCCGGCACGCAAGAAGGAAATCCTTGATGACATCATGGCGATCAAGTTGATCGAAGGACGTCTGAAAGATCGCCGCACAATTCTGGAATGGATCTGGACCACTCTTTTGCCAGGTAAGAAGGCAAAGACACAGCAAGACATCGCCAAGGATCTCGAAGCCTTGCTCCACAATGACATGTTCGCAATGTCAGCTCGTTTTGAGCTGCAAGGGGAAGAGTAAATGGCCGAGTCCGAAATCCTTGATTACACGGATGAGTTCAAAGAACTCCAGAAGCATCTTGATGAATCCAGCCAGGTCAGTGAAGTCCTGAGTGACATCGAGAAGGAAGGTGGTATTTCCCAACAGCATGTTGCTGATCTGGAAAATGCCATTCCGGGTTCTATCATGTCCAACTTCCCCGAAGGTGGGTTCACGGATATCCCGTCTACCCAGAACCTTGATGCAGCCATGGAAAGCCTGAGCACGGTCACCAAGTTTATCTTGGGCGGTGCTTTCTTGGCTATCTTGGCCATTCTCTTCAAGATCTTTGGCTCCAACGGCAACGGTGCTTACGACAAAGAAGAAGCCAAGTCCAAGGACAAGAAAGCCGAAGCCGGTGAAGAGAAGGTGAAGAAAGAAGCCCGTGAAGCTGCTGAGGAAGCCCGTTCTCACAAGTTCACACCGACACCTGAGCAGGAAAAGAAACTGCACGATACGGTGAAGACCGAGCTTCTTCGTATTGGACTGTCCGAAACGGATGCCGGCACCATCGCTGGCAATCGTAACAGTATCATGAACTTCTTCGCGCAAGGCAGTGCTTACATTGATCGGCTTGTCCAGAAATGTATCGAGAAGAATGCCTTTGCTTTCTTTGTTGATCGTGATTCTGAGAACAAGATTGCTGTCTACGGCGAGCTGGCTCACGCTGCGATTACCGACTACTCTTCACTGACCGACATGTTGGCGCAATACATCCGTAATGCCGAAGGTGTTATTCATGATATCGAGTCCAAGAACCCTGTTGTTCGGCGACTCTATGATCGTGACCTCGCCCCGAATGTTCGTGGTGTCATTGATCGGCAGAGCGGTGCCTTGACAGGTATTGATCCCTACAAAGCCACCATGGCCGAAAAGGCCCGAGCTTTGGGAGATCAGATGGTCTCGTGGTTTACTATTAGACCGCGTAACGAGATCCATAATCTTCCGAATCTGGATGCCGTCTTGAAACGCCGTATCGCCGTTTCTCTCTCGGCGTCTGAGGCCGGGCAGTTCTGCAGTAAGTGCTCGAAGACGCTGCAAGCTCAGACCAATATGATCAAGCGGATCAACGAGCGTGTCAGTAACTTCTACCAAAAGGCGCAAGGAACTGATGGCGCTGGCGAGCATCTGGCAACGCTGCGTCGCGATTCCGAAGACCTGTACGGTCTGATGGTCGTTTTGCTTCGTGTGTTGCTGCGGTATAACGCGGCGAACGTCAGCCTGAACAACACCATGGATGAGATCGATCGTGAGTATACTCGCGCATCGGCTTTCACCCAAGAACTCAAGCAACTGATTTAACTCTTAAGGAGTGTGAAATGAACCTTTCCCCATCGCAGGTGGCTTCGTCCATCCGCTCTTCGCTGAACCAATTCCCGAAAGCCCTGTCCGATCAGCAGCGCAATATCGCTGTGGCCGTGGCTATCGGTATCCATATCGGTCAGGCTCTTCAGTTGCCGACATCCAAGGTTGACGATATCCAAATCCACCACGCTACGGTGAATGACCAGTACGTGACGTCTGTCATCAGCTGGATCAACGAAGCCTTCCCGGTGGACTTCCGTCTGGCCCGTGAACTGTCGTTCAAGTTCTACAAGTTCCGTTACGACATGGCTTACGACCCGGACGCTTTCATTCGTCTGATGCCCTATCTCTCTACGGCCTTCAGTCAGATTCTGCCCGAGCCGGTGGTTGACATCCTGAAGAAGCAGAGTGAAGAAGTCAATTACAACGACTACATCTTCATGTGGTCTCGTTTGATCGACAGCGCGCGTCAAGGCCGTGAAGGTCGTGACGGCGAAGAAGTCGCGATCGTCTCGTGATGAGCGAAGAAGCCAACATCCCTGAAGAGATCGGTCCTTTCGAGAAAGAACTGACTGATCTTCAGGGTGCGCACGAAGCGGTTACGTTTGATCCGGAAATGCCGGACACCAGCGATGAATTGATGGAAGCCGTCCAGAAACGCACTGAACATCTGGAAGACAATCTTCTGGAAATCAATTCCATCGTAAGCTCTATGGAAGAAAGCGGTGTTAACAAACAGATCGCTGTCGATATGGAAAACATCTCGCCAGGCGTCATCTCTTCTCGAGTGAGAGTTAATAGCTTCACTCAAGAACGCAGTAAGACTAACCTGGCGGTCGCTATGGAAGAGGCTAATGGTCTCAACCGCAGTTTACAGATGGCTCTTTTGGCTGCTCTGGTATTCCTTGGATTCAAACTGTACGAATGGGTTCGTAAAACCTTTACTGGCAGCAAAGAGGAATCTCAACAGCGTGCCGACGAGATGGAGAAAGCCCTCCAACGCATGCGTCAAATCGACGGTATGGTTCCTCAGATAGCCGGTGCTCTGGCAAACACTAGCAGCACATCCCCAGTGATCGTCCAATCGATTGCTAGCGATATTGGCTTTAGTGAATCTGACTTTAGACACAATCCTTCGTTAGCCATTATGTCTTTTCTGAATAAAGGTTTCAATGAGGCAGTGTCGAAGTTTTACAACCACTGGGTCAAGACTCTGTTGGAAACTCCCGGCAAGTACGATCGTTTCATTCATGAGGTCTGTCACGACATTCCTAAACGCATTCAGGCTGTCAGTAACGCCGTAGATCGTTTGGGTAATGACATCAAGAATGGAAAGAAGCTTGACGAGAAAGAATATCACTTTGACACTTCATCCATCGAAGCTATGCTGACAGTGTTGGGTGTGAAAAACCATCCTTCGCTTAATCCGCATGAGAAAGTCGGAATGGTGGTCGAGCAAGTTCGTATCCTGACTGGTGAGAACCAGGATAAGGATGCGGAGGTTCCTCTGGATCGTTTGGAACGTTTGAACTTGCATTACGCCATGTTGGGAAGTATTGATATGGCTCATCTGAAAACCCTCGAGAAACTCGATACCCAACTGAAGCATCTGGAACAAGTCGCAAAGCTCTCCAGCGCCGATTTAAAGGGACTTAAGATCGATGCTGTGGGTAAGGCTATCAGATCCAATATGCTGGCCATACACGGCGAACTGAGATGCGTCCAGATGATTAACTTGACTAATCTCGGTTTTACTCTGGGCTTCTCTCGTGCTATTGAACAACGCGCTAAGACCATGAAGAAGATTTGCATGGCGGCCTTTGATCATCCACGTGTTACCCCTGAGCAGAGAATCGTTTTCAGAGGTTTCGCTGATAAGCTGAAGTAACAACGGCATATACCCGGGGTTCATCCCCGGGCTTTATGCTGTCAGTTATGCAGAAGGAAACCAACGCTTACAGCGTCTTGAACTTCTACGGTACGATTATTGAGAGCAACCAACACTTTCCCAATACTGGGCAGCATGGAATCATCAACCATCGTGACAATCGGATAGACGTCAGGAGAAAAGACATTACTGTACAGTTCGATAGCCTGCACGTCGTCACCAAGTACTGCTTTCAGTTTGGCGACCATGTCCGAATGGGCAATTGTTCGGTTGCTCAAACAACTGGCGATGGTTTTCTTACCGGTCAGCGCAAGACTTGCACGCAGCGCTTCATTGTCGTACTTCTCTTTGGTCAAGTGAAGTCTCAACACGAAGTTCTGACTAGCCTCAATCTCTTTGATCAACCCATTGCCGACGTTGGCTTTCAACTTACCAATCGTGGTCTTAGGATTGAAGCTCAGCGTTGTGCGCTCCAGAAGACGCTTGGAGATCGTGTCGATGTCCGTCAAGATCCATTGAGCAACCAGATCAACCGTTTCTTTCACATAGCTGCGCGTTGCATCTGACGTAGCGAAATAGTAACGCCCGTCAAGCAGGAAAATGTCAGTCTGGCGAAGCATCCCACGACTCCCACCGATAGGGATGGCCTCATTGAAAGCGTTCAACACCAGATCACCAACACGATGACGATACGTTGGATTCCCAAGAGTATCCAAAATAGGGTCGCCCGCTTCATGGAGAACCGTGTATTCAAACTCTTCGGTTCCTGGATTCCATGTCAGTTCGATGTTGTTTGAAGAGTCACGCAGGAAAACCGTTTTCTCATACACGGCTGGAACATCAACAGTGTACCGCTGGTAGAGTTCAGGACTGATAACACTGCGGCTCTTCGTGTAGAGGTGTTTCAAGTGATCGCCAAACTTCAACACGATCTTCTCTTGCACAACGCCACGATAAATGCTGCCAGCCGGTAACAGAGTATCATCGATGATGTTGTCAATGTCGCTGGTCGTCGCCCCAACAGGCAAATGGTTGCGAGCGATATAAACGATATCAAACTCCGTGGTCAGCGCCATGGTGGTCTTCTGCGGAGTAAGAATCAGGTTATGACTGGAGTCAACATCGTAGTCGGTCGTGATGTAGAAGTAGTAGATCTCCCGAGTCGTGGAAGGTTGCTTCACACCCATCAGTGTTACACGGCTGGAAGAACCATTCGGTTTGTAGCTTAACTGGACGTACCGCTGATCTTCCGGCAAAGCACTCCAAGCCTCGCTACCGTCAAGCTCGATGGCAAGAATGTAACCAGAACCATCTTTAGCATTATCAATGGCGTAAGCCTTCGACGACACTGAAGCCAGCAACGCAATGTTCTCTTGAAAGAAGAACTTCGATACCACGGACGGTTTATCCAAACGATAAGCGCGTGTCTGGAAAACGTCATCAGTCACGTCGAGTACGTAATGGAATGGCGAGTAGAAATAGGAACCCGCATTAACCGCCAAAGCCATTTGTTCCGGTGTGGTAACATTGATGTCCTGAAGATTCGTCACCAAGGAGTGAGGAACGATTGACAGGACGCCATTCACCGACTTATAGACAGTACTCGGTAAAAGGGTAATGCGATCACCGTTGTCAGACGTTGTTTCGAGCCCAGCCAAATCAGTCATCTTGAACTGGAACATGGAGATAGCTGCGCCTGCGCCTGTTACCGTGCTGTCGTTGCTAGGCGCTGGCAATGCCCGCGAAGCCAGAAACTGACGGTCAGTTACGTTATCCAGATTCATAACCAGCGAATAACCCAACTGTGAGAGCTTCGTCTGCAGTTGAGGCGGGGTGATTGGAATGTCAGGAGCACTGAGACTACGAGTGATGACTTGTTCGCGCAGCGTGGCAAACGGAACGGCCGCCGCACCTCCAGTAACACTACTGTCGCCGAACAGACCGATCTTTGTCAGCTTGGAAAGAGGCGCCGAGAACCGATTGTCGCTAACTTCCATGTTATCAACAAACCGAGCCTTATAAGCGCTAGAAGCGTATCCTTCCAACGTCATCTCAAGCGGGCCGGAAGTAGTGTAGATCCAGACCATTAATGAATCCTTAATCAGACCATTATTGAAATAGATCTGAGGAACATTAACCACCAGTTGCTGATTCAGCACCTTCAGAACGGCAGTCACGTTTGCAGGATCATAGACCTGATCCGTGTGCGTTGTCTTCACTTCTGTCCAGCTACCGTCCGAGCTATTCTTCATGAAGGCACGGCAGGTGTAGAAGTTGTCCGTAAAAGCAAAAGCCTTGGTGAACCCCGTGATACTGTTCAGTTGAACCTGTTGGACATTGATGGAGATCTGATCCATGGGGACAAAGAGCGTCAGGTAACTGAACGTTCCGCGCGTCTTGATAGTCCATTCAACACGGTTGCTCTCAAGCGTCTGAAGCGGTGAGTTAATCGTGTTATCGTAAAGGATGTTTACACCACCGTGAGCCATGATGATGATATCAATCGGGTACTGCATGGTGAAACGATATCCGGCAACCTCAACGTAAGTGTTGCGAGGGATAGTCAGTTTCTTAGCACCGCTTCCATCCCCCAGATCGACCACGTATTGTTTCAGTTCTTCCAGAACAAACGTAAAACCAATCGTTGTTCGGGAAGGAGAACCAAAACGACCAAGGTAGTCGTAGTCAGACATGTGGTGGTAAAGGTCTTCATCGGTAACAGCGGCAGAACCATACTGCTTACGATTAAGTGCCTCGTCCTGCTGCATGGAAGCCGCAGCCAGAGTTACTGCCATTTCAAGACCCTGAACAAACGAATTGCTAGGGTCGACGATCATCTGAACACCATCACCGACAGCCTCGAGACTATCGATAGTCAGTCGAGCAATCGCCTGAGGGTTAGTCCGAAGTTGAATGTACTTCGGAATAAGTTGATCACTGGTGATCTTAACATTTGCCATAATCAATATCTCTGGGAAGTCAAAGCCGTGTAAACGTCTTTACGAATCCACCACTCCAATTCCATGGTGTGGGGGTCGATACGAGGATAACCGCGGTAACTGAATCGAATGTTGTGCGGCGGTGCCTTTACGTACAAAGAAGTACGATACTTGTCAGCCATCGTGGGATTAGCAAACACCACGGTTTCATTAAACACCAGCACCAATCTAGGGTCGCGATAACTTGCACCCATAATACGCCACCGTGTAGAAATCTGATCGAGATCACGATTAAACGGTTTGCTCTCATCAAAGTTAAATGCAGCAGCCGAAGAATCAGCCACCGGTATAGCTGCACCGCATGCCCCGATACGCTGAACGTAGCGCCTGCCAGGATCAAGAATTAAACGCCAGATACGGCTGTTGTAATCCATCTCATTCCTGATGATGTACTGAACGTAAGGATCGATCCAGCCTTCTTTAATAAGACTGCCGTAAAGACACCAGACCGACATCATATAGCCAATAGGGTCGTTAACAGTATTGCGAAAATTGGCATCCAGATCGTGCGCTGAGAAGATATCGTAGATACCATCATACTGGCTCTGTTCCTCATTCATACGTCCTTTCTTGGTCGTATAAGTGTCGATCATGGGGTCAGGCCATCCGTTCAGCGAAACCAATTTGTTTGACAGCAACGGAATGAATGCTCCATCAGGATCAACAACTGGGCTGGTGTAACCATCGCGCTTAGCACCGTCAGGATCAAGGTAAGCCCGAACGATACGAGGAATGCTATAAGGGTCGTCAGACAACATTCCAGACAGTCTTCTGTCCGCAATGATATTATCGTATGACAGATTTAAGCGCGGTCTGACAAAGAAGGTCATGCCTACGTTGTCAGTGTTGAGCGGTGTCGGGTCACCGACTCCTAGATAATTATGTCCAAGATAGGACATCGCAACCTGCTTGGACATACTACCGCGCCCGGAATCCAGGGCGATCTGAAGCATGTCTTTATCGCTGTTTTCCATTTTCCCCGTGGTAATGACGGGATCACTCTGTCTTTGAGCCATTTGCTGAGCTTCAGTATTGTTCTCAGGCAGAATGTTTCCGTTGCTATCAGTAGCCATAGGCCCTCCTGTAGGAAAAAAGTTATGATTCCGTCTCAAGCCGTAACGACGCTTCTTGACGTCGCAGGTAAGTTTGCGTCCATCTCGCAGACGGTGGACAAAATTAACAACAGCAACTTGGCCGAAATCGGTCGTGTTGCGCGGGTTGAACCCATTGTTCTCATGGATCGTCCGTCAACGACCCTGCCGTACATTACGGATGTGTTGCAGAATCTGACGTTCCAATATGCCGGTATGTATCTGCAAGCCGTGTCCCTTTTGGTGAACGTCGGTGATGTGAATACCCGCAAGCTGCTGGAATCCCTGAATCCTCACGCAGGGGTTAAGGGTAATGAGTTTGATGGTGTCATTGGTGCTGCTGCCTCCAAGATTCGCTCCAGTATGGAAGACTATCAATACAAGTTGCCTGATCCGACTCTTCCGAATCTGGGTCTGGAAGCCATTGATCGCACGACCACCACGACCACTTCCACGTCTACCGATGAGAACGGCCGGTCGGCCACCAGTAGCAACAAGGAAACTACCGTTGTTGAAACTGATGACACCCGCAGTGCTTCCTTCGGTCGTGATCTGGCTGGTCAGATTTCCGAGATGTCTTCCCTGGCTGTCGGCGTCATGTTGGAAGTCAACATCGAGTCGAATGGTCAGCGGGCAGTCATCCCTGTCTCTGTTCGGATGGCTCCGTCAGTTACTCCTCCGAACGCCCTCGTTCATATTTTATCGTACGCGGAGAAAAATGTTTCTCTGAAAGAACGTTGGTATGGCTGGCGCTCCGGGGAACTCCGCTTTGTTCAAGACATTATTCTCTGTAATGATCTGATCGAAGCTCATACCGAAGCCCTGAAACACGACAAGTCTGGCGTCTATCAGCAGATCCTGCAACGCCGTCGCAACAACATGGTTTCCGCGCTCAAGGGCGGTGCACCGGCTATCAATACGGCATCCAACATCATCGTCATGACCAGCGAAACGGCCAACAAGGTCGAACACGCTATTGGCGGTCGTCTGAAGAACATGCCGGTGCGTGAGCGTATCTTCAAGAATACGTACATGATGATCATGGTGGTTATTGATAATGACTACGAAATGGTTACGGTCTACACCCGCGGTATTGCCAATCCGGCAATCTTCCCGGTTAAGGCCATGAAGTCCTCCAACAAGAACGGCGGCCCTGACGTGGCTGAAATCTTGAAGGCCTATAAACTCGGCACGTCGCCGACGTCCATCTAATCCAAGGAGCTATCGATGGAACTGCCCCGTTGGCTGGCATCCATTCTGCCGCAATTCGGTAAGGCCACCGTGCTCGAAGACATCAAGGCCGAGCTGAAGCAACTGCGTGAAGTCACTGTTCCGGTGATGAAGAAGTACGCTTCCATGCATGGAAAGCGCAAGTTCAAGAACGCCTGGGTCAAGGACATTGATGCCCGCTTCGATAAGCGCCTCAAAGCGCGTTACAGCGGCAATTTCATTGTTCCGGTGGCAGAGGCCATGGAGAACGCGATCGTCCTTCTGGAGATCGCTGAACGCGTTGTAGGTGATCTCCCGCATGACTTGGTGCGTGACGCCATGTCACTGCGCGCTGCGAACGCCATTCAGTTGATCGAAACCGTGACCTTCGCTCAGAAGTACACGCGCAGCCTGATGCTGGCTGCCATGGCATTCGAAGAATCCGAATACGGTGTTGACTCTGCTGACGATGTGAAGGTCGGTGACCTGCGCAAGATCGAGTCCAATCTGGATTCGTACATTCAGGCCATCGATATTCTGTCCCTCTCTGAAAAGGAAGTGGGCAAGAAGTTCGAAGAACTGCCTGACATGACAGTCAATCGTGATTCTGTCCCGGTGGCCGAGTCTACTATCGGTAAGGGTAAGACCGACCCGTTCAAGTTCGGTTTCATCCCGGTGCGCTGGAACCCCATCTACTACGTCGGCATCATGCTGGCCGAGTGGCATGTCCAAAACCTTCAGCTGGCCAAAGACGAGAAAGACATGCTTGAGTTCAAGCTGATTCAACTCGAAGAAGCCGAGAAGGGTAATCCCGATAACGCAGCTTTGCAAAAGCGTGTTCAGATCACGCGTGATCGCATTGAACGCCTGCGCTACAAGTTGGATCAGGAAGGAATGTTGGACAATGGAAACCGTTAATCGCTATCCTCGCGGCTACATCTGCCGGATAGCGTTTGCTCCGGGCGGTGACCCCGTCCCGGAGATTACTAACGTTTCGGCACAGCCTTCCGTTGAAGTCCTCATGAAAGTCCGTGAGAGTAACAGCTCCAGGGACACATCGTCTTGGTCATTCCAAGGCCAGGTTATCGCATTGGCTGCAAAGCTCTTCGGTAACTTCCGTCAGTGGCTGTTGCTGCAATTGACAACCAATGACAATATCTATGATCTGAATCTTCGGTTCTTGCAAGACACCGTTCAGTTCATCAGAACAGGTCAGCGTCTTACGTCAGTTCAAAACTGGCTTGAAATGCTGGCAGAATACCCGGACGCGCGTCCGGGATGTGCGGGTCAGCAGCGAGCTGATGCATTCGATATTGGCGACACTCATGAGTTTGATGACTTCATCAGCATGTGGTGCTCAAAAGAAGGTGGGTTTGAAGATATGCTATGTACGATGAACGTACTCTTCGGGCCGACTAAGTCGACTGCGAAAGCCCGATGAACCAACCCTGATTGCAATCAATGTGGAGAATTACCATGGGCGCTACTACCCAAAACGAAACCCTGCACTGCCTGGCTCTCGGCCTGGGCCTCCTGGATCTGGCTGAAGAAACCGCCCCGCCCGTTGAAGGCGAAGGCGAAGAAGCTCCTGAAGCTGATCTGTCCGGCACCGAAAGCGTTGAAGCTGATCTGATCGAGATCGGCGAAGGCGAAACCGAAATTGCCAAGGACGCCGACCAGATTGAAAACCTGGAAGCCGACTCCGACACCCTGGAAGAAGTGGCCGTGGCCATGGAAGCCGCTCTGAAGGATGGCGGCATGTCCCGCGGCGAAGTGAAGTTCGCTCGCATGGCCGTCGATCGCATCAACCGCCGCTGGAAGATCAAGAAGCAACCCATCGCTTCCATGGAAGCTTTCGGCGAGACCGACAGCAAGCTGAACGCCACCCGTACCTCCCTGGAAGGCATCGGCGAAAGCCTGAAGCAGTTCTGGACCGCCCTGATGGCCAAGATCTCTGCTCTGTGGGGCAAGCTGAAGGCCTGGGTTGTCAAGGTCACTGACGCCGCTCCTGGTCTGAAGAAGCGTGCTGAAGCCATTGCCAAGAAGGCTGGTGAAGTCAAGGGCGCTCCGACTGCCGGCAAGATCCCTGCTTCGACCTTCAAGAAGCTGGAAGGCCTGCACCTGGGCGGTAAGGCTCCGGCCGCAGCTGCCTTCAAGGGCGCCTTCGGTGAGCTGGTCAGTAACGTGGAAATGGTTCTGTCGTCCAAGCACGGCGAACATGTCTCCAAGTCTGTTGACCACGTTATCAAC
>Ga0255088_1000208_pt1 | contig 31413 bp, 26 predicted proteins | sample Colum_Miss_RepB__2_FD_188587 | JGI IMG/M metagenome (GOLD analysis project Ga0255088, IMG submission 188587) | Freshwater microbial communities from Columbia River, Oregon, United States - Colum_Miss_RepB_8d | ecosystem: Environmental > Aquatic > Freshwater > River | place: USA: Oregon...
GATCAAGAATTTGGAGAGTTTTCAGTCTATAATTTTGAGGTTGAGGGCCTTCATAACTACTACGCTTGTGATGTCTTAGTTCACAATTGTAATGAGGCTCCTCATGCAGGAAAGATCCTCAGAAATGAAGTTGGCTCTGTGGGTACGGATATCGGGCAGAGAATCTCCTCCCAGCGAGCTATGCGGTCTACCCAAGCTTTGGATTCTGCGGGGCATGTTCCTGGTGGTGCAAAGAATATTTTTCATTACCATTCGCTAAAGCAGACCTTGAAGGAGGCTGAATTATCTTCAATATTTGAGAAAAGTGGAGTAATTAAGTCCGAACATGTAAAGGATTCGATAAAAATTATCTCAGGTAGCGACCTGAAAAATCCTAAGGTAATCAGTGAATTAACAAAGGACGGATCACATCTCCAAGATTGAGGTAAGTATACCTATAATATTAAGACTTCCTCTGGAACTTATGAAGTTCACTATTATTTTAATGAGAAGTTAGGAACAGTGAATCCAAATGTAGATTATAAAATACTACTCCCAAGTGGAGGCACAAAATGAAGTACAAAGAAAAAATCCAGGAATTTTCCGTAGAACTACTATCAGGAACCAATACCTTTGAAGTCTTTCAAAATTGGCTCCAAGAAAACATAGGCAATTTGAGTCAGGCAGAATTGGACTTTGCTTTGCCACTAATTGAAGTGGACTTACAATCAAATAGAAGCCGTCCTCAATTTATTAATAGCTTGAGGGAACAGTATAAGAAATTGTTTGATTCGGATCTAGAGCAAGATAGGGCGAAGTATCTTCTAAAACAAATTGTCCAGGGAAGAGGAGACGTAGTGGCATGGTGCCATGAATTATCTAAGCTTCTCGCCGAAGAAATAGAGTTTTTGCCTATTGAGTTTAAAGGCTTTAGTAGTGAGTTAGACGATATCCCGCTTGAGCGGGACGCAAATAAATGGAATAAATCTGCTTTTGAGGAAAAAAGAAAAAAAATAAACGCGTATGAAAAATCTATCAAAGAACTAGCCGCTAAAACTCTTTCTCGGATAAAAAGTTAACTTTATGCGGAAGTACGCCTTAGTTAAGAAACCTAGTGAAATTAAGATGGTAATTCTTTATGACAGCGGTGAAGGAACCTATCTTTTTCCCTGTCACAGTGCAGAAGACATAGGAGCAGTGGGAGACGAATGGTATGAGTCCTTCCAGGTCGCCGAAGAAGTTTGCCAGGAAAAATATGGCAGCATATCATCTGATTGGATTCAAATCGGCGATCCACTAGAACATTGTCAACATGACTTTATTCGACCAGTAAGAATTAGAGGCAGAGATAAAGGTACCCCGCAGTGGGGACAGCTTGAGGAACTAATTGATGGTTCCTGGATTCCGCTAAAGGTGAGGCAGTCTAGCTAAAGTACGAAAATCTGCCTCTCAGGAATACGGATCAACCATCTCAACGTCGCAAGCTTTGAAGTTCCCATAAAGATCCACAGTAAGCTGTATGCTCTTATGTCCCAGGATGGCTTTAAGGGCATACAGCTCACCTCCTTTTTTAAAGTAGTTGTAGGCAAAGCTATGCCGCAGATCATGGCAGCGCCACTTTTTCATATTGGGATGCTTTTTCTGAAGAGTGGCAATGGTTTCATCAATTTGATAGCGGCCTAGTAGCGTACCCCTTTGGTTAAGGAACACATAATGGCCATTTCTGGGCAAGGATTGCAGGAAGGAGGACAAACTAGCACTCATTTTCACGGTACGCTCACCTTGATTCTTTGCTCTCCTAAAGCGGAGTAGACCGGTAGAAAAGTCAATGTCCTCCCATTCCAGTAGTCGCACTTCTTCTCTTCTGGCACCCGTATGGATGACACAATGGTTACGCTGGAAAAGTGAAGGACGGAGCTGGGTATCAATTTCATATTCCCGAGGGTGTAGACCTTGCCGAAGTCTTAGAGGAAGTAGTATTTTGAGGAGCACATATGAGTGAGTATTGGGGTAAGGGCATCATTGAGGCCCGAATAAAGTTAAAAGATGGACATATTGATGAGGGCATATCCTTGCTCATGGAGCTTGCGAAAAGTAAAAATCATGAGTGCGCAAAAGAAAGCAAAAAACTCCTAGTAAAAACATTGGCGCAGATAGAAAACAAGAAGATACTAGCTAAATCATATTTGGAAGACCTCTATAAGGAGGAGAGAAATATCAACAACTCTGCTCACCTGATGAAGCTATCTGCTGCGATTGGCGATCTATCCAGTGTAAACAAATATTACAATGAATCTTTGAATTTACTTGAATCTCAAGGAGAAATTAATGGAATTTTTCTTGACTACATTTATTTTGAATCACTGGTCACTGTAAAAGCTGATTTCAGCGATACATTTGGAGTGATTCTCAAATTGGTGGATCATTTTAGAAAGATTAAGATATTAGATCACCATTTTTTAATCACCAGAAGGCTCCCTTCTTTTTATGGATTCCTAAAAACCGTTGAGCTATTTTACATAAATAATAATAAGCCAATTGAACTAATTAAGTTCTTGCAAGATCAGCTCTCTTGGGTAGATGAATCCGGTAAAGAAGTCATCTCGGAAATTCTACTCAAGTATCCATAGTTTTGATTTTGATAATTTAGGCCAAGCTCAACACAGAGAGACTAAATGTTTGCAAATCCACTAAGACTTAGAAAAACTTTCCGAGGGTCCTGGATAGGACCCGCTCCTTACCAATCGACACTCGTGCATGGAATGGAATGGGCCTTTAGCGTAAAACTTCAAAATTGAATTCCCGCAGTCCTCAAATTCAAGTCAGAATGCATTTTGGATGAGTTTTGATACGGACAAGAGGACCGATGAGTCTTATACTCAGTTAAAGTCCGATTGCAAAATCAAGATAAAAGCGTCCAAGCTGGAACTTGAAGAGACTAAGGACCAAGTCCTTCAGTACCTAGATCAGCTGGAATACGATCCTGAAAAGCTTGAGCTTGTAAAAACCATTTTGGAAGAGATCCATACCCACGAGCATGACTCCATCTCAGTACCTGGCCCTGCATTGATCACAGCAATCACGATTGCCTCCTCTGTCGCAACAGCAGGAGCTGGAGGTGCAGTCGTAGGAACAGTAGGTGGAGGTTTGAGTGCCGCGGCAAGCGCAGCGATTTCTTCTCTGTCTCCTCAAATAGTCACTCAACTCACGATTGGAATCTTGTCTCAGCAAAGCCCTGGCGAGATTATGAAGAAAACTTTCAACAGAGACACGCTCAAAAATGTTGTTACTGCCACATTGTCTTGCGGAGCTCTCTGTGAACTCGGCTTTCTACAAGAAGCTGCAGGGACTTGCACTACTCTCAAAAATCTTGAGAATGCAGTGGTTCAAGCTGCTGTTGGAACGACGGTAGACGTAGCCTTTGGAGATAAGAATTTAGGGGATGCACTGAAGAGTGGTGGAATCCAGGTGACGAGCCAGTTTTTAAGTAGCACGTCAGCAAATAAAATCGGGGCTCACTTCAAGGATCTGGATAGTACAACGAACCGTATCCTTCACAAAGCGGCTCACGGAGTTGCAGGGGCAGGCGTCGCAGCAGGATGTGCTGCGCTTACCGGTCAGGATGTAGGTGCAGCTGCGGCTGTAGGTGCAGCTGCGGCTGTAGGTGCAGCTGCGGCTGCAGGTGCTGCGGGAGCGATGACTGCTGAGATAGCGGCTGAGTTCTTACAGGGATCCTTCAATGAAGAAGTTTATCAGGAAGCTCAAGCCAAGCAGTCTGAACTAGGACGAGAACTGACGGAAGGTGAAAAGGCTAGCTTGATTAATTCCAAGATCCAAAGTATGACCACGATCTCTCAGTTAAAGGTATAGCAACGATCTCTCAGTGATCGGGTGCTGTCTCAGGCTTGCTCAGGAGCGCAGGGACTGAGCACAGGACATGCTTCTGGAGGCAACGCAATTGAGAATAACTGGTTAAGTACGGTTGCCTACGGGCTTGGTGCCGCCTATCTGGCTTATGAATGGGAGCGCAGCAACGTAGTCACTGATGAAGGGATTGTTTCTGACCCAGTGGGTGAGGCTGTGCTCTTGGGTGGTCTTGCGGCTGGAGCGAAGGGACTTGCGAAGGGACTTGCCAAGGCGGGCAAAGGCTTAGTTCAAGCTGTCCAGGAATCTAAGGTGATTGGAAACGAGGTTGGGGCGGTTGGGGATATATCTAGGTTAAAGGCAGATAAGCTTGCTGATTCTGCAGGGGAAAAGGCAGCAGATGCCGCTGGAGGTCGCTAAAGGTAATGAAGCCAATGCAGGAGGCAAATAGCACTTCAATTGCTCAAATCGAGAGAATTGAAGCCACTCGCGATCTAAGCACTCTCAGTTTCATCGTAGCGAATGGTCAGATGGAAGATTTAGTAGCAAGATTTCCAGAAGGTCATTTTTTTGCAAACTCAACCTCAGATTACCTTGGTAGCTATGGATATTTAGCAGGCAGAAAGCTTCGAGTTGTATCTCAAATAGAGAATGAAGAGGCAACCGCCGCTTGGGAGATATTTAATCCATTAGTAGTTGATGTGACCGGATCAACTGGTAACCATTTGGCCCCCGATTGCTCGATTTCCTCAGTTTTTTGTGCAGCTCAGAAGGCTCCCACCAGTATTGTTGAACATGCGGCAGGTATAGCCGGACATAATGTAGTTTGTAGAGTAGGCGCAGCTCTTATTCGACTGATAGGAGCAGATCTAATTCCCGTTGCAGAACACGCTGCAGTTGAAGGTGCGGCCGATATTGCAGCTGGAGTGGATGCTGAAAGAGCACGTCAAATTCGAGAGGCAACACAAGCTAAGATTGAAGCAGGACTAAGAGCACGTGGCATAATTAAGCAGGCTCCAAGGAGACTTCCAAACTATATGTTTGCAGCTCATTTTGCAGGCGCTACCTACGGGACCCTCACATCTGCCAAAACAATCGTATTTGTTTGTGGTGCTGCCTGTAGCGCATACTACTATTACAACTATTTCATGGACTCAAAGGATGGTTCAAATCCATAGCAGCTTAGCCTAACTATCAGCATCCATTGAAATATAATTGTCTGGGTGAATGTGGCCGCATTTGGCACACTCCTGAGATGAAAAATGAGGTGAAATTTTAATAAAAACTTTTCCAGTAGGCACACCTCGATCCGCACACTGAAGGTGCACGAGATTCGAAATCGTTACGGAAAAGACTTTATACCTTTTTTTTAAATAGAGTAGAAGAAATCCAAGCTAGATCGTAAACGAATTACGGCTACGAGCTTGGTAGTGAGAGTCGACGGAATCCGGGGGCATTCGGTAAATGACAGGGAAGGAACGTAGAATAACGGATTCTCTAGGAGTGAAGCCCAGAAATCTAGAACGAACCGCCAGCGAGTGGGAACGAGGCGACCCACCTATACAGGAGCGTACGAAAGTTTTGTCCCCAGATCAGAGTTTTGATGGCGCGTACTTCCTGCTTCTAATGAATATTGAAATTATTACGGATCAATGTTCAACTTTAGGATTTTTTTATCTGGCTTTGTTTCTAGACTCTTTGCCATGCTCTTAAACTTCAGATCTTCCATCACAAAAATCTGAGTACCATTGTCAATTAGCTTTCCTGCTTGATCTTTTTTTCCCAGAAGACTACGAGACGTTGGGTGAGCAAAACATTGTCCTTCCTATTTGAACTTAGCTTTTGTTTTGCAATTCGTCTTTGGCACTTTTTAATCTTTTTTTGCTTTCTCTCAATTGCAGCTTTTTAGGCAATTGTGAAATCGAAAGAATCGCCTGTTGATGACTAAAGTGGAATAATTACGCCACGATCTAGTCCTACAGTCTTATTCATGAGCTCATTTGATGAAAGTTTTGCTAATTTCTCAATCAGCCTACTTTTTATTATTTTCTCAAATGTAGAAAGTTGGTTTTAAACTCACCATGAGACACCTCGAGAAAGTGAGATGAATACAGGGGATAAACTTCATTTTCTAGAATCACAACGTCTGAGTACCCAATCTCCGAAGCTCCGTATGCAACGCGATTCATCCACTCTCTTTTTTTCTCTGAAATGAGTTCCTGAAACTGACCTGCTAGTACTTCCCTCATGCGAAGATAATTGAATCCGATTCCACTTGGAAATGAATGACCACGTGGGAAAAAAGATAAGATATCATTTGGATCTTCAACCATGAGCAGATCAAGAGTATTACTGGATACACGATAACCCGTCATTGCGCCCTCACCAACTGGAAGATAAAGACTTCCTCCATGCACTAGTACTCTTTTCATTTGAATAAGAAAATCTCGGGTACTGGCAATAAACTTGGATGTGGACCAGTCGAGATAGATCTCATCAATGGAATCAGAATTGAATCTTGCTAGTGAGGAAGTAGAATTAAAATCTATCTTTATTGCAATGGGGTTATGATCAGGTAGCTCTTTTTCAGTTGAAATATCCGCAACAACCCATTGAGTTTTATCTATAACGGGTAAGAGTTTATTGGATTCTTGATCTGCCGAGCTTAAACAACTTCTTCCTAGAATGAGCCTGATTTTTTTTCCATCTGCCCTTAGACGTGCAATCATCTCTATCGCATCGTAGGAATGACCACTCCCCGATCCTGCTGCAGGTCTAAGGCTTGAGAGAACTCCGGGGACTTGGGTTTCAATCCAAATTAAAACATCATTTCGAGAGGACTCTGCCCACAGATCATTCGTCGGATCTCTTAAAGCAGAGAGTTGAGCGAGGAGATCTCTTACAAGTCCAACATGAGTCGCATCAGGAGAGGGGCATACTCCAGTTGATCCCCGAGCTAAACCACCACAAGACACCTCTAAAGAGTAAGCTAATGGGATGCGGCACGAACCCGTAAAGGCTCCACTGCTAGCATCTTTAATTTCAGCATTTAACTCTCTAGATACCTCATCTAACCACCCCCCCCACTCATCACTCGAAAGGAACCGACTTTCTGGAAGGGGATGCAATCGAACGAGTTGAGATAAAAGATCAATTGCGGAATAAGAAAAGGCCTGACTCTCCCCACAGAGGATCAAAATCAGAACCAGAAGCACTTTCTGCGAGCACGCTTTAACTCGAGAGAACATAGCCAATCTAATGAATGCACTAATTTCTTGATCCTAGCTACTAAAATAGACAAACTAGAGCGAACTCAACCAAAACGATAAAAAATGATGAGTTAATTGAGGACAAGTTAAACCTACAAGGACAACAACTCCAATAACCCACATCAAATAGGGATTAGATCTCATGATCTACCCCAACATTGAATTCAACAAATCGACTAATCACTCAATCCTCTCTCTATACCACTTATCTAAACATATGATAACTATCTGGATCCAAGGGTCTAAAAATAGCTTGAAAGGTGGGAGTTTTTTCGAATTCAAGCATTCTGCGTCTCTCATTCAATAAAAATTCCACGCGTCTAATAAAAGCTTGCTTGATGCGCCGCTCATGTTTGGAGCCATAATCTCTTTCACTTTTAGAAAATAGCTCTCTTTGAACTTCTTTATCTTGGAGTCGATCTAAAAACTTAAGCGCCGCTTTACGATCTAACTCGAGATCCCCCAAATCACTCAACACAGATTTTTTATATTTTTGGCCCTGAGTTGGGTTAGCAACTGGCATGGTTAGACCAAAATCAATCAAGGTAAGCCCTAGACCTTCTCTTTTATCCTGATTCATCATAATATTTTCTTCATGAAGATCGGCATTTCCAATAAGCAGTGTAAAAAGAGCGGCTTCTGTCACCTCTTTTCTTACAGATATATCAGCAAGTCTCTCGATGGATTCCTGAAACTCTGCAGATCCAAATGAACCCTTTTTTGCGAAGTCCATCTTTCCACCCTTAAATCAATCAAAACAAAGCTCTCTTCTGTTTCCTTCTCACCTCAAGGCAACTCTCTCACTCGACTCCTAGGTATGAGATCAGGTGAGACGTTTAGAATCTCAGCTAAAGCTGGAACGGTGACCTCATTAGTGGGTGAGTACTCAAACCGATCAAATAATTCAGGTAGGTGCCGCTGTAATGTAAAGTGCACAATACCCAAACTCGGAGCTGTTAAAGCTTTTTCAAGGAAATCTAAATTTCTAAATTATTGCCTATTACTTTATTATTTAACTTAAGTTAAATAACTTTAAATAAAAAGACACACCCAAAAAGATCCATCTAATTTTAATATAATATCAATAATTATGATATAATTTATGATATAAATTGAGTATTTAAACTCATTATAATAAGAATAAATGTTTTTACATTTGACCTATTTTTTCAGTTTTTAAAAAATTAAAATGAATTTGTAAAAAAATAACTTAAAACTATCAATGAAGAGCATTTTTAATGGAAACATTTCCTACGTGACTTCTTCTTAACTTGATGAGGACTATAGCATGCTAAAGTTCTTAGCAATATGCATAACAAAACTCATTCTCTTACCTGCCCTATTTTTTCTGGGCGGATGCGGTATAGGTCCTACAATTGGATCCATTAAAGCAAATGCAGTCCTAGCTCAATCTGAGGATGCGCCTGCAACACATCAAGCTACTTCTGATAGTAACTCTCCCACTACTCCTCCTTCGCCTATCCCTAGTTCCTCAACTGATAGCTCGAGATCTGACTCAGCATCTGATTCAGCTATGAGTGCAACATCAACCAGCGTAAGCGTTGGATTAGAAGACTCAGGCTTAGTGGTAGACTATGTGAAGGGCTCGTCCAACACTACAGATCTGACCTTGAGTTTTGATCTTTACTCAAATGGTGTAACTCAGGCAACAGCCACTAGAGCAACTGGTCAAGTCTACTACGACTCCTCGAAGGCCACCCTTTCCGTGATCAATCAGCAATTGAAAGGTAGATGGATTCTATTTGATTCTGGTGGAAATATTTTTAAATTTAATGAAGCTTCTCCATCCTCTCAAGCATCATTGGGAGTCATCCCTCTGGGAATCACAAATTTATCAAATAGAGTTTCAAAAATTATTAAAAGTGATTCGGGTCAATACCTACTTTTTGATTCTAATAGCCAGTCAATTAGTAGCCAAACCTACATTAGCGATTCCGGTAACTCTAAAGGCTGGTCTGCTGCTAGCAGCTTTTCAGACACAGCGCTTACTACATCAGACCTAACTGCAACTAATATCTCCTATGCTGGAGGTCGATTCTGGCTCACCGCCACAGATGAGAGTAACTCAAATCAAACTGTTTTCTTTCTAACTCAAAATCTTAGTGGTTCGACATGGAACTTATTAGGCAGATCTACATCATCTTCAACCCCCCAATACTCAGCATCAGGAGTCCTTCAATTTCATTCCCTATGGCTCCTAGGAGATCTTCAGTCCCTTGATGCGGACTCACCAATTAGCTACTCACCAATTAGCTACAGCACGGAAGAAAGTAGCTTTTCAGATTTTGACATCGTGTTACCATCAACATCTTATTCTATTCGCTCAATGGTGAGTAGCGATCCAGGTACAAACTCTTTAGTTCTCGCATCATCAAACAGCACCCTATCCAGTATCTATGAAGATACAATTCTTAGATCCTCAGACGGGAAAACTTGGACTGATTTAGATTTAAGCGGGACTGAATCAAATCTTACATGGACTGACGCTGACTCAAGTGTTACCAAAACCTCCTGGCCTTCAGGTTTGCAACCAGGAGCAATGACCTATGATGGCACCTATTTTTACGTTGTAGTTTCTGACGCCCCTTATCTCTTACGATCCCGAGATGGAAGGAATTGGACCTCATATGGGAACACTGGGATTTCAGGACCTGTTCAATTAAACTATCTCTATGCTTATAAGAATTCTAGTGATTCAATTACATTGATTTTAAGTGATAGTGCTGGACTGAAAGTATCAAACGACGGTAGAAACTTTGAATCATTAATGAACTCGATCAGTCCTCAAGACCCCTCCGCACAATGGGTAAGCGCCTTTCCAGACGAAGTCTTAACCCAACAATACTAAGTCTTATCTTTCTTATGCGGCGCATAACCCACAATCCTCGATGTCAATCATATATTCCATATATCATTGACATCCTATCTATTTACTCATAGAACGCCCGCAGGGGTGTGGGATGCAAAAATTAATCGTAGCTTTATTTTTTTTATCCTGCTTAGTTTTCACGGCTTGTTCAGGACCAAATTATCCTCTGGGGCATTATGAGGGGCAGATGGAAAGTGGAAAAGCTGAACTCCCAGGACACTTGGCCCCTGAGCTCATCAGCCTAGATATCTCCAAGGAGCGGTCTGGATCTTTTCTCATTCAAGTTCAAGACATTCACCATACTAAAGACTTTCGAGTATCGATCACAAGGCGATCGCTCCATAGCTTCTTTTTGAAAATCCCTACTCTAGGAGAGATAATTTTTAACCCTACTCAATATACTGCCAAAACTCCTTTGGGCCAAATTACCTGCTATAAAAGTGAGGATCAGCATCTCATTGACCTCTGCACTGAAAATAACGAGTTTAAATTTACGATTAAAGATCAAGAGCAAAATCTACTCCTAGCAATCACAGCGGGTCGCTTTTATAGACAGACTCCCTTCGAGCTTGAGCCTCCAAAGTCATTATCGATGACTGAGGTAATCTCCAAAGCTCTCAACATGAATTTTGCTTCAAGAATTGAGTACAAAAAGATGATGCAATCTCAGGATCAGGTAGCTGCATCTTATCTTAATCTTCTACCTAAGGTCCATTTTTTTTCAAGCGTATCTCTGGTCGGCTTTGCCCTCACTCTAAATCCATTTTCACTCATTTACGCACTCGGAGATATTGCCCCGTTCTTATTTCCAACTCACTGGCTCACAGCTCAAGAAATGAAATACCAAGCCCGCATTGGGAAGGACAGCTTTAGAATTATGCAGGCAAACCTAGCTCATCTTGTGCAGACTCAGGCTTTCAAAATAGCCCTTTATCGAGAGCAAAAGGAGTTATTTGAAAAGGAACTCAGAACAATTTCTCAGATCTCTCATGAGGTAGCTCTTCTCCATGAGAAGGGCCGAATGGATCGTTATTCTCAATACAACCTTGAGTCGCTTAAGTATAGGGTTGAAAATGAAAAGGCAGTCATCGAGTCTCATCTAGACGCAGTATTGCAATCATTATCTGGAACTCTTGGGTTTTTAAATATCCACGCCATTACAGATCTTAAATTCTCCCCGGACGACCTCCTGCCCGTATCGCTCAAGCCTCTAGATCCCCTGCTCGTTGGAAGAGTCTCAAAATCTCGCTCTCTTGAGGTGAGACAAATCCGAGACATGCAAAAAGCTGCCAAACTTGAAAAAATCTCAATGGGATTTCAATGGCTCGACCCAGCTGGAGATCCAAGCATAGGACTTGGATTTAATCTTATTCCTCAGATAAGAATCTCAGATCGAAAACTTGCGATACTTATGGATCAGGAACATGAGAGACTCACTGATGCGTATCAATCTGGTGTTAAGGCTGCAGAACTCTACAATGGACTCATTTTGGGGTACCAGCGTGCCCTAGCCTATAGAAATGATCAGAAACAGAGATTGGACCAAATCGTCATTGACTTACAACTCCTCAACTCCTCTTCTGATTCACTCACTCCAGGGTCTGAGATTCGATCCCTAGAAATTGCATCAGCCCTTCAAGACCATCTTGCAGCAGAACTCCTCATTCCCGATCTCATCGCACAGCAGAGAATTGCTCAATCGAAACTGGAGCGTCTTTTACTCATTGGATATCTCTCAATACTTCACCCTATGAAGACTCTGTATACCCTTTCTGACCTTCAGATAGGTAGTTCACCACCATCGCTTCTTCCAATTCACTAGGGAATTCGAAGTGAATGGAAAATGTGCCCTTTGAAGGGAGAGTTTGAAGAAGACCTTAGAAAAAAAGAACAAGCAAATCATCCCTCTCGCATGATTGAAATCAGAGTGAGTACAGATTAAAATGTCACTCATGAAACTCCCCATAGACGCCCTCTTACCTGAGATCCTCGCTCGTCTTGAAAGCTCACCCAATCTCATTCTAGAAGCATCGCCAGGATCTGGAAAAACCACTCGAGTTCCTCCAGCTCTCCTTCAGGGTTCCTATTGTTTAAAAAATCCCAAAGTCCTAGTTCTTGAGCCAAGACGACTTGCAGCAAAGCTCAGTGCACAACGAATCGCCCAGGAACTTTATACACAACTAGGAGATCTCGTCGGTTATCAATTCAGATTCGAAAATTTAAGTCACTCTAAAACCCGTCTCAAATTCCTCACAGAAGGTTTATTTCTCAGACTTTTACAAAGTAATCCTCACCTAGAAGGTATTGGTGCAGTCGTATTAGATGAATTTCATGAAAGGCATCTACAAAGTGATGTAGCGCTCTCCTACCTCAAGTGGCTTCAAGAGAGTCATAGACCTGACCTCAGAATCATTCTCATGTCAGCTACTCTCGACTCAGAATCTCTCAGAATTTACCTTGGAAATGCTCAGATTATAAAACTTGAAGCTCAACTCTACCCCATTCAGGTGCATCATATCCCCTCTGCATTATCTAAGTCACTTGAGTATTCAGTAAAAGAAATGGTGATTCGTGCTTTAGAGGAAACGCCAGGGGATATCCTAGTATTCTTACCTGGAAGGTCAGAAATTTTAAAATCTCAACAGGAGCTCTCGAAACTGAACTCCATTAAAGTCTGCCTCCTCTATGGAGACCTCTCTAAAGATGAACAAGAGGATGCCCTGCGATCTCATCTCAAGCGGAAAGTGATTCTCTCTACAAATATCGCAGAGACATCGCTCACCCTTCCCGGAATCACAGCCGTAATCGATAGTGGATTACACCGTCGAGCGAGCTACTCTTGGTGGTCTGGTATTCCATCACTTAAAACTCGCCCGATCAGCCGAGCCTCTGCAATTCAGCGGTCCGGACGAGCCGGCAGAACTCAACCAGGAGTCTGCTATCGACTCTACACGCGAGGAGACTTTGACGGGCGCTCTCAATACGAGACGCCTGAAGTCACCAGATCTGACCTTTCCCAAACCCTACTTGAACTTAAAGCGTCTGGTGTCTCAACTCCGCACTTCCCATGGTATGAACCTCCTACAGAATCTGCGATTAAGGCCTCAGAGGAGCTTCTTTATAGATTGGGAGCAGTTTGTACAAGAGGCGAGCTTACTCCCTTGGGTAAGCAAATGGCCCAAATCCCAGCACATCCCAGAGTTTCACGGTTTTTGATTGAATCGCAAAAACAAGGAGTACTGACTGAGGCGAGTTATATTGCTGCCGCACTGATTGAAGGAAAACTAGAAGCGGGAAATACCTTAGGGACCCTTCACCAATACGAGAGAAATGAAACCTTGAGAAGAACTCAGAAATTTCTGACTCAAACCTTAGGAGGAGCTTTGAGGCCCTCACCTCTCCAGATATCTCAAGAAACGTCTGAGAAAATTGCTTATTGTACTTTGATGGGATTTCCTGATCGAGTATCTCAGGCAAGAGCACTGAATTCAGATCACACCCGCGCAAAGAATAACGAAATTGAACTCCTCTTATCCTCAGGGGGATCTGCTCGATTACAAGATACAGGAGCAATGCAGCCTGAGGAGTTTTTTATCCTCCTAGACCTACAGGAAAGCCAAAACCAGAGCCAGAAAACATCGAGCCTTTGGGTACGCTCCTGGATACCCATCTCAGATCACTGGCTCTTCGACGTTTCTCCCCAGGGTATGATGGAGCGTGAAGAATACATCTGGGATCAGAAAAAGCAGAGAGTGATGAAACAATCTCGACTCATCTATGGATCGATTGTTCTTTCAGAAACGCTCTCCCCTGTTCAGCACTCAGCTCAAGCATTAGAATTACTCATTAAGAACACTCTTAAGATTAATCCAGAATCTGCGTCACTAGAAGACTGGATTCACGCGCTACGTCAACTCACCGAGAGTGCTGTCGCCGGAGAGATCGAGTCGTCGGTAACACGCGCACTGATCATCCAAAAACACTTAGGACTAGAACCTCGATCTTTTTGGGAGGAATTAAAACCCTTTCTTGAAGATCAATCCTCACTGGTTGCACTCCAAGAATTGAACTGGCCCACTCTCATCACAGAGATCCTACTCGGAGAAAAATCACATCTTTTACCTGAACTTCTCCCCTCTCATATTACACTTCCATCAGGGAGAAGAACCCCTATTCATTATTCTTTATCCAAAGAACCCTGGATTCAATCTAAACTACAGGACTTCATTGGAATGAAAAAGGCTCCCACTCTTCTTCAAGGACAACTCCCCCTACTCATCCATCTTCTAGCTCCGAATCACAGACCAGTGCAGGTGACTAGTGATTTGGAGAGTTTTTGGAAAAACCATTACCCAAAACTAAGACCTGCATTAAGCAGGCGCTACCCCAAACACTTTTGGCCGGAATCTACGTAATGTGTTGCACAAAAGATATGGGTCTTATAGAGTTTTCAGGAACAAATCCATTTTAGGAAGAACTCACACATGACCTTGCACTTAATCTGTGATTTAGACGATAGTCTCATTAAGACTGACTGTCTTTTTGAGCAGTGGATTCAGCTTTTAAAAGTAAGCCCTTTAAAATTCATCCAAAGCTTTTTTTGGTTCTCTAAAGGGAAAGCTCACTTTAAAGTTCAGCTCGCCCAATGTACAGTATTCGACGCAAGCTCTCTACCGTACAGAGAATCAGTCATTGAGTTCATTAAGGAGTTTAAAAAATCTCAAAACTGTAAAGTCATCTTAGCCTCTGCGAGTCCTGAACCCTGGGTCAGCTCAGTGGCCAAGCACTTACAATTATTTGACCATGTTCTTGCAAGCAACTCTCAATCAAATCTCAAGGGTGAGCAAAAACTAAAAGCAATCCAAGGGCTCCTAGGTGATTCTCCATGGAGTTACATCGGCGATAGTAAAGCAGACCTTCCCATCTGGAGACAAAGTGCTCAGATCATTGCCGTTAACCCGTCATCATCGTTAATCCACCAGATTAAGCACCTCAACAAACCCACTCACTACCTTACAGATCACAGGCGCACAACAGGAGCTTTAATCCTCAAACAGATCAGAATTCATCAATGGGCAAAGAATGCTCTCATTTTTTTACCTCTTTTAGCGGCTCACCAGTTTAACTCCATTGGCAAACTTTCAAATGGTCTCTTGGCGTTTCTGAGTTTTTCATTTTGCGCTTCACTGATTTACCTTCTAAATGACTTGCTTGATCTAGAATCAGACCGCAAACACAAAACCAAAAGAACAAGACCGTTTGCCTCAGGTCATTTGTCTTTAAGGTGGGCATTTTTGCTCATCCCCCTGCTCGCCTTGGGGGTGATTTCTTGCAGTAGACTTTTAAGTGTAGAGTTTACACTTTGGCTCAGTTTATACTTTGTATCCAACTTACTTTACTCTTTTAAACTCAAAAAAATTGTCATTCTCGATATTGTACTTTTATCGATGATGTATTCCATTCGAGTCTTTGCAGGATCTGCAGCTACTGAGGTCCTCACTTCAGAGTGGTTAATGAGCTTCTCCATAATGTTCTTTTTTGGACTAGCCTGCATAAAAAGGTACTCGGAGATTCACAAGGCATCCTCAGACAAAATCTCAGGCAGAGGGTATATTTCATCAGATGCAAGCGCGATCCAATCACTGGGTGTAGGAGCAAGCTTACTCTCCGTATTGATTTTTACGTTGTATTTGCAAAGTCCGGAGGTCAGGGCACTTTACTCACGACCTGAACTTCTATGGGGAGTAAATCCACTTCTTCTTTACTGGGTTTCGAGAGTTTGGCTTCTCACAAATCGTGATCAAATGAACGATGACCCGGTGGTCTTTGCTCTCAAGGATAGAACAAGCTGGTTTTGTTTAGTTTTAATCATCATGTTAGGAAGGCTTGCCATTTAATGCAACATTTAAGCTGGGGTAATTACCCTCAAGTCAACAAACAGGAGTTTAAAAACCTCCCATCAAGTGCAATGAATTTGCCTTCTTTCCCAGGCAAAATTCTCCCTCGTGGACTTGGAAGATCTTACGGCGATTCGTGTCTCCTCAGTCATGGACTGTTAGTAGGAAACCTACTTCTCAATCACTTGATTGATTTTGATAAAAATACAGGAGTGCTGCGCTGTGAATCAGGCGTCACCCTTGCTGAGATCTTAGAAACGTTCGTACCGCGAGGTTGGTTTCTGCCGGTCACTCCGGGTACAAAGTTTGTCACTGTGGGTGGAGCAATTGCAAACGATGTACATGGCAAGAACCACCACGCCTCCGGAAACTGGGGCAATCACATCCTTCGGTTTGAGCTATTGAGGAGCACAGGAGAGAGAATCATCTGTAGCCCGACAGAGAACTCAGATTTCTTCTCAGCAACTATTGGAGGATTAGGACTTACTGGGTTTATTACATGGGCTGAGATTCGCTTAAAAAAAATCACGTCATCTTGGATTGACCAGGAACAAATTCGCTTCAATCGTCTGGATGAGTTTTTCCAACTCTCTGAGGACTCAGAGAAGGACTTTGAATACACCGTAGCCTGGGTTGATTGCTTAGGGAATTCCGATCAATTGAAGGGAATTTTTATCAGGGGAAACCACTCTGCTCCTCCGACGAACAAGACCCCCCTCGTTACACATAGAGCAGGTCAATTTAAAAATGTTCCTCTATTTTTGCCAAATATTACCCTAAATCCTTTTACAATAAATACATTTAATTGGATTTATTATCATAAGAATCTAAGAAAAAAGCATCGCTCCATCACTCATTACGACCCATTCTTTTACCCCCTGGATTCGATCCTCAACTGGAATCGAATTTATGGGAAAAGAGGTTTTCTTCAGTACCAATGCGTGGTGCCTTACACCCAAGATTCGGGTCAAGCAATTTCTGAAATCTTTAGAATCATTAAGAAATCCAATATGGGCTCATTCCTCGCTGTTCTAAAAACATTTGGGAGTATTTCCTCTCCAGGAATATTGTCTTTCCCCATGCCTGGAGTTACACTCGCTTTAGATTTTCCGTACTACGGTCCAACGCTACTTTCAATGCTCACTTCCTGTGATGAAGTTGTCAGAAGCGCCCATGGCAGAGTATACCCTGCAAAGGATGCCCGAATGAGTCGAGAGAGCTTTCAAGCTTTCTATCCTCAACTCAGTGCATTCAAGCCTTTTATTGATCCTTCCTTTGAATCTGACTTTTGGAGACGTGTATTATGAATAAAAAAGTACTCATTATTGGCGGAACCTCTGCGATTGCTCAAGAAGTAGCAAAGATTTATGCTTTAGAAAAAGCAGAGATTTATCTCGTGGGGAGAAACACTGAACACCTTTCCATCATTGCACAAGACTTGAGAGTAAGAGGAGCCCAGGAAACATATACTCATGCAATGGACTTGAATCAAACATCTGAACACCCAACCATGATTCAGTCAGCATTTGAAAAGATGGGAAAGGTCGATGTTGCTCTTATTGCTCATGGAATCCTAGGATCTCAGGAAATTGCAGATCACAGTCCTGAACATGTGGTAGAGATTATAAATACTAACTTCGTTAGTTACGCTTCATTATTAACCTGCATCAGTACATCAATGAAGACTCAAAAACACGGAAGCATAGCTGTCATCTCTTCTGTTGCAGGTGACAGAGGCAAGCAATCTAATTTTGTATATGGTGCGGCTCAGGCTGGAAAATCTACTTTTACGGATGGATTAAGAAATCGACTCTTTCCATATGGAATTCATGTCCTCACTCTTAAACTGGGCTTTGTCGACACTCCTATGACCGCAAATTTTAAAAAGGGATTGCTTTGGGCCCAACCCAAGAGTGTTGCACAGAACATCGCCTCAGCCATCGACAAGAAAAAGAATATTGTTTACATCCCTTTTTTTTGGCGATGGATCATGTTGATAATCACGAGTATCCCTGAGTTCTTATTCAAGAAGCTTAAGCTGTAATCAGGCTTGATCGCCAGGAACCGACAGCAGGTCAGCTCAAAGTTAGTGATGCAAATCAATTCCCTCATTTGTGATGTCCATTTGGCAATCTATTAGTTGAGGGTCTAACCCGCTTGCCTGCATTATAATAAATGCATGTTTTTGACTTTAATTATTACAATAGGTATGATTAGAGTTTGTTGAGGTTATTCTAATGAATCAGGCCTTTAAAGTTGTTTTAAATTTAGCCTTGATCATCATGACGCTTCTTTCAAGCTTAGTCACCTCAGCTCATGACTCCACTTCAATCAGCTGTAATTCTGTATGTAATCAATTTCATACAACACTAGAATTTAAAGGCTTTAAAACTAAGAAACCTACTTATGTATCAGGGTACCTATTTCACACCCATCCTACGGAGTCGCTCGGAGAGATTAATGAGGATGACGAAGAATGTAATAGACCTAACATCATCCTACCTTCGATCTTAAAACTGCTTTGCCCCCTTTTTGATTGTGGAGCTCATGGCAAGAAGCTTCTACACATTAGCTTAAATAGACGAAACTACTTTGAATCGAGAATCGCAACTCGACTCACTCAAGTCCATTCCTCTGCTAGTCCACCTTACTTCACTCTTTCATCTTAGTATTCACGAATCTTTTGTAAATACTTTATTGTCCAAAGAACGAACACCCGCTATTGACTACACTTTGAGAGCGTAGATTTTCTTAACTAACTCAAGAGAATTTAAAAAAACTAGCGGGAGAACTCTAAACCAAGATCAGCTTTAGGCGGATCGTTATCAGGAACAGGATCTATCCATGCTTAATAAACCTATAACCGATGATTTACGATCGGGTTTTCTCATCTTCTTAATTGCCCTACCTCTAAGCTTAGGGATAGCGATTGCAAGCTCCTTCCCTCCTATTGCCGGAATTCTGGCAGCAATTATTGGTGGTATAGTGACTCCCTTTTTTGGTGGCTCTAAACTCACGATTAAAGGCCCTGCAGCAGGACTGATCATCGTCATCCTAGGCGCTGTTCAGGAGCTCGGTCAGGGTGACCTTGCTCTGGGATACCGCCGATGCTTGGTAGTTGGCGTGATAGCTGGAATATTTCAGATTCTTATATCTAAGAATAAATTGAGTCGATTGGCATACCTCGTCCCTCCATCAGTCATTCATGGTATGCTGGCAGCTATCGGAATCATTATCATCGCTAAACAGGTACACATCCTGTTAGGAGTAGCGCCCCATAGTAAGACTCCACTTGACTTGATCTTTGAAGTTCCTCAAAGCATCATGAGTGTAAACCCTAGAATTGCCTTTATTGGGTTGGGAACGTTGTGCACCATTTTTCTTTGGCCTCTGCTTCCCTCACAGCTCTCAAAGCGGGTACCCGCTTCACTCATCGCCCTATTTCTCGTGCTTCCATTAGCTATTTCTTGGCACCTTGATACAGGAAACAAATACATATTTATGCATCACATTTACGAGCTAGGACCTAAGTATCTTGTTCCAGTACCCAAGAATATTTTGCAATCCCTAACTTTTCCTGATTTTCTGGCACTCAAGAACTTAGTGACTTGGAAGTATATCCTCATGCTCACACTAATTGGCAGCCTTGAGTCGTTGCTCACTGTAATTGCAGTTGACTCGATATCTCCTGATAGAAAACCCTCTGATCTCGATAAAGACCTCTTTTCTCTTGGAGTGGGTAACGTATTAAGCTCACTCATCGGGGGGCTTCCCATGATCTCGGAGGTCGTTCGCAGCAAAGCGAATATCGATGCAGGAGCAAAAAGCGGTACCTCAAATTTCTTTCATGGACTCTTTCTCCTCCTTGCCATCACAACAATCCCTGGAGTTTTACATGAGGTACCTCTTGCCGCACTGGCTGCCATGCTCATTATCACGGGCTTAAGACTAGCTTCACCTAAGGAGTTTTACAAAACCTATAGAATTGGCTCAGATCAATTGATGTTCTTTGTCGTGACCTGCATCATGACCCTCGCAACAGACTTACTGATTGGGGTGTCAACTGGATTAGCCTTGAAGTTTGCTCTCCATTTTTACCGAGGACTAAGATTAAAGCATATTTTCAGAACACCAGTTAGGATCGAGCAGCTCGGCAATGAAATCAGAATCTCAGTAGAAGGTCCTGCTGTCTTTACAAACTCGATTCATCTCAGTTCATTGATACAAAATTCTATGAGTCAGTTTGAAACCATCACTCTTGACTTCTCAGGTGCTCAACTCGTGGATCACACTACTCTTCATAGAATTGAGGCACTCACTCATCAGTATACTCGGGAGCGATTAAGAATTATTGGATTAGAGGATCTCGCACGTACCTCAAACCACTCACTGTCTACACGAGTTGGGCAGGTTAAAATTCTCACTGCAGATATAGGCTCAAACTCATCATAAGACAGTTTGAAGTTAAATTGTGATCACTTTTGGGTTGGAGCTCATCAGCTTGAAGCATTTTCCTAGACGGGAGTCCATATGCATTCGTCCAATATCTTAGAGCAGTCCGCTTTATCTCTCAAAGAATCTCAACCAGAAGCTCTACCCATAGATGAAATTGATCGAGCTATAAGGCTCATCAGGCAATTACTTCCAATCCAAAACCCCCTTTATTCCTATGTCCACAACAATATACTCATGGCATTTGAGGATCAGTATTTCTTTAATGCTTTGGAGAAAGCAGCACTTCTCTACAGAGCACATCCCTACTTATCTTTAAAGGAATACAAACTTCTCAATCAGAACTCTTCTCCACCCCAGATTCAGGAGGCCATAAAACAGGAAGAAAATCGACTAAAACTCAGTCAAGTGACTCAGCATAAGAAAATTCAAACTCTACGTAATCATGCTGTTTGGGAAACACAATATTCTGAACATTTTACAAAAATGATACATGACTTGTTAATTCCTCTGATCGCAAACTTCCTCGATCAGGGTCTATGCCAATGGGATAATCCATGGAGGGGCGCAGGATTCTGGACATTTTTTAGAGAGTACCTAAACAACTCACTCATTCTCGATGACTGGAAAGAGCTTTTAAAAAAACGAATAAATACCTATCCAGATGATCCTGATTTGAAGAGCGTCATTAAAAACGAATTTACCTCTACAACACTACAAGCCTCAAATTGTGAAGCTTACCTCCTTGAACTCTGCTTTGACCTCAAGGGTTGGGCTGGCATGATCAATCGGCTGGAAACACAGCCAGAACTGGCTCCCTCAAGACCCAGTCAATTCAAGCTCCTTGACTTTATTGCAGTTCGTATACTTTGTGAAAACGCGTTAAACGCCCACCTATTAAAGAAATACAATACTGAAATCAACTTTATTCGTGCTCTAGCAAAACCCACTACTCAGTCCTTCAGCAACTACAGAATTGCACATGAAACCTTTGAGCTCACTTTAAGGGATGAGTTTGTCAGTAACTATAAGGAGAGCCTAAAAAAAGAGGAAATTACATCCTCTCCTAAACACAGCCCGATTCATGCCCTGTTTTGTATTGATGATCGAGAAGAGCCCCTACGCAGGCACCTTGAAAAGCTTGATTCTAGAATAAAAACTTATGGTGTAGTCGGTTTTTTCGGGCTCGACATCGTATACCATCCGCTTGAGAAATCACGCCCAAGGAATCAATGTCCCCCTGTCGTTACTCCAAAACACCACGTCTTTGAAACCCCAAAAGCTCAAGAATCTGCCCTTTCTTTTTATTTAAGACGCATCAAATCCGTCTACACTCAGCTCAGATTAAGATCTTACCACCTCTCCAGGTCCCCCATTAGCGGTGCACTCTTTTCCATGATCTTTGGACTACTCTCTTTTCTCACTTTAACAGTGAGGATTTTATTTCCACTCACCACAAAAAGAATTTTGCGTAGTTTTGAGAGACAATACAATAAACACACACAGATTCAAGTGGATGACGAAAGTTCATCCGGCTACTCCATCCCTGAAATGGCTAATCGAGTTGAAATGGTCCTGAGCTTCTCTGGAATCAGGGATTTCTCATCACCATTAATTTTTGTCCTCGGCCATGGATCTACCAATACGAATAATCCATTTAGACAAGCCTATGGTTGTGGAGCATGCAGTGGACATTCTGGGTTTCCAAACTCAAAACTCTTTTGCCAGATGGCAAACCGACCTAGCGTGAGAGCACTGCTCAAGGCTCAGGGACGCTTTAACATCCCCGATGAGCTGCTCTTCATCCCAGGCTACCATGATACGTGCTCAGATGAGGTCTCATTTGACCTCTCTCAGGTCAAACTCAATGAAACTCAAAACCAGTTATTTTTAGACCTCTCAAAAAAGATCACTCAAGCTGCTCAGACCAACTCTCTTAGAAGAAGTCAACTTTTCTCAGATACACAACCCCCCCATACACCTCAGAAAGCTAAAAGGATCATACAGCTCAGATCCATTGACCTAGCTCAACCCAGACCCGAGTACGGTCACTCACGAACCTCTCTTTGTGTGATAGGAAGAAGGCAAATCACTCAAAATATAGAATTCACGAGAGGGGCATTTCTAGTGACCTATGATCCTGATCAAGATCCAAATGGAACCCTTCTTCGAGAAATTGCGGGAGGATCTATCCCTGTTTGTGCCAATATCTCGCTGGATTACTATTTCTCCCGAATTGACAACGAAGGATTTGGAGCAGGAACTAAGCTCCCCCTCAATATCACCAGCCTACTCGGAATAATGCGTGGTTCAAAGAGCGATCTCCTCATCGGATTAGGCCGTCAGATGATTGAATTTCATGACCCTAGCCGAATCATGGTCGTCATAGAGGCTCCTCTGAAGCACGTAGAACAACTCCTCAGTGCGAATCTAAAAATTAGACACCTTGTAAATCACCGGTGGGTACTTCTGTCTCGTATATGTCCTAAGACAAAACAACTCTTTTACTATTCAGAATCACAAGGGTGGGTTCAACTATGACTTCAATTCCAATAGCGCTTGAGATCCTTTTTGCCTCATCCATTTTTTGGCTTATCCTTCAAACTCTCAATGGATATTACAAACTCCACTTCTCAGAACGTTTGGTTCGGCTTGGAACGCTCATCTTTTGTATCATCTTAATCTCAACTAATCTCTGGATCTACTTTCAGTTCAAACATACTGGCTCACCCATCACTGTCCAGCTCCCCGACTGGTTAAACCTCAAAGGGTATCGTTTTTTATCGATTCTCTTTGTTGATCGATATGGCGTATACTTTGCTTTGTTTTCATCATTTATTTTTCTATTTATAGCCAAGTTTTCGTTTTCTTATCTCCATAAGGACGAGGGATACTTCAGGTATTTCATTCTCATCACAACGCTCGCGCTAGGCATTCAACTCGTAAGCTATGCAGGCAGCCTGGATATTTTATTCTTAGGTTGGGAAATTATAGGAATTACCTCAATTCATCTGATTTCTTATTTTCACAATAACATCAGAAGTGTTCAAAATAGCTTTCGTACTCTCGTGTTTTACAGGATCTGCGATGTTGCCTTTCTCTCTGCATGCGTGCTCCTTCATTTTTATGACCACGGAACCGATTTTCAAACGATCAGATCACATTCTTCAGATCAGTTGAGTCACTGGATTGGATTTTTTTTCATTCTCGCTTCACTTGCGAAGTCTGCACAGTTCCCATTCTCAGGCTGGTTCTTTAGAGCTATGGAAGGTCCCACAACATCCAGTGCAATCTACTACGGTGCGCTATCTATTCACCTAGGACCCTTCTTATTAATTCGCACTATGCCCCTTTGGGCCAACTCTCTGACTTCTAGAACAGTCATCTTTATCATTGGAGTACTCTCTGCACTTTATGCTTCGTTAGTAGGAAAAACTAGATCTGATGTTAAATCAACCTTAGCATATTCAACAATCACTCAGGTCGGACTAATCTACATTGAGTTATCACTGGGACTAACAAACCTAGCTTTCTTTCATCTCATCTCTCATGGATTCTTGCGGTGTTGGCAGTTCCTAAGGTCAGCTTCTATCATTCAAGACTTCTTACACGCCCCAATCCACGCTGAACAGTTTCTTCACGATCCGAAGGAGCCTCATTTTAACTCAACGCTTCTCCAATCCATTCACCGTAGACTTTATATCCATGCTTTAAATGGATTCTATCTCGATGCAATACAGGAAAAATACTTTGTTACTCCCTTTTTGAAGCTATCAGATTTTCTATTCAAAAGAAGGGTCTGGATTTACCTCATCGTACCTAGTACTTTAATCCTAGCATTCTTACCCAAGTATCATGAGGCAGAAGGTGCATTCATCTGGATTTGCTTATTTTTCTCACTCTTTTTTTCATTCATGGGATTCTCTTCGAAACTCAAGGAAACCCTTCTTTTCGTAATTTTATCTCAAGCATTCATGAGCCTATCTGCACTATTTCTGGGAAAAATAGCTCAACAAACTGCCCTCATTCAGCTCCTAGCTCTTGTCGTGATTGGACCCGCACTTTTCTACCTCATGAGACGTTTGGACGGCATTCGTGCGTCTCATCCACATCTCAGGCAAGGACTCTCGCATTTCTATCCCCACCTCACATTAGCATTACTCCTATTGGGTTGGCTTGCAGTCGGAGCCCCAGGGAGCCCTATCTGCATCTCTGAGGATATTATTTTCTATGAACTTGTTGAAGTCTCTCCATGGACTACATTGCTCTTCTCTCTGTGTAGCTTCACCAATTTTGTGGTGTTTTACTACCAGTTTTCCAAACTCTTCTATGGTTCGTGGGATCCATATAGAACATCTGGCCATCAAGAGGTGGCACTTAGCCCTGACTTAAGCAAACGTGAGCACCTGAGTCTTGGAATCATAATTACTCTGATTATGTTTTTTGGACTCTATCCTTCTCTCCTCCTGAGATAGGTTTATTTTATTAATGAGCCTGTCCCAAAAATCTAAATATAGTTTTTAGAATGAGATCAAGAGGCATCCTAGGTCTAGAAATGCTCAGTAGGTATCAAATGATCTTTCATAGCAATACTTGATTCTCCTGTAGCTCTTCAATCAACTGATGATCCTCTCTACTTTCCATCCATGTTGATTGAGTAACTTTCTTTGAGAAGGTTTCAGTTGATTTAAGTGATATTTTCTTGGGTGAAAGATAGGCTGGTATTCATGAATAACTGCAGTCAACTCTTGTCTTCCTCCGACGTACCCTTTGTCTCCTAAGAGTTTAGTATTGCTGTAAATCCTAGTATTTATTGGATTCTCCGCCAGGGTGGAATCCAGTAGGCTGGTATCATGTTTATTGGCAGAGCTGAGGGTTGTCACAAGCGGCGTTCCGTCTGAGTCTACCAGAAGTGAGAACTTAATGGCACACTTGGGTCGGTATTGAGAGCTAATAAATGCAGCTGTCTTTGGAAGAGAATGAGTGACGACTTGTGAGCCATCAATAATATGTACATCTCTCTTGATTTTTCCTCTCTTATCCATGAAGGCAAGACAGAGTTTCCATAGCTTCAGAAACAGGGCCTGATTTGGCCAATTCTGTGAAATATCGGTGAATCGTGGATCGAGTGCCGTACTTGCGCGGAAGTGCTCTCCATTGGCAACCACTCCAGACCAAGTGACAGATCCCTAGAAAAGCTCTTCTCAAATGAACTCTTGGACGACCTCTTCGGGCTACAGTTGCGCTCTGATAAGGATTGTTGAGTAACTGAAACTTCTTCCAAATGGATCGGGATAGGTGTAAAGTTTTCATCGGGCGTTCTCTTTTTTTTGGTTTAGTCACCTAAAAAGAAACGCCTTTTTTATTATAAATCAACTATTTTCTATTTTTGGGACAGACTCATTAAGATTAAGACAATGAAATTTTGAGAGAGATCAAAAAGGAAAGTGTAGATCTCCCCTTTGATCTCTCTGTTAGAAATTAAATAAAAAAAGAGAAATATTTATTGAATAATTTTATTCAGTCTAAATAGTCTGGAGAACTCGTTTTGCCAAGCAGTTGATTGGCCAGCTTGAACGATGGAAAGGTAGTCTGCCATGGAGTTTTTCTTATTATTTAGATAAAGAGCAACCGGCACTCCTGGGTTGATGTAGTGCAATCCATCTCCATTGCTGGAGTTGATGTTCTCTCCATGAGTATCGTACAAATCCCATAAAGTTGCTGCGATCCTCATTTCAGCAGTCTGATTTCCACAGACTCCCGCCGGTAATGATTCTACATTCATATTAAAGTAAGCTGCCACGGGTGAGGTGTTTCCTCGGTCAAACTGAGTCCAATACGTGATGAAGTTTGCAAATCCCTCAGTGAGGGCTAATCCATTGTTGTAACAGTCCCAGAGGTTGTGAGTTCCGCCTGAGCCAGGAGGCATATCTCCGCGCCAATAATAGCTGTTAATACTATGGCCAATTTCATGTTGTACAACGGATTCACTGCCGTGCGCTGGGATGATATAGATTTTTCCATCATTCCAGTAGCTACAAGACCAAGCATAAGGGCCTGAACCATCATTATTAATGCATCGACCTGAGGATAGGGTGTTGGGAAAAAAAACCTGAATGGGTTGATCTCTAAGAGCGTTCATTCCATTGTTATAAAATTTCACCCAAATTTGAGTAGCACCTGCATAGAGGCGATCCACTGCTGGAAGATCTCCATTTACAGTGAGATCGGCATACCGACTTCCGATATCAGTTGTGGTACCCGTCAGGTTCCAGTTATCGCCCCATGTGTATGGGTTTCCATTAGCGTCTTGAATAGAAACAAATCTATTCTTAGTTTGGTATTCAATACGAACCGGCATGTTGGGCACGGTAACGGGGAGGGAAAGTTGCCATGAACCATCCGTATTGACATAGGTCCATCCCAGAAATACCCAAATTCCTCCGACGTTTTGCCAAGCCCTTACAACCCAGCCCCAGGCAGCCTTATAGCTATTATTGGCAACCTTAAGGGACATCTTGCCTCGGATGCTTATATTATTGATTGAGGCCTGTGGTTGAAATATCTGTGATGGTATATCCTCAAGAGTAAGTGATCCTTCTGAAGATGATGTCCTGAGATTGGGCACCTCAAGGAAAGTTTGGCCAGAGCTTGCACCTAAGGAGATATCTTTGGGAAGTTGTTTAGGTTCCATCTTGAAATATTGTTCAATATTTCTCAGTTCTGCAGTTTCGATTCGTGCTGTGGCGGGTACTACACCAGCCTTGAAGCTCAATCGCGAAATCTCTGAGACGTAGGGAGTTCCGCCTAGATCAATTTTCGCTACCTCCGATTTTCCCGAGATTTGCTCTCTTGCTCTTAAGAATGCATCCTCGTAACTGAGTTTCTTGCCCGATCGGCCCTCGATCCAGTAAGGTTGATAGTAAGATGGGCCGGGTATGACTCCAATTTCTTTCCTGACTAGGGTACGAGTCTGAATATGAACCACTTGTTTACCTTTGAGCTCACCCGATAGTATGACCTTTGCTGAAGTATCTTGATTAGCTCCAACTTGTACGCGTGTGGGAGCAAATTTCAGGCTGCCGAGATCTCCAGTTGCGAGTTCAACAATGGCAGGTTCTTTTTCAAGGTTTTTCACCTGGATGACTAGAACCTCTCCAGCAAGTTCTGTCTCTAATTCGATTCGGTAAGGTGTAGGTTGATTCGCCCATGCTCCCAAGCCAGAGAGCAGGCCTAGGACAAATCCAATAAATAGTTTTGATCTCATCGAGTTGGTCTCCTTTGTTTTTTGTATTGAGTCTCGAAAACCCATGGATCGAGCAAGGAGGATGCCATGTACTTAATGGAGAAGAGTGGCTTTAGCTGGCGATCTGGCAAAGGATGGACAAATACAGTGGGCTCAAAAGGCACCTGGATTGTCATTCTGATACCAATAAGAGATCATTCTTCAAGTAGGAGATTAAGATCCAAGCACCTAGGAGGTACCTGGATCTTGTATCTAATAGATTCGAAAGACTTTAAAGTCTAGCGTTCACCGAGGAGTCCTTTTAGCAGATCCTCATCAGGTGGAGTTTTTCCAAACCAAGCAGAGAGCATGATCTTTGAGAAGTCTGATCCACCTGTAATGATTTTCTCAGGCTGATCTTTGTACTTAACAACAACATCGGAGGGAAGAAAGGTAATCTGAATACGATCCCCAACTTTAGCTTCATCTACGATCGGATTAATTTTGTCTAAAAGTACTGGTACCTGCTTGCAATCTAATTTTGAAGACTCACAGTTGTTTTCAAAAGCCTCCTTCCATGCATGAATTAGTTTTTCCTTAGATACATCGTGAAGGAATTGCATGTCTAAACGTTTGAGTTTTCCATCATTCAAAATGGATTCTCTTTGATTCGACTTTTCTTCAAGATAAAGTCCTGCAGCATAGACCTTGATCTTTACAAAAACAACTTTCTTAGTTCTTACTCCTAATCCATTTAGAACCAGTTTTTTGCCATTTGTAGTGAGAGTGTCAGGAAAACTTACATCTTGAATCATGGCTGATTGAGAGAGGCTTGGTATGAAGAATAATGCTAAGATCGATAGCATTTTAAAATATTGATGCATAGGCCCTCATTTCTTTTTTATAGGTAAATGTTGGTCCAACTCATTCAAGGAGTATTTTTAAAAATCCCTTTATGATTGGGATTGAGAAGATAGATGATGAGCTAAATGATTTTCAATCTAATTTTTTTAAATCTATCACAAATCGGTATCTTACATCACTTTTAAGAACACGGTCATATGCTTCATTGATTTGATGAGGACTAATGAGTTCAATCTCAGTAGTAATTCCATGTCGGGCGCATAAATCCAGAACCTCCTGAGTTTCCTTAATAGATCCAATTGCTGAGCCAGCATACCTTCGCCTCATACCAATGACAGAGAATGGGTGAATCACTAGCGGTTTTTGAGGAATGCCTACTGAAACTAGCGTACCATCGAGTTTTAATAAACTCAGGTAGAGATTGATATCAATTTCTGCTGAAATGGTATTTATGATCAGGTCAAAGCTATATGCATGTTTTTGAAAAACTGATGAATCCTCAGTACAAATAAAGTGATCTGCTCCCATCCTGAGAGCATCTGAGTATTTTTTAGCTGAGTGACTGAGGATGGTCACCTCCGCTCCCATGGATTTTGCAATCTTGAGTCCCACATGACCAAGCCCTCCTAAGCCCATAATGGCAACCTTTTTACCGGGGCCAGCTTGCCAATGTTTTAATGGAGAGTAGAGGGTCACTCCAGCGCATAATAGAGGAGCTGCCTGAGCAAGGTCAAGATTTGGAGGTATTTTTAAAGCGTGATTTTCGTTAACCACAATTACGTTGGAGTAACCCCCGTAGGTAGGCGTTTTCCCATCCTTTTCGTAACCATTATAAGTGAGAGTCACTCCTTCTAAACAGTATTGATCCTGAGTGCTTTTGCAATTCACGCAGTGGCCACATGAGTCAACAAAGCAACCTACACCGACTGCATCTCCAACCTTGAACCGTGTAACCTTTGATCCTATTGTTCTGACAATTCCTGAGATTTCGTGTCCCGGTACCATAGGAAAAGTAGATCCGCCCCATTCATCACGCGCCTGATGAATATCAGAGTGGCAGATTCCGCAGTAATGAATATCAATGACAATTTCATGCTGATTGGGTTCGCGACGATCAAATGAAAAGGGAATGAGATGAGACTGAGGGCCATGTGTTGCGTAACCTTTTGCGCGAATCATAGTTATTCTCCAAAGATTAATAATTTTGAACCAATAGCTATCATGAATATTTTTCCCTTAAAAGTGAATTTGGTAAATCATTGATCTGACTAGAGTTGCATGATTTAGTCTCTTTAGAGTTGGAGATTTGAGTTATGATGCTGGTATGGGTATGAATACACTGATCACCTCTGGTTTTCATCTTATCATCACGGTTTTTTCAATTTTGATTGTCACTCAAGTCATGTCTATAAATTTGAGTTATTCTAATGAGCATTCAGACATGCAGGTGATGATGGGCCCAAATTCTCTTTGGCAGAGTCGTAGCGACTGCGGGGAGATGGCAGTTTGGGATGTTTCTATGGTGATGTGTATGCCGATTGCCTTAGCAGATATGTCTATGACTATGTTGATGGTGCGTGGAAATGGGTTTGCCAATCGTGCGTGGCAGAGTGGATCAAGGGGACGGATAGATTCATTCTCTACAAATATGGCTATGCTCGATTTGGGTACTACAGTCGGTGCAAATCACTATCTCAATATTGATCTGATGTTGACAACAGAGCTGTGGAGTGTGCCCAGGCGAGGCTATCCCTTGCTTGCACAGATTGGGGAGTCTGACCAGAGTGGTGCTCCATATATAGATGCACAGCACCCTCACTCCTCACCGATCATGGGACTAACCTTCTCGGATACGATTAGACTTAATGAGGATAAAGATTTTCTAAAGGTATTTATTGCTCCTCGGGGAGAGTCCACAGATGGGCCTATTGCATTTATGCATCGTTTGACCGGTATCGTGAATCCAAATGCACCACTGGGTCATCACGTCGGGCAGGATGTGGGGCATATCTCAGGCTCTCTCATTGGAGGAACCTTGAAGTTAGGGCAAGATCGTTTTGAAGCTTCCATTTTTAGTGGAGCAGAACCGAATCCATCCCAAGTTGATTTGCCCCTGGAAAGACCAGATTCTTTTTCCCTTCGTTACATCAGAGAACTAGGAGAGAATGGGCTCTTTATGATGTCATTTGCAAATTTGAATGATCATCACTCTTCGGATCAAGATCATATCAAGCAAAGACGGTATTCACTGTCTCATTATTATCAAGCTCATTTCAGTGAAAACTGGAGTATTTACCACTCCTTCATCTATGGTGGAGTAAGTGAGTATGATGAAATTCCATTTTTGTCGTCAATTTCAGATGAGTTTTTAGTTAAAGGTCATTCTAATCGATTCTGGGGCAGATTTGAGGCTTTGCAAAGAACTCCTGATCAGTTGATGATAAAAAATCAAATCTCTTCTCATGAGAGAAGTTGGGTTTATGCCTTTACTCTAGGATACTCAAGAAATCTTGTGTCTTGGGAGGGAGCTGAGCTAAATATGGGAGGTTTATGGACGCAGTCTGTTTTACCTCAAGTCTTTCGATCCTCTTATGGAGGAAATCCATTCAGTGCGCAGGTGTTTATTCAGCTGGGTGGAATGCATATGTGGGATTTATCGCAAAGATAGGAGTTTTTAAGTATTATTGCAACGAACTATGATTGCTTTGAGGCGGTGCTACTTGCGCGAGAGGTGAGGGGTGATCCGGGGAAAATATGAATGAGCTTGTCCCCAAAAATAGAAAATAGTTGATTTATAATAAAAAAAGGCGTTTCTTTTCAGGTGACTAAACCAAAAAAAAGAGAACGCCCGATGCAAACTTTACACCTATCCCGATCCATTTGGAAGAAGTTTCAGTTACTCAACAATCCTTATCAGAGCGCAACTGTAGCCCGAAGAGGTCGTCCAAGAGTTCATTTGAGAAGAGCTTTTCT
>Ga0255088_1000209_pt1 | contig 31253 bp, 30 predicted proteins | sample Colum_Miss_RepB__2_FD_188587 | JGI IMG/M metagenome (GOLD analysis project Ga0255088, IMG submission 188587) | Freshwater microbial communities from Columbia River, Oregon, United States - Colum_Miss_RepB_8d | ecosystem: Environmental > Aquatic > Freshwater > River | place: USA: Oregon...
ATTACTCAGTAAAATTGTAAAAAACTCTAAGAATACCCTTAAAAAATAGAAAAAAATTAAGATGAACTTTATTTTAATTTTTTCGTATTTTTTTCAAAAAATAAAATGTCCTTTAAAAGTACACCAACACACTAAAAGACAAGATGGGAGGAGGTCTTATGCAGTTAGTTGCTTACGGAGCCCAGGATATCTATCTTACCGGACAGCCTCAAATCACCTTCTTCAAGTCGGTTTACCGCCGCCACACCAACTTTGCCATTGAATCCATTCAGCAGACTATCAACGGCTCTGTTGCTGCCGGTGCTCGTGTCTCTGTCACCATCAGCCGTAACGGCGATCTTCTTAAATGCCTTTGGTGCCAGTACAACCCCCAGACTCTCATTGCTTCAGGCAGCACCAGCATTGCTTCTGATATGTCTCATGCTATCTTCAACCAGCTGGAAATCGAAATCGGCGGTCAGCTCATTGATCGTCAGTACGGTCTCTGGCTCACTGTGTGGCGCGATCTCACTGAGATGAACCCCACTGGTGCTCAGGGTGAAGCTGGTATCGGCGGTGCTGAGCCTCTTCTTAACGTGTCAGCTGGCGGTAACCCCTCAACTCGTTACCAGCGTATGGCTTACACTCACCAGGGAGGTGCTGCTGCCAACACCAGTCTTGGCCCCACTGAGGCGTACATCCCCATGCGCTTCTGGTTCTGCCGCAACCCTGGTCTTGCCGTTCCTCTCATTGCTCTTCAGTACCATGAAGTTAAGTTCAATATTCAGTTTGCTCTCGCTTCTGCTTATGTATTTCCAAGCACTGTTGTCCCCAACCTTGCTGCAAGCTTTGCTGTCTATGCCGACTACGTGTACCTCGACACCACCGAGCGTCGCCAGTTTGCCCAGAACGCTCATGAGTACCTTATTGACCAGCTTCAGTACCAGCAGGAGTCTGGTGTGAGCAGCGCCAACAATACCATTCGTTTGAACTTCAACCACCCCGTGAAGGAACTTGTGTGGGTTGGTACCCCTGCCAGCTCTATGCCAAGCAACAGCTCTGCTGATAGCGTCATTGGTGGTGCCACCCCCGGTGCCATTACCACTGTTGCCGGTGCTGTCTCTACCATGCAGGTCAAGATCATCCTCAACGGTACTGATCGCTTTACCCAGCGCAATCTTAAGTACTTCACCCGTAACCAGGTCTGGGATACCCATACCGGCTTTGGTGCCACTGGTGTCGCTGATTCTATTGCTCTGTACAGCTTTGCTCTTCGCCCTGAGGAGCACCAGCCTTCAGGCACCTGTAACTTTTCCCGCATTGACACTGCTCAGTTGTACTTCTCTGGTACCTCCCCTGAGTACATCAATGCCCTCACCATCTTTGCAGTTAACTACAACGTTCTCCGCATTATGTCTGGTATGGGTGGATTGGCTTACTCGAACTAATAGTAAAATGTTTAAGTTGTTTTTGTATTTTATTCGTAACATTACCATTAAAATAAAATGAAAAAAAAGAATAAATTAAAAAATAAAGAAATTATAAGTAACCTTTTTGTAAATATCAAGGAATCAGGGAACTACAACATCCTTTCTTTTTGTATGGTGAACAAAAAGATAAACGTTAAAAAAGTCCATTTTGTACGGAGTATAAAAAGACAAACAAGGACAAATTGGTTAAACAATTAAATTAAAATAAATTCCATAAAAAAATTTATTTTAGATTAATACCTAAATATGGGTGCAACACAATCAACACCTGTTGCTTGCCCACCTGCACCTACTTGCCCTGCACCTGTTGCTTGTCCACCTGCACCTACTATGCTAGGTTTTAATTATAAATCAGTGAATCCATCTACAGATGCCTTTTTACAAAAAACACAAAAAGTTATGATTCAATTTCAGAAAGTTGGGTGCAATGAAATGGTTCCTAAGATTATATATAACATAAAAAAAGAGAAACCATCTGGTTCACCACAATCAGCTGAACAGATAAAGCAAAAATTTATAGACTCTATGCCAAATACGGATCCTTCTAGAGGAGGTCTCTCCGACAATTCCCTGTTTTTACTTAGAAATTCTATCGTCGAGCTTTTTAATACCTTTGTCGATAATGCAACTGTAAATGGAATAACAGATATAAGGAAAGCAAATCAAGATATGGTCGATGCTTTGAGCTCCCTTTGTCCAGGAGAAATGATGGGGAAATATACAGTAGATGTACAAATTACAGCTGCACAAGAAAAACAATTTAAAGAAAATTATTTGAATTTGGCAGCATCTTTAAACAACGATGATGATAGAAAAACTGTCAGGAATCTTCTTATGAAAGCACCTCATAATAAAACGGGGGGTGGTAAGCTTAGTGTATCAAAACTAGATGAAATGACTACATATATATGGAATAATTCAAATGGTCTTCGAGTAGATTTAAAAACAAAAGTACAAAAATGGGTTAATGATAATAGAGCTGTTGTTAATTTACCACAGCTTTCTTCAGCAACCACTAAATCAACCTTTGGCAGTATGTCACATTTTGGTTCAGGAAGTTGTTTGTTTTTGTTATTCTTGATTATTGTTGTAGGAGTGTTGTATTACCTTCACAGTAAAGGTAAACTTAAATTTCCTACCATGGGTCAGCGTATTGCACAATTTGGACGAGACATGAAAAGCATCCGCGGAATCCGTGCGAGAAGATAAACCAACCTCTGGTTGGTTCGTCGTCGCTCTAAAACGACTTTTAAAGGCTTTGTTTTTTAATTAAATTTAAATAAATTCCATAAAAAATTTATTTCTATTTAATAACAAATGTTTGGATTCACGTACAAATCCGTCAATAGAAACTCAGATGCAGTGATTAAGGCTTCACAGAATGTTATATCACAAGTTCAGCTCATCGGCTGTGAAGAAATTATACCAAAAATGATATATGAGATAAAAAATAAACCCAAAGGAGCCAATGTTCAAACACCTTCTGAAATGAAATCACGGTTTCAAAAAGAGATAACAAATATGCTTAAATTTATCCAAGTTTCGGAACCTTCTAAGAAACGTCTTGAAAATTCATTGGTAAACTTATCTAAGATAGTAGTAGATAACTCAACAGTATCTGGAAAGGTTGACCAGAACGTAACAAGACAAAATATGGTTGATGTGTTCAGTTCCTTTTGTCCAGGGAAACTGATGGGAAAGTACACCCCACCTCCAAAAAATGTAAATGTTCCTAGAAAAAAGGGAGCGGTTTTACAAAAACCAGTGAAGATCATAGATTTTCCAACAAATAAAGTTATTATGCCAAATGATTTTCAAACAGACAATGTAACATTAGACATTTCAAATAAATACAAGGTTTCTTACACGTTTGTTATAGGTATTACTGGAAAAGTAGATCCTGAAACGAGTGTTCAAATTTCTATGGGTAGTATTAATTTTCTGCGTAAAGGAAGTCAATTAAAAACAGGTATAAACACATTTAGGTTCACTAGTCCTGAAGCTGAAGGAACATTAAATGTAAAATTTAATGTTACCGCTAAAGGAAATAATAAAGTAACTATAATCGGTGGTTCACACGTAACAGTTGAACCAGCTAATTCAGTTGTAAATACAGTTAAAACTGCAGTAAAATCAACCTTTGGTAGTATCTCACATTTTGGTTCAGGTGGAAGTTTGATGTTTTTATTATTCTTGCTTATTGTTGTAGGAGTGCTGTATTACCTTCACAGTCAAGGAAAACTTAAATTTCCTACCATGGGTCAGCGTATTGCACAATTTGGAAGAGACATGAAAAGTATCCGTGGAATTCGAGTGAGACGTTAAAAGGGTAACAAGGTTACCCGACGTCGCTCCATGAGCGACTTTTAAAGGCTTCGCCGGTAAATCATAGATTTCATTCGCTTCGCTTTTTAATTCATCGGATTTTTAAAATAACTAAAGAACCCAAAAATATTTTTAGGTGGCTGCTCATGTGTTAGGAAATAGGGATAAAAATAAGCCATAAGACTATACCATTCTACGTTCACAACAAAAAGATCATCTGGATCTACTTTGTCAAGAAACGTTTGGATATACTCAATATCATCAACATATTCAAGTACACAACTTATATAAATAACGTATTCGTTAAGATTTATATCAGTTATAGTATCTTCAAGACGTCCTTTTATTGTTTTTGGACAATTTGGACAACCTGTGAGATCCATACAAAGATCACCGCATCCATAATCACACCCTGTTGTTTTTGATGCAAGACCATTGTATGGATCGCCAATAACAAGTAATTTTTTACCTGTTTGATGTACTCTTTGCTTTGCTTGTGCATAAACAGTTCTTCGTTTTATTTTTCTGAGTATACAAATCACAATTTCATATACAATCAAAAAAACAATGAAATAAATCATTTACATTTTCATTTCATTTTTATTGTGAAAAAATTCCGGATATCTCGATTCCCTTCCTTCTTACGTTTGTATTCAGCTAATGCATTTTTTTCTCGCTTTTTTGCTTCGAGGTACCCAGGATGCTTATACAATAATTTTTTACATTCCTCTTCTCCAAGAATAATGTTCATTATGGTTTCTATAGGACTTGATATCTGATGATCAAAATAATAAAGAGAATCGATAGGTATATTATTTTCCTGAACAAACACAGGATCTTCTGTTTTTTGTGCAGATGTATCATTTGGGTTACCTGTATCAATGTATACAAAAGGAATACGATCACCTGGCTTAGGTGCACCATTCGGGTCTCGTTCACGCATTCTTTCAACTAAGGCAACGTGTCCCATATTGGGTGCTTCTTCTATCTTTTCAAAAGTTCCAGTTTTTACATTTTTACCATCTTCTTTTACCTTTATCTCCTTGGTATGGATCCAGGTGTACGCTCCGTTTGTATCTGGTCTTCCATCTGGTAAACGCTGGAGATACTTTTTTTCATATCCTTTGTATTCATTCTTAAGTGTTTTAGAAAGAATAAATTTTTTAATAGGTACTTTTCCCTGAAAAAGACAAGTTATTTGATCTTTGACAGCCTCGATACCTTTTTCAAGATTATTTTCAAATAAAATAGGATGAAGTATATTATTTAATGTGTCTTTTACATATGGACAATTGTCTCGACGAACCAATTCAACACCCTTCGCTTCAATTTCTCCATTATGATGTTTTGGATTTGTCCATTCAAGGTATATGTATCGTTTTTTCGCAATTCCAATATATGGATACATAAATTTTTCAAATTCAAGCTCAACTGGTTTTTTAAAGGTTTCTGATATCCGTTTAGCTGCATTTTCTGCAACTTTAAATAAGGTCGTAAGTGTTCCATCTGGATCAACTGGTTGAGGAAAAATAACATAACAAGAGTCTGTATTTTTTACAATCATTTGACCTATACCCGCTTGGAATGTACCATCTCCAGTTTCTAGATCATAGACAAATTGGGTTGTTGGTCCTAAGCAGATAATTCTTTTGATTTTCTTTTTATTGTTTACAGATTCTTGAAAAGTACTGTACGTTTTTAAGTGGATTTTATCATCAAGATAATTGACTTCAACTCCATATCCATTCTTACGAGCTTCAAGATACTTTTTTTGTACTTCGTTCTTATCGTTACTTTCAAATTCATAACATTTCATTCCTTTTTGTAAGGTGTTATTATAAGGAAAACTATGAAACAATTCCATTTTATCAAAAACTGCTCCAGGTTTAACCTGATTAAGATTGGTATCTAATAGACTATGATCTTCTGTAACATCAACTATACCTGTTTCTGTAATAACTCTGTAAATATTTTTGTTACAGTAGTGTCGAATTGTACGCCGTAATGGACTCCATCCCGAAGCTGTCCATACTTCTATAAAACAATCCCAAGGAACTGATTGTTGTTTATTAAATAAACCAGGTTGATCTGATTTAAATTGGGGATATTCGTGAACTTTAAACATTGAAAAAAGGGTTTCAATTAAAATAATCTGTACAACTGATTCTATACGAACAAGTACCGGTGTATCACCAGTTACAGAGTCTCCATACACTATTTCGCATTGAAACATCTCTTTTGCATGTTTTTGTGTCTGTTCAATCATGAGGCGTCCTTGTCCAGTTACAGCTTGTGAAATTTCTAGACAAGGTAAAGCCCCAACTGTTGCACCTGTAAATCCATAAATAGAATTCATGGAAACTTTAATAGCCAATTGTTTTGCATTCAAAACAGTTTTCAAAAAAGGATCTTTGGTTGCATTCATCTCTTTTTTTGTTGCCTTTCTATTTTTCCATAAACTTTGAAGAATACCTGATAACACCCCTGGCTGATTTTGAACAAAAGAAACTGAAAGAGAGTCATTACATTTTACACTACTGTATTCAACCCCTTTTAATGAACGGTAACGATCGTCCAAAATCACTGTTGAATAGCACATATTTAAACTAATCATGACCGAAGGATATAAGCTAGCAAAGTCAAGGCCACATACAGGTCTTGTATAATACCCAACACGGGATTCTAACACTGTTGCTCCTTGAAATTTGGAATCTGTTTCCATTTTTGGTAAAATTGGTATCAAGAAACCTGCTTTTCTTGTTTCGTATGCTATTTGGCTAAACACCTTTATGGATTGTCCACGTGTGATAAGATATTCTAGAGGAACCCTGGTTACTTTAGCCATCTCCAGATGATTAGGTAAAACTGCAAATTTCTCAAAAAGCAGTAAACAAAGATTGGTGTCTTGAACACAGTACTTCCCAACGATGGTTCGTTTTTCACGAGTTCCTAATTTAGAATCCCATGCTTCAAAGATTTGTTTGGGGGTCACATCGTCCTTTCCTTCTTTCAGAAAAAATTCACCGACATAATCAAGTTTATAACTTTCCAATTTAAAGTCTTTTTTAATGACTTGAAGAAGATCTATATGTGTTCTTCCATATATCTTGGTCATTTTCCAATTGTTAAAACCAGATTGTTGATTATTAAGTATTTTTTCTTGAATAACCGTCTTTTTTATAGACAATTTAGACTGAAAATTAAAATTGTCTTCGATTTCCAATACCTTTGCACGTTCAAAAAGAAATCCATTATCAAACCCAAAGATGTTGTATCCAACGATAATATCTGGATCTGTATCAACTATAAAATCGCTATAAGCTAACAATAATTTCTTCTCAGAAGGATACTGCAACACGACTGTGTCTTCAACTGGGTCACATGTTCCTAAGTTAAAAAGAAACTTTTGGGTTTTTTTGGTAAGAGTATCTTTAAGTATACAACAAATTTGAGTGACACGATCGTTCTTCTTTAAAGCGTTTGGGAATGAACCATCTTCGCTACAGGCTTCAATATCAAAATACATGACACGAATATCTGAAATGTTATTGGTCAATTCATTAACGGGATGGACATTATTCCATGAACACACAAAGTATTCTTCAAACATAAAATTGGTTACTTTAATCCATCCTGCAGTAAGGATATCGCGAATATGAGTAAAACGAAGAATAGGATCAATATTTGATTCGTATAATTCGAATCGGTATTCTTTACCACCAATTTGAAAAGATTCCTTTTCAATTTTATATTTGACATTACGCATACCCTTGGAACTATAAAACGAAAGTTTTAAAAATTTACGCATCTTATTATTTTCAAATCCGTAGTACCTTTTACGTTCTAAGAACTCGATCGTTTTTATGGATCTATTATTTAAAGCTTCCTTAACAGACCATACACAAGTACTATTCCACGTAATTGGTACTTCAATAAAGAAAAACGGGGAATAGTCTTCGATACAAAGAGTTATAGGTATACCTTTGTGATCAACTCCAAATACAAATATTTTATACTCAGGATACCCTTTCTCATTTTCAAAATCATCGCAATACCAGTCGAGTGTTTGAAAGACGATTTCTTCACCAGTGTGGTCTTTGTTTCTGGCTTCCCAACTCATTTTGTTCTAATTACTTTGTTACCATTTTAACGCTTGTCTTTTTAAGTAAATTTATTTTGTTGGCTACAGTAAATGAAGATACCAACTCCATTGGTTTATGTGTGTGTTGGTTTAGCTGTGTACACCTTTTATGTATACCTTTACGATGGCACTGAATACGTCCAGAGTACCATTGATAATAAGTATTACAAGGTTAGAAATAATCGAGATAAACAAGAAAAGGCTGATCTTTTAGCTGTACTGTACTTAAAACTCAACGCCTTGGTTAATAACCTTGCACATTCGACGTATATTTCTAATGTAAATGTTCAAAGACTTGTCGTAAATTGGGGAAAAGGTGTTACAGTTAAGGAAATAGGGAAAATGGAAACAGATGCAGCGTATGTGATAAACAAACAATTTATGTCTTTTTGTATACCTGATAATACATCAAAAAGTTTAAACGATATTAATTTAATGACCTATGTAGGAATCCATGAACTTGCTCATATAATGTCTCAAGAAATTGGGCATGGAGATGAGTTTATTTCAAATTTTGAATTTTTATTAAACCATGCAAAGCAATTGAAGTATTTTGATCCTATACTCAAACAAAATCTTCCAATTTATATTCAATTAAATAAACTCAATACAGCTGATAATTATTGTGGTGTTGCTTTGGTAAATTCCATAAAGTAAACCACATTATTTAAATTAATTTAATGAAAAATAAAATAAAAGGAAAAAGTATAAGATGAATTTTTTCTCGTTTGGAAAGAAAAAGCGTCGCAGTACCAAAGGTAAAAGTGTAAGAAAACCCCCTGCTGCCTTGCTGCGGAAATGCAAGCGACACCGTATTAAGTGTACCATGAAGAAAGGTGGTAAACGTGTATACCGTAAGACAAGTGTTTTGAAGAAATTGCTTCGTCGTAAAATGAAAAAAATGAAAAAAGCCCGCAAACATCGCAAGGTTCACCGTCGGCGCGCAGCCGGGTTTGGACGTCGCCGCCGTCGTTCAGGATTTGGAATGGGATCACCTTTTTTAAACCCCGATAACTATGGATATAACCAAAAGGTCCAGCAATACCCACAGACCCTTTCTCAATCAAGTAGCGTTGTAGACTCAAAGTCTAATCTTACCCGACCCGAAGGAATGACCGTAGACTCTGCAAATGTGCCAGTGTACGGAGTTAACCGCGAATTCTTTGGACAGAAAGTTCCAACCCAGGTTCCAGCTAACTGGAACTTTATGGGACAACCTAACGGGTCCTTGTACCCAGTTGGGGCACCTTTCTATGGGTACACTAAACCAATCAATTCCTTTGGTAAAAAATTGAAAAGGTACAATGTTTCAGGTTCTGGGTGTAACGGGCTTAAAAAGCGAGTTTGTCATTCCAATCCTAACTGTACCTATACCAAGAGAGGTTGCCGACGTCGTTCAGGCACTAAGACAAAAGGGTTGATTTACGAAGGACCTTCTCTCTCTTCCTTTGGTAAAAAAAAGTACAATGTTGCAGGTTCTGGGTGTAACGGGCTTAAAAAGCGAGTTTGCCATTCCAATCCTAACTGTACCTATACCAAGAGAGGATGCCGACGTCGTTCAGGCACTAAGTCAAAGGGGGTAGTGTACGAAGGACCTTCTCTTCCTAGTTACGGCCGTCGCAGACGCCGTCGAAATTAATTTTTTTAAGTTGTTCAACAACTTCAATAGGTAATTTTTTAGGATAATTGACTTTAAAAAGTAAAATTATATCACCAACACGGTATCCGTCACCCATTTGTATAACTTTGTGTACATTTATTTTGTGAGATACCCCAAAAGGGTCTTTAAATAGTTTCGAAAACCCCGTTAAAGATTCTTTTAATGAAATATCAAAGTAACGATATATCTTATTTTCTTTTAGAAAGTATGGAGATTCTATTTCAATGTTTATTGTTCCAATTGTTGGACATAAAAATTTGACTGTTTTAGCTGGTAAGCTTATGCTTATTTCTTTTTTTACAAAGCCATTGGTACATCTTGAACAATTTTGGTAATATCCATCACCTAAACACTCTTCACAATGACTTAATGAAGTTAAGTTATCTAAACAAAATCCAGAGCCTGCACATTTTACACAAAGCCTTTGTTCACAACAACATTGTTCTTGAATATTCACCTTTTTAACTGTACCAGTAAGGTATTCTTTTGCACTTAATTGAATTATTATCTGTTTTTGTTTAAACGTTGGCGGTCTCATTGGTACTGTAAAACTTTTAAAAAATGTTGAAAAGATGTTTTCTAAAGGTTTTTCAAAAGGTTGGGGTGGTTTATTAAGCAATTCGTAAGCTGCTTGTATTTCCATAAATGTTTCCTTGGCATCTTCATTATTATTTTTATCAGGATGATACTTCATTGCCAATGAATGGTATTTCTTTTTTAATTGGATTTCTGTGTACTCATCGGGTAATTCAAGAATACTTTTTGCTCTCTTTATATCCATAAACAAAACTAATTGTTTTCTTAATCAATATAAATACCTTTTTGTGTCATTTTAAGCGAAGTGAATGAAATCTACGATTTACCGGCGAAGCCTTTAAAAGTCGCTCGTAGAGCGACGCCGAATGAAAGCTATGCTTTCATTCTTTAACGTCTGCGGCGGTGAACTTTACGGGCTTTTTTCATTTTTTTCATTTTTTTGCGGATCTGAGCCATGATCGTCTTGAGACTCTTGCACGCGCGACGACGTCCTACTTTTTTCGTTGTTTTTATCTTGAGTTTACGGCACATCTTGCGAACCTTAGCTGGGAGTTTCTTGTTGACACCCTTGCTCTTGCACCCCTTTCTGCGGGTGGTGCGACGTTTCTTTTTACCAAATGAAGTCAGGTACATTTTGCGCTTCTTTCCAAATGAAGTCAGGTACATTTTGCGCTTCTTTCCAAAAGCAAGACCAGCTGCCTTGGAACCTACCCCGCGGCGGCATCCACGGCGTTTGGTGTAACTACAAACTGGTTTGTTGCAGTCACGCTTCTTGCGTCCCTGGCAACCAGACCCCTTCACGTTATAGCGCTTGCTCTTACGACGTCTGCGGCCAAACCCGGATTCAAGCATTGGACCTTCGTATTGGTCACCCTGTAAGTGACCCTTGCGGCGAACACACTTAGGAGGGTTACCACCAGATTGCCACTGGCAGTTAGGATTAGAACCGCAATTTGCTATACTGCGACCAACACAATCATACAATCCACGGGTAGGAATTGGTGGGTAATTTATTTGTGAAAGTGGTCGAGGTGGTAGAGGTGGTGGAAGACTTGGAGCAATGGGCGTGGGTGTGGGTGGAGGGGTCATTGAAGCCAAAGAGGGTGTAATTGCCATCACGTAGCTCATGTACTTTCCAGTGGTGCTTGCCAAGCTGTATGGAACTGCTCCACCTGGGCGTGACTGACACCGGCTGTTAGCACCACCGGACCAATTACATGGGTACATTCCATTGGAATCGCGGTAATTTAAACAAGTACTGGTGTCTTTGGGACGAAGATCGGTACAGACACTGCCAAATCGGCTCATTCGGCGGCGGCGACCAAAAAGGGTAATGCCTTTTGCTTGAGCACGAGCACGAGCACGTTCGGCAACCATCTCAGCCAATCCACCAACTGCAATAGGACCAGTTGCGCGTCTTGCTCCAGGTGGAGGTGGAGGAGGTGGAGGGGCAGCTGCAACAGCTTGAACGGCTGCTTGAACGGCTTCTGGAGGTGCACCAGTAGCCTCGGCGGCTACTTCTGCAGCTGCAACAGCGGCATCGGCGGCTTCGGCGGGTGTTCCACCAACAGACAACACTTCAGCTTCAGCGGCATCGGCTGCACCAGCTGCAGCAGCTGCAGCAACAGCTTCAGTGGGAGCACCGGTTGCTTCTGCAGCGGCGGCGGCAGCTTGACCGGCTTCGGCTACAGACATATTGACTTGAGGCACCATACCCATAGCAATGAGTTTTGCATAATTTCCGTTACGGCGGCAACCACGTCGCTTTACGTAACTGCAACCAGGGGTAGAACGACAGTCTTTTCTTTTTTTGCCACCGCATGGAGCACCTGCCTTGCGATACCTGCTAGGGCGATTCTTGTAACACTTCTTTTTACGACGATCACAACCCTTGCGACGCTTGCGACCAAAAAACTGGATACCAGCCTCAGAGGCATAATCACCAAGAGGTTCATCTCCACTCATAGGTGCATCAAAATCACCTGGTAAATTAGATGTCCTTGGGCGAAACATACCACCGTAAGCCTGAAGTGCATCTAAACGAGACTGGGCGCGAATTTTTCCGGCGAGGGTAACGCATTTCCCAGAAATAGGGGAAATAAAACGACGCTTTCCTTTACGATCTTTACGAGTTTTTGGGCAAGGTGCATCACGTGCAGTGACTTTTCTGCAGCATAGGCCATTTTTTGTTTTGAAAATACGGTATCCTGGAGGACACGATCCAGTTGCATCAGGATGGATATTACATTTTCCTGTGTAATAATAATTCATTTACAATTTATATCAATTCATTTTATTTTATTTTAAAAAGAATTGAAAAAAATTTAATTTAAATTCTTGAGGGTTTCTTCCGCAGCTGCTTTTTCAGCTGCTTTTTTACTTTTTCCCCATCCGGAAGCATATTTTTTACCGTTCATACTTACAACAATCTGAAAGACTCTATTATTGGGTGGACCTTGAGTATCAACAAGATGATATTCAGGTGTACAAGAACAAACGCGTTGGGCATATTTCAATAAAGTATCTTTATAATTGTCTTGAAAAAGTATTTCTGTAAAATCAAGCGTTTCTATAATATCAATAATAAAAGAATTGACTGCATCAAAACCAAGATCCTTAAATATTGCTGCTAAAAAGGCTTCAAATGCATCTTCTAATATTTTTTGAGAATCACGTCCCTTAATATTTTGAACGTGGTTACTCATAAGAATATACTTTCCTAAGTCTATTTGTCTAGCCAGTTTCGACAGCTGAACACCATTCACTAATTTTGTTTTAATACGTGTTAAAAAACCTTCATCTTCATCTGGGTATTTATGGAAAAGATAATTCGCCACTATTAAACTTAAAACAGAGTCTCCTAAGAATTCTAAACGTTCATTGTGTTGAAGAAGATATTCTTGGATAGGTTTTTCGCCTGTGTAACGCTTTACCGATTTATATATACTCTTATGAACCAATGCACGTTGATAATGACTCACGTTTTTTATTTTCATACCCAAAAGGTCCTGGATATCTTCCCTTGTCACGTGAGGTTCTGAAAAATCATGAGTGGCGAGATCGTCTTCTATTTGTCTCTGGATTAAAATATTTACTTCCAAACGTTTACTTTGTTCATCACACACGATTTCTTCATCAGAATCACTTGTGATAAATAAAGTGTTAGGCGACATAACTTAAAAAGCTGTGTTCGACGGGTAACTTTGTTACCATTTTAACGTCTATTTTTTTAAGTCATTTTTTTATTTAAAAAAGATAAAAGTGATTACAAAGAATGGTGAATACCCCTTTCGTAAAAAAACAAATATCTACACTTCTTTGGGCTGCTATCAAGAAAATACCAAAAAAAGAACAAATACCAATGTTAATGAGCTGTATGGAATCCAACGGATATATAATAGAAAGACCACCCCAACTACCTGATATCCCAGAGGACCCTTATGCTGAATTATATTCTCAAATTATTCCTGAAAACCAAATGCAGCAGGATACTTATTTTACCCAAGACGAATTTGATCTCCAACCAGGATACAATGAAAGTAGTTCGATCACAGCTGGTCCATTCAATGATCGCACGTATATTCAAGGCGATGAACGACTGAGCGCAATCAATCAGCGCGGGATAAGTTCAGAAGAACAAGACTATATCAAGGTTCGTGAACAAATTGGTAATGCGTTAAATCAGTTACATCAAGCCGATAACGATTCATTGCTCAATGTTGCAATGAATATGTTTTTAGAGATTAAAAAGGTGTATGCCGAGACAAAAATGTTTAAAGGCGAAATCAAAGGATCCATACGGAATGGTTATATCTTATTGGTCTTGTATTATGCTTTATTAAGTAATAAAGTGTGCGTGACACAAGAACAATTAAGTGTTTTGCTTGAAATAAGTTTAGCTGATTTACCAAAAGCAGATAAAAATATCAAAATGATTTTTGAGAATCGACCTGGATACAACTTTATACATCGATCTGCAGAAATATGTTTATGTAATATGCGAAAAGTACTCGATTTTAAAACCATTCAGCTTATTGAAGAACAACTAAAAAGACTAAAGGTTCTCGGGAAGATCGGTAACCCTGCAAGTAATGTCGAAATTGCATCCGTTATACATCATATTACTAAACGTTCGTTTAAAGTGATTGGTGAATTTTCAGGAATAAGTGACGATACTATACGTAAAAAGTACCATAAAATTACTTTTTAATAACAATTTACTTTTTAATAACTGGATCTATGTATTCCTTCGCCATAAATTGGCCAAATCGGACATCAACGGAATATTGGTCTTCTCCGGCTTCCAATCGGCGTTTCATTTTCATCATTTCTTTGAAGACCATGTCATTAACGCCTTCTTTCGAAAAAACCATTTCATATAACATTCGGTTTTGGGTTCGAAATGGTAAGAATTCTTCGAGTTTATTGACTTGTTCCATGGTATGAGTTTCTTTAAGTTGGGTAAGTTTTTTAATAATGGATTCAACTTCATCTGCCGTAAAACTCATTTTGTAAAAGATTATTACTTCTTTTCTTTAAATTATATTTGGTAAAACAATATACCCAACCAATAAAAGCACTATAATAATTATAACAACAATAATACTTGTTGAATTACCAAAGGATTCCTTAATGAATTTATTTAAGAAATCAGTTGGCCCAACTCGTATCTTTGCAGGGACCGGTGGTGGACTAGGTATTGGTTTTATCCCAGCAACAGGTGTATTTTCGTTTTCCATAGCTTGGTTCATAAAGTCTCTCTTGACTGCATCAAATACACCAGGTGATTTATAGTATTCAGACAAGTTAAGTTGATCTTGAAAAGCATTTTCGATTTGAGAATCGCTTTTAACATCGTCTACACACGTTGAAAGGTATGGATAAACTACCTCACAGTTGTAATTGCCTGCACCTTTATCTGAAGGAAGTTGTTTGTTGTATAATTGAGCAGAAACATTTTGCGTATCCATGTTTACCTTTTGAAAAGATTTTATTTTTAAAAAATTTACAAATTTTGTTTTACTTAAACAAAAAAAAGGTAAAATAAGATAAAACAGATAATACGTCGTTTAAAAAGTAAAAAAAGAATATAGGCAGAGCATAACCAACTTTATTGTTTTAATCATTATGGGAGATTCCCTCGAGGAAGAAGCGTGGGCTGATTTTTTTTCTCAAATGAAAATAACCGAAACTATAAAATGTTCTTCTTGTAAACAATGTAACAATTCCCATGAAAACTTTGTGGTAACCGAAGGAGATCGCGTATGTCCAAAGTGTGGTCTTGTGCAAGAAGAACGTATTATTTCTGATGATCCTGAATGGAACAATTATGTTGAAGATGGTGTTATTAATAGTTCTGGTATGCGTTGTGGAACCGTGTTAGATCAGACAAATCCATACGATACTCCTGGTGAATTTATTCCAAAGTATCATTGGAGTTGGCATTTAGATGAAAATGGTGTGAAAAGGTATACAAATTTATCCAAGTTAGCTATTCGTGGAAGTTATACATCAAAACAGCGTGCGTTTGATGAAGGAAAGTATTCATTTGAACATATCCAGTCAAAACTTAGCTTGTCTGATAATGTTTTTAATGCAGCCAAATTGTTCTGGGGTCTTATTTTAAAATCTGATATCTTAAAACGTGGTGGAAACCGTCGTGGTATGAAAGCTTGTTGTGTTTTTTATGCATGTATGTCTGAAAAACAACAACGTAATAGAGAAGATATTGCTATAGCTTTTGACATAGATGGTTCAACGGATTTCACAAAAGGTGAAAAGATCTTTCGTGAAATTTTTGAAAAGGACCCGACATATTCTTGGGTTATTTATAAAAATGCAGAAAATGGATGTATGTATCAGAGATATATTCACCAGTTAAATTTACCTTTTTATATTTTAAAAACTATGAAATCTATAAAAGAGCATACTGCCGATCACCTTTTAGGTATTGCTGCAAAATCTGAAATTGCCGGGGTGCTTTATTTTAGTGTCAAGGAAATCCATGGACTAAAACACCCAAATAAATCTGAAATAGCAAAGTCTATTGGTATTTGTAACCCAACCTTGAACAAGGTTGTTGAAATTTTAAATTATTTTTATTGTAAAAACCCTGATCTTCGTCTAAAAGTTAAATAAAAAATGAAATAGACAGTTATACTATTTGCTTTTTATGCCAGCTACACCTCTTATGCGATTGCGTGAAAAAGAAAAAAAATTAAAAGATCAGCTAAAAACCGTAAGCAAAAAGGAAAATGTGCTTGAAAAACAGATTACCAAAATCCATAAACTCCGAGAAAAATTAAAGTAAAAAAGAATAGTGACGTTTCGATTAATTTACCGCTTGCGCTTTTTAATGCTTTTAATTGATTGAATCATGGATTCAATCTCTTTACGTTTTCAACCAATTAAAGACCGGAAACCATTCTTTACGTTTCTTATTTATCCATGTTTCCGATTCTCCATTGTAATCTTTACTTAAATCAACTGTCATATCACGATACTCTATAATTTCTTTTATTAGATTATCGCGCATATTCATTAATTGTGCCCTGGGAATTTCCTGGTCATATATATCGACTTGAACTGAACCTTGTGGTGCTTTCTTATTAAAACTAAAAAAGGAGATCTCTGGCTCTTTGGGATAACTTTGAACAAATTGAACGGGTTTCCCGTGTGTTAAGGGGGTTCGTTCGTTTTCCCTTGAACGTATCACACGATTAATTTCCATAAGCCTTTGAATACGAATACTTCGTTTTGTTTTATATTCTTTCATCATCGCGAAAATATTGTAACTGTAAATGTGGTGATAACGATACCTAATCACTTCGGGTATACTAAATTGATTTGCATCTTTTATCTCCTGTACCTTTTTTTGGACATCTTCAAGGTATTTACCAACAACTAATTCTATCTGATTGTCTGGCATCATCTGGGTTTTCCCAGAATTAAATTCACATTCTGCCTGAAGCTTGTCGAATTGATAGGCCGACGATTTGTGCGCTTCAGCCTTTGCATCAAGTTTAAGATACGTCACCACTGCCAGTAAAAATGAATTAAAACCGTTTAGACTACTTACGACAGTCGATCCATACGAATAGTCTTTTAATGGAACATTAAGTACTGTACACAACGAACTTATAAATATAGCAGGCAACATTAATCCATAAAGTAACATCTCACAAAACGTTTTGGATTCTGTGTACAGTAATTTTTGGCCTTTAAGGTATAGACTCACGAGATCATAGGTTATGGAGTAATGCGTCATTTTTCCCATATAGACACGTTCAATTTCACTGACATTTTTACGGTACTCTTCTATTGTTTCTATAACTATACTAACACCACTTGTATCATTTTCATAAAAAACTGAATTTGAACGATCAAAGGAAACCGAGACAGGACCTGGTGGTTCCATGTATACTATTTTTAAAATTATTTAAGAATTTAAACAAATTAAAACAAAAAAAACAGACATGGAAACCTTTGACGATCTTGTACCACCGAGAGGAGATTTTCGTGTTGTTATTGGTGAATTTAATAGAGTTTCGATAACCCATGATTTTGATTTTTTAGAAAAAAATGACCTTTGGTATCTCATCGGCCGTAAAATGACCGATTATGACCTGTTTTTATTATTTTATTATTTTCACCCTTTACACACCGACTTTACCTTTTACAGGAATTTAAAGGTTCTCCAGTTTATACACCGTGAGGGATGGACTGAATTTATTATTCGCGCCTTAAATATCAATTTAAATCAATTTAAAAAATAAAAGTAATTATAAGTAAAATGAGTGAACCAATTCTTGATCTAAACCCAAACAGGTTTTGTACATTTCCTATTAAGTACCATGATATATGGGAGATGTACAAGAAAGCCGAAGCCTCTTTTTGGACAGTTGAAGAAGTTGATCTTTCAGAAGACTCTAAACATTGGGAAAAATTAAATCAAGACGAACAACATTTTATTAGCCATGTTTTAGCATTTTTTGCAAGTTCTGATGGTATTGTCAATGAAAATTTAGGTGTCAGGTTTATGAATGAAGTACAAATTCCTGAAGCAAGGGCTTTTTATGGATTTCAGATTATGATAGAAATTTTGCACTCGGAGATGTATGCTTCTCTTATTGAAATGTACATTAAAGACCCTGTACAAAAAAACCATTTGTTTAAGGCAATCCAGACAATTGATATTATTCAAAAGAAGGCTGAGTGGGCTTTGAAATGGATTACAAGTTCAAAGTGTTTTGCAGAACGTTTAATTGCCTTTGCTTGTGTTGAAGGTATTTTCTTTTCTGGATCGTTTTGTGCAATTTTTTGGTTAAAGAAACGTGGTCTTATGCCTGGGTTAACTTTTAGTAATGAACTTATATCTAGGGATGAAGGGTTACATCGTGACTTTGCCTGTTTATTGTATACCCATTTAAATAATAAATTAAACCCAGATACCATTTTAGAAATTGTAAAGTCAGCTGTCGAACTTGAAAAAGAATTTATATGCGAGGCGTTACCAGTTAATCTTATAGGAATGAACGAGACTCTCATGAAGATTTATATAGAATTTGTAGCTGATCACTTACTGGTCAGTTTAGGCCAGTCTAAGTTTTACAATGTTGAGAATCCTTTTGATTTTATGAACCTTATTAGTTTACAAGGAAAAACCAATTTCTTTGAAAAGAGAGTTGGTGAATATCAAAAAGCAGGGGTTATGGAATCTCTTAGTAACTCAAATCTAAGAGTCTTTTCCATGGATGAGGATTTTTAATAAAATTAAAATAAAAGGTAAAAGTAAAAATGAGTTACACTTTCCCTATTGGTAAAGACCCCCGTAGACCTGAAACTATTTTATTATTATTTGCAGCTGTTTATACATTATTAAAAAAGAAATAAAATTCTTTGTAAGAAGTAATATAAACTTCTTTTAATGAATTTAAAACAGTTAAATCAAGACATAAAGTACCTTTGCAGTTGTAATTGTTCTTTTGGTGGCACTGTTCCTGGGCCTACCAGCAAAATTACAAAACGGGCTAACCGACCTGCTCGATTAACAAGTAATGTAAAATTACCTTCCGGTGCAAAGCAACTTGAAGAACCCAGTATTGACGATAATGCAATTCCCAGAGCCCAAATGGTCAAGGTATTTGAAAACCCAACTCGTCAAAATGATTACCACCTTACTAAATTACCCCAATCAATTAAAGACCTTTATTTTCCTGAAAAAGTTGTTGTAAACCCTTTCGATGTGTCTTTTACTGACTTTCTATTTTATGCAGAATGGACTTTGCCGCCACTTTCAACAGTCGTTGTTGTTGGTGATGTTCATGGAGATATCCAAGGATTAAAGAATTTATTTGCCCATTGGCATGTTCAGGGTTTTTTATTAGACGACGGGAGTCTCCGACCAGACGTTTTTGTTGTTTCGACAGGTGACCTTGTTGATTATGTGTACGGAGCCTTGCACGTGGTTTATGCTTTTACACTTTTACGAAAACGTAATCCCAACCAAGTGATGTTATTAACAGGTAATCACGAAGGTTCAACGGCTAAATTTACAGCTGGAAGAGAATTCCTTACCCAAGAACTTGAAGACAATGGTGTAGGTTATCTTTTTGTCGATAATTTACCCAAAATAGGACCAAGTTTATTGGGTTTACGTTTTGATAATGATGATGGGTTTTATTTTATGATGCATGGAATGCACCCTGTTGTTATCGACGGGGATGATTATGCAGTGTGGCCTTTACATAAACAAATACCCGTTCGTTTAGATTATTTAAATGGAACCGACGCGCATCGACCAAATTATACAGCAGCAACACAATGGAATGACCTTGGAACTGAAGAAAATATTGAATTAAATGCACCGAGTGAAAGAGGTATCCCTTTTTGTGTAGGTCTTGGGATGTATCATTTACATGGTATAATGAACGCTTTAAATATAAAAATGTATATCCGCGGTCATCAAGATTATTGCCCAACCCAGCGTGGTATGTTTCATGAAAATTGTGGAAGAACCATTGCTGTGGAACTTGCAAGTTCAGCACGTACAGGGAATAAAGAACTTGTTTGTCGTTCCATGAAGAAAGATTGGTGTGTCTTTGAATCCTCTGAACCAGTTGTAGGTTTACCAACACCCCAGAACATGTCACGGCGTATTTATACAACTTCAATGGCTGATAAAAAACGTGCAAGCGACGCTCCGTGCGGTGGGTACGTTTTAGTTCAAGACATTGGACCGGCTCCTCCACAAGCGTTTGGAAGAAACAACAGATAATTTAGTGAAAATAATTTATCTGTGATTATTAACAATGCCCCGATTTGGTGATCAGGCGCGTAAAAAAAAAGACCTCGAACGAAAAGAACGTGCAGCCCAGGCTCGTGCAGAAAAAAAGAATGCCGAAGAAACAGCACGTCTTGATAAAAATTATTCTAACTGGTCGGAAAAGCGTAAAAGCAACAAACAAGCAAAGGAAAAAATAAATAGTATCTTTGAAAAGAAACGAGGTTTAGCCGGTGTAGAAGCTTTTAAGAAAAATTTTGCAGCCAATAAAGAGATAAAAGACCAATTAGATATACAGGAAGCTGAAGATAAAATAAAGAAAGTGTTTGATAACAAACGAGGTTTAGCAGGTGTAGCTGGGTTTAAGAAAAATGCCTTAGACAAAAAACAAATGCGAGAAGAAGAAGAATCTTTTAAACTTATGAAACAACAAGACGCTGCAGTTAATTTTAAAAATGCTCTTTATGATCTTGAAGATCATCGAAGCTCAAATGTATTATCAAAGTTACGTGGAAACGTAAAGGCTAAAAAGGAACTTGAAGCTGAAAAACAGGCTCAGTCCAAGTTAAAAGGTATCTTTGAAAAGAAACGAGGTCTTGCAGGTGTAGAAGCTTTTAAGAAAATTTTTGCAGCCAATAAAGAGATAAAAGACCAATTAGACATCCAGGAAGCTGAAGATAAAATAAAGAAAGTGTTTGATAACAAACGAGGTTTAGCAGGTGTAGCTGGGTTTAAGAAAAACGCTTTAAACAAAAAACAAATACAACAAGAAGAAGAATCTTTTAAACTTATGAAACAACAAGACGCTGCAGTTAATTTTAAAAATGCTCTGTACGACCTTGAAGATCATCGAAGTTCAAATGTATTATCAAAGTTACGTGGAAATGTAAAGGCTAAAAAGGAACTTGAAGCTGAAAAACAGGCTGAGTCCAAGTTAAAAGGTATCTTTGAAAAGAAACGAGGTCTTGCAGGTGTAGAAGCTTTTAAGAAAAATTTTGCAGCCAATAAAGAGATAAAACACCAATTAGATATCCAGGAAGCTGAAAAACAACCTGAAATTGTCCCCGAACCAGAAACAGTTTCGTTCGTTCCAGAACCTGAAATTGTTTCGAGATCCTTTCGAAGAACTTTAAATAAACATAAATCACTTGCTCAACGTCTTCGTGAAGTTAATAGAGACATTAATTCAATAAAATAAAATAAAATACTATTGTAGATCCAGTTGTTTTATTTTCATGAAAAAATTGAAAATTGTTGAACAGGACATTAGATTCCTTTTAGATAAACGTTGTGGATTTGGAGCAAATCAATCACAAAGTCAACGTAGAACAAGTGGAAGAACTGTTAAAAGTGATGAAGACCGAGACCCTTCATTTAATGGTTTATGTGTCGCTAGAAAAGACGGTGAAGATTGGTGGATAGGTAAGGTTTTACATTCAGATATAGATAAACAAACACCAACTCTTAATGTTTACGTTGTTAGTTATGGGACAACTGAAGAGGAAGATGATGTGCTTTCATTAACACAACTAAAACAATACCGTGATAATTACTTAAAATGTAGGTACCAAAAAGGTGGTTTTCCGCCTATAAATAACTTAAATTGTCAAATTGATTGTGATAATCTTCCAATTTCATCACCAATTAAAAATTCATCCGTTCCAACTGAACTTATAGAAATAGATCTTATGGATGCGTTTAAGGAAGCAGGTCATAAAGATACCCCAGAAGAAAAGACAAAATGGTTACTCTGTCTTCGTACGATTTTTATGTGTGATTATTGGAAAGATTTTATAGAATCTGTAGGTCGCGGTAGTACTAAAACTTATGAAGAAGCGATAAAACTTTTAGAATCGAAAATTAAAAAATTAGAAGAAGGGCTAATTATACGAACTGGTAGTGGTGGTAGTCCTGTGAAAAAACAAAAAAGACAACAAATTGCTAATGATATAGAGAGAGAAATAGAAAAATTAAATACTAAAAAACAAAGATTAGAACAACTTAAAAAAACTGAAGAACAAAAATACATTAATTATACGAAAAATTCTCAAACACTTCCTTTAAATACATCAGCAACAGAATCAAATGTGAAGAGACAAAAGGGGATTATTATAAATCAATTTAAAAACGCTGTTCGTTTTATTGTGAATGAAATATCAGGTAAAAAATTAGATAATGATCAATCACTTAAATATTTTTACGATCTTCTCGATAATGACCAAAAGGTTTCAAATACTGGTGTTAAATATGGAGAAACTCTTAGTAGTATTATAAAAAATTTAATTAACAAACAAACGTTTGGAAATGGAAATACAGCTATTCGAGTTTGCAGAATGCTTGGAGAAGTTATGGGTATAACATCATTTAATCCTAGTGATATTGTAAGTAATATTAATGCAGATGTTCTGGATTATGGAAAAGCATTAGAAAGAATTATAAAACATACTAAAACAAGAAAATCAATACAAAGATTAGACGATCTTAAAAAATTTGATATCCATGTTATTGCAGATGCATTAGGGTCAAGTTCAAAGGGCGTGGATATTCGTAGAATATTAAGTAAACACAATACAACAACTTCAGTTACTCCACATACACTTTTAGATGATGCAGCAATTAATAATATTCTTTTAGCAGATATTTTAAAGAAAAACAAAGCTAACGTTAAAGAAGAACTTGACAATTATAGAGTTCTAGTAAAATTTGGGGGTAAAGTGCTGATAGATTATACATTAACTCGTGATGAAGATGGGAAAAATAAAAGTTCCTATAAATTATTTGGAAAGACAATGCCTTTTTTTAATATTAAAATCGAAAATTTTTTTGAATTAGATTGTAAGGGTTTTAGTCCTATAAGAAATTCGGATGGTCATATAAATATCGCGGAAGGATGGGATCGTATTTTTAATCGATTTAATGAAGAAAAATCTGGTGGTGAAAAATTTACAGATGAAGAAGACATATGTACAAAATTATATAAAACGCTTATGGATCTTGGAAAAGTTTTATTATTTGAACCAAGAACAAGGATAAATAATGTACCAAATGTCTTTGTATCTATAGATCGTAACATTACACTTCTTGCAGCTATTTTCTTAAAAAATTCTACAAGTATATATATTAGCCCAACAATAAGTGAAGGAGATATTGTCAATTATTTATCAATATTTATAAAAAGTGTTGATAAAGATGTATTGTTTCAGAGAAATACCCCTAGTGTTAGTATTCCTATATCACCTTCACAATCTCTTCAAGAAGAAGAAAGTGACCAAGCGCTCGTATCTCAAGAGTTACAACAAGATATTGGTCCATTATTATTGGATGCATTAATGCTACCCGGGGATATTTATGTTGCACCTCCCGCACACCAACCTCTTCCTCAAGCAGTACAACAAGCTATTTCTTCAGGGCATGTTAGTTATTCGGCACGCACTCTTCCTTCAAGACAAAGTTCACAAGCAGCTCAAAATAATGGAGGGGTGGATACTGATCGTGATCAGGTTACGTCTCCACAAACTAAAACTAAAACTAAAACTAAGCTCCATGAAAGTGGACCTCAAACGGATATTGAAATAGAACCCATGTCAGAAGAAGAAAAAATAAATATGTTTAACCAAGATCAAGCTCAAAAAGAAGAAACTAATAGAAGAGAATCTATACGAAGTCTAAGAAAAAGAAGAAGGTCGTTCTTTAACCCACTTAGAATGTGTGCTGCTACTGACATAGGTGATTTTTTACGGTTTAAAGAAGCGCTTGGTTCTCAATTTGAAGTAGTGACTCCTCAATTTTATATTAAATATGATAAATGGAGAAAAGAATCTTCATCTTACTTTGATAACAGTAAAAATAAATTTCTTGTAGATAATTTATATAATAGCGAACAAGAATGGAATTTAATAACAACTCCTATATTTGAAGTATTATACGATGAATGGCTTACAAATAAATACAAAGATACACCTTGTAATCTTTTCGGTAAAACATCAAAACAAGTTAATGACGATATTCGTTATCTTTTAACGCTTAAGTAAAGTGTTTACCTTTTAAATAACTGACCACGTTGCTTCACCGAGACCGTCCCCTTGATTTCTTCTAATTCATCAACTATACTTCCTGCCGATTTTACCGTTTCTGTCACAAGGTCTGAGAGTGTTTCATTGACTGCAATTTCTGATTCTGTTTCTTCAACTATTACACTTACGTGATCTTCTATGACTGGTTCTGGTTCTGGTTCTTGGGTTATAGGTTTAAACAACATTTCAGGAACCACCATTTCAGGGACATTTACATTTTCTTCTGATGGAGTTTCTTGAAACGTCAAAGGTAAACTTACTTTGCTTTTCTTTGGTGAAAAACGATCCATTATACTTGTCACTACCGATTTGGTTACTCCCGATACTAATCTTGAATTTTGGATACTATTAAGTTCATTGTTTAACGTTTCTTTACGCTTTTCCATTGGACTTGAACTTGCCGTGGAGACAAAAAGCGGTTTCTTTTTTATCAACCCTTTTAATTTTGCCCCAGCCTCAGCAAGTGTGTTAGCAACCACATTTTCACGATCTTCATAGATATCTACCTTGTTGATAACGACTATTTCAGGTTCAGATAAACCACGACCAGCGAATTTTTGTTCGTATGCAAAAAGAACATTTTTAGGTATTGCTGGGCTTTGTTCTATTAGACGGTCTATTTCCGTCCGAGATACCTTGACACATTCGGCACCACCTGAATTACGATCTTTTACTGGTAAATTCAATTCCACCGTGATTGTTCTTGCCAATTTTCCGTAGTTTATGGAACTAATCCGGTGAGATTCCATAAATTCGGAAATTTTTAAAAATTGATAAATAGTCGTCATTATTGCTGAAATCAAATTGATAGCGCCGATTATTTGCGGAACAAATGGTTGGATACCCGGTGGGAAGGTAGCCTGGGCAAAATTTGCCGTTCCAGCGACCGTACTCATGATTATCAAAGGTAACATAAAACGAAGATTCTTCTTTTTGTAAATCATATACGCCTGATTGTGCATCCAACGGTAACTCGACGCTATTTCCGCCCAACTTTGTAACAATTTTGACTGCTGGGGATGCCATTCTTTTGGTTTTTTGGGGTCTGGAGGTGTTTTTGTTGGATCTGTGGTATTCATGTAAATAATATAAAACAATCTTATTATATTCTTTTATTTTATTTTGGTTTGAAATAATGAGCTTCGGGTCCACACACACCTTTTGGGTCTCTGAGCTCTTTAACTAACATAAGGTTATCTCGCGTTTGAAATAATACGCATCGAAGTTCACCTTGTGATTTTTTTGCAAATTTACAATCCCTGCAATTGACGAGGGGTTTTATCGGGTGTTTTACAATAGTCATTTACTTTACATTTACATTTTCTTTCGGCTTAAAATACGAACCCATGGGTCCACAAAGTTCAGGGTCTCTTCTACATTCTTCTGCATTGACATAGAAATGAAAGATGTCTGCAGCGTTTGTTGTGAGTGTGTTGTAACAAAATAATCGACAAATAGGGTGTTCTCCATTTATTAATACATTGTATTTACAGTCTATGCATTTTGGTGGTATGAGTTTCTTTACCGAGAACTGCCTGGTGATACATGATTTCCTAAGGACTGTAAAGGGTTTAAAGACGTTCATCTTTAATAAGGTAAGTAATAAATTATTAAATTTATATTTTATTTTTTTAAATGAATTTTGACGAATCATCGAAGGCTTGGCGAGAAAACAAAATCTCCAACGGGAATGGCTCGTTTAGTTATCGTTGTAAGGTTTGCCCACGAGCGTCTCTTGTTTATTCAAAAAACAACAAAAAAAATTGTGGTATTAGTGAATTTTGTAAAAAACATCAACATTTAAATCTTGGTAAAAAGTAAAAGTGTTTATGGAAAACGTACGCGGAACACTCACACCTGCTCAAAAAAATTATCTCGTTGGACGACAATGGGGTGGAAGATGTAATAATAGACCCGATTCACAAGACATTGCCTTTGGATATCTTGAAAATGGAATCTTACAAAAGTATTATTGCCCAATGTGGCGCTTGAATGATGGACTCTTTGATCAAGGAGGGTACGAAGCTGACCATATCACTGAGTTAGCAGCTGGTGGTACGAACGAGATCACTAACTTTCAATTGATTTGTCCAAGTTGTCACGCGGTCAAAACCAAAAACTTTATGAGACAACCAGTTGTAAACGGCATACGTGAATTTACTGCTGAAGAACGTATGTCTGGAAGAGCGTATATGGAGGAACTTGAAAAAAACCAAGTGGTAAAACCCACGGGGTTAATGAGAACCAAAAAGGAATTTATGGATACCTCGTTTGGTGCTAAAAAAAAGTTGAAATTTATTATCGATGAAATTAATTTTCTAAAAAAATAAAAGATAAAGTAACGTTTCATGGAAATCTTTTGTCAACAAAAAGCTGTAGAATTTGAGAACACCGTCCAACATTGTGCCAATCAATCAATTATAAAACACAATGTTGATTACCAACAACTTCGTAAAAATAAAGGCAAAATTGTTTATAAACCCGTTTATGATTTTATGCTAAATCACCAAAATATACCTTGTATGCCTGTTATACTTGATCGTTACTATGTACGAGTCTTTGAAAACGCTAATAAAACCTTTGCCAATTTAGCGCATGGCAATGGGGTTGAAATTGCCGCCAACTACATTGCCAAAGAAATTGTTTCCAGACGTTTAAAAGACCTTTTAACAGGAGATGAATTCTCCATGTTTGGAAACAGTTCTAAACTACGTTTAGAACGTCGAATGAGCTACGCTCATTCTTTAAAGAAAAAAAAAAGTAGTGTTTTTACAGACATTAAGTACATATTGTCATTGTAAGATACCTTATATCAGCATTTACTTGTTTTAAATTACGAAGCAACCCATGGTTGCTTCTTTTTCCAAATGAAGAAACTGTCACCAAATTTTTGGTTATCTTTTCAAGACGCGTTTTATCTTTCATAATGACTTGTAAAATTTCTTTGTATTTTTCTTTAAGTTCTGGACTCTGGTTGGCCTTGAGTTGTTTTAAAAGTTCACGAGACTCTGTTTCTGTTTTTTTAAGCCGCTCTTGAGTCATACGCTGCATTACTTTTATATAAAGTTCGACACGTGGCTCATTTTTCATATAATAATCGATATATTCAGGAATGTCTTCGTTTTCATTTTTCATTTTAAAGTAAAGATTAAAGAACATCCACATAAGTTGTTGTTGTTCTTGCGTTTTATCTTCTATACCTTTTATCAAATCAAATCTTTGTTGAAGTTTTTCTATTTCTGATATCTTTTTTGTTGAACCAAATAAAATAGAGTAGTCATCTTTTGAATCTTGAAGCAATTCCAGTAAACTTCGTATCTGTTGTGAAACATCGTCCATTTCAAATGTATTTTCGGTGATTTCGTCGCTAATTTCGTTGCTTATTCTTGCCAATTCTGACTGAAGAGTTAATAAAAGGTCTTTGTACGTTTCTACTATTCTTAGATCAAAAAATTCAACATTTTTTATATAAATTGAAATGTCTGTGTTTTCTGTAAAAGTAGAGTCTAGATACACTGGAACAAAGTCTTTACCGATTCGTTTTGCAAGTGGAATGAGGCTATCAAGGTATTCATTGACATGTTTGCGTTTTGACTCCTTTCCCTCCTTTTCAATGATATCTAAAGCCTCTATAATATTAAGAAATTTCTGCTTTTTTCCATCCCAATACTTCATCTGTTTCATTATTTCTTTTTGTGCTTCAGCATATTTACTCTTAAGTATTGGATCTCGACGTATTTCATCTATAATATATTCTGGAACATATTCGCCTTTTTTTATTGTTTGTGTATAAAGCGTCATAAAATCAGTATAACGAGTCTGGTATTCATTTTTCAATGAAGGGTCCTTTTTCATATTACGAAGCTGGATATACTTTTTTTCAATTTCTGGCATTTCTCCAACATTTTTTCGACGTTCTCGCAATAACCTCTGTATTTCCTTGTGACTCTCTTTGTTTCGACGTTCACGATCTGATTCACTTATTTTTAGATTAAGTATCTCTAATCGACCTGTGTTAGGTGAAGTTGGCGGAGAAGTTCTTGGTGAAGGCGTGTACCCTTCTATCAATAATTTCCCATCATCTGCCAAGTCTACAATGTTGTGATTGACTGATTTATAACGCTCGAGGTCAGATTGTAATTTTTTATTATTTTTACCACCACAAATCTGTGCACTATTATTTTGCATGACATCATTAAAAATTGTCTCAAGAAAACATTCCATGATTTCTGGACTCACGATTGAATAACTTGCATTTGCTGGTTTAACTGAAAATGGAGGTATCGTCCCATTTCCATATCGGAATTCAATCTTTCCATACTTTGCCGACACATGTACCCTCGACGTTCCATCACAACTAACATGGATACTAAATTTATCAACCGTTTCTTCTGAAACCCCGCACAGTTCTCCGTAAATGCGTTTACTGTTTTTGTTTAACGTAAACGTACTATATGCATTTTTTACGCTTGGTTTGGATCTCTCAACTGGTTTATTTGTGTACAATTCTCTACCACCTTCTGTGATGATGTTGTCAAGAAAATAAAGAGACTGCTTTTCAGCCATAACGCTTTGGTATTTCATTTTATTTTAAATTTCTTAAGAATTAAGATAAACAATGTCAGCATTTACTTGTTTTAAAGAACGAACGCGCGGTTTCTTACCAAATGCCGAAAAGATTTCAACTGCTTCTGGTGGATCCTGATTGACTCGAAAGGGGTCTTGATGAGGCGTCTTAAGTATCTGTTTTAAGATGTCAATGGCTTGTTTGATATTAAAACGTTGTCTTGGGTCTGGGCACAACAACCCTTTGATTAACTCACGACAAAGCTTCACTGTATCTGGATTGTCGTTGGAACTTGGTAATAAAGGACGGTATTTATCTATTAATCGCAATATAATAAGACCTAATGTGTATGGATCTTGCTTTAAGGCTGCATCGACAGAAGTTAAGTATGTAAGACCACTTGAATTTACTGAATTTACCATATTATCATATAGTTGCCTGTTTGCTGCTTGATCAGGTATAAAATACTTATACCATGAAGCTCCATTCATTGTTAGTGAATATTTATCATATGATTTAACAAATTCATCGTAACTAAGTGGAGGTTTATTGTCTGATTTTCTTACAAAAGCTCCGCATTCAGGAGCGGCTACAAATGGGTAGTCAACCATTATTAATGTATTCATATCTGGATTATAAAAATCTGAAACACTCATTGTCAATCCAAAATCAATAATACGTAACCGTTTCTTATTTGAAACGATTATGTTTGGCTCTTTTAAGTCACAATGAACTAAATTGTTGTCATTTAAACGTTTTATTCCATAAAAAAGATTTTCAAGTATCTTGAAAAATTCAGCACGAGGTAACGTTTCTGAATAATCATAGTATCTCTTGATGTAATGACCTAATTGTTCTCCTGAGTATTCCATAACGTGCTGGACAAGTGTTGGAGGGGGTGGGTCTGAACGTTCTCGTTTGTAGTAATTGTAAAGATCTTTTTCAGGACCCGTTAGTCTATTTAAAGGTGTTCCATTTTCAGGGCACTTAAAGTTGATATGACACTCAAACGTTGGGTACGTAAAATACTTTTGACTGGTACCCTTTTCTAATCTTTGGATTTTTTTAGAAAGCTCCCATTCATCGGCTGCATTGTTTTCATGATAAAAAACCTTGCCGATAGTATTTATAAAACGCTGACCCGTTGTACATGGAAACGCCGGTATAAAGGTTATTCCAAAACCTCCTGAAAAAAGAGTCTTTTGTGTCAATACAGGTCGTTGAGGGTCATTTTCGGGATTGTAACGAAAAACAAAAGGACCGTTTAGATTTAAACTGCTCAATTGTTGTGTCGGTGGTTCTACAATTATATCGTTTGCATCACCGTCATTTATTTCAACCACTGAACCATCCCGGGCGTAACGATATCTTTTTCCATTATTCACACCTTGACGACGAATACAACCTCGTTTACCCATCCATTGACAATTTGGGTCTCGTGTATTACATGTTTGTTTTGTGCTGTATTGTTTACAATCAACCGACATCGTTTACCCTTTGCTTTTATTTTATTTTAAATTTTAATTTGTTTACTTTTTAAAACAACACCAACCTGGGTTCGCTTTTTTAGGTTTGAACGCTTCGCTGAACTCATCTATGGTGTACCTGTTTCCCATACTCTTGTTACAATCACTACAAATTGGGCGGAGGTTATCTAAACTTGTCTCACCGCCTTTGCTAAACGGTATATTATGACCTGCTTCAAAGGTGAACGGGGTTAACATGTTATGACACCAAACAACATGGCACTTAGCTTCGTACTTTTTACCTATATATACCAACCATACATTGTGTTTTAAAGAACCTGGAATTTTGTTTGACATCTTTTCCTTTTTCTTTAAAATTCAATTTTTTAAGTTAAAATGTTTATTAAATTAATTTTAAAATTAAAAGTAATAATCTGGTTAATCAGGTTTTTCATATATGCTATCTATATTATGTTTATTTATAAAGGTATAATATAGATCCATACTTTTTTTAGGGTTTATAAGTTTATGTGAAATATATAATTCATATAAATCGGTTATTTTACTAGTATATTCATAATACAATATACTAGAACTCCATGGATAATCAGGTGGGTCATATAATTTTTCTATGACATTTGGATTAAAATTTGTAAGAGAGTCTTCTGAAAATCCAATATAATCTCCATGTATTGCTCTAAACGCAATTTTATCTTTATCTATACACAATTCT
>Ga0255088_1000211_pt1 | contig 30858 bp, 28 predicted proteins | sample Colum_Miss_RepB__2_FD_188587 | JGI IMG/M metagenome (GOLD analysis project Ga0255088, IMG submission 188587) | Freshwater microbial communities from Columbia River, Oregon, United States - Colum_Miss_RepB_8d | ecosystem: Environmental > Aquatic > Freshwater > River | place: USA: Oregon...
TTCAACCGCGACTACACAATGATTCTCGGCACAACCGTGTTTCTGGCAACACTGATCGTGGTCTTCAACCTGCTGTCGGACATCGCGGCCACGTGGCTGAATCCACGTCTGCGCTATCAGTACAAATAGTAGCTACGATGACTACAGCTGATCTACATGTAATTCCCCGTGGAGTCTCGCTCTGGCAAGACGCGTGGACTCGGCTGCGCAAGAACAAATTGGCGATGGCGGGCCTGGTGTTCCTGCTGCTTGTTACACTGCTGTGCCTGCTGACGCCGTGGCTGGTAGCCTACGGCTATGAACAGCAGGATCTTCGTCTGGGGGCGGTACCGCCATCGGCCGATCACTGGCTTGGCACTGATACCTTCGGACGCGATCAGCTGACGCGTATTCTGTACGGCGGCCGCATGTCGCTGGCAGTTGGTTTCATAGCCACTGCAGTGGCGCTGTTGATCGGTGTGACTTACGGCGCGATTGCCGGTTACGCCGGCGGTCGTATCGACAACGCCATGATGCGGCTGGTAGACATGCTGTACGCGCTGCCGTTCATGATCTTCATCATCCTGTTGATGGTGGTATTTGGCCGCAACCTGCTGTTGCTGTTCCTCGCTATTGGCGCTGTGGAGTGGCTGACGATGGCGCGCATTGTACGGGGCCAGATCCTGAGTTTGCGCCAGCAGGATTTTGTTGAAGCCGCGGTGTCGCTTGGTCTGGGTCCGGTGGCGATCGTGTGGCGACACCTGATTCCCAATGCGCTGGGACCGGTGATTGTCTACACCACATTGACGATCCCGAACGTAATGCTGCTGGAAGCACTGCTGAGTTTTCTCGGACTTGGCGTGCAAGCACCGGCGGCGTCGTGGGGGTTGTTGATCTCGTCAGGTGTCGAGACCATGGAAGAGTATCCGTGGTTGCTGATCTTTCCGGGCCTGACACTGACGCTGTCGTTATTCGCGCTGAACTTCCTCGGCGACGGTCTGCGTGACGCACTCGATCCACGAACAGCGAAGGACTGACCATGGCGCTGCTCGACGTCACTGATCTCAAAGTCCACTTCCATACGCGTAATGGCGTAGTGCCTGCGGTTGACGGCATCAGCTTCCGGGTTGAGGCCGGCAAGACGCTGGCGATCATTGGCGAATCCGGCTCCGGCAAATCGATTGCCTGTTACAGCTTGGTCGGGCTGATCCCCAAGCCTCCGGGCCGCATTGAAGATGGTTGTGCACTGTTCGAAGGTCAGGATCTGCTGACCCTGAGTGAAGCCCAACTGCGCAAAGTGCGTGGCAAAGGCATCTCGATAATATTCCAGGACCCGATGACTTCGCTCAACCCCTATATGACCATAGGCGAACAATTGATTGAGCCGCTGCAGCTGCATTTCAGCATGAGCCGGCGCGACGCGTGGCAGAAGGGCATTCAGACACTGGAAGAAGTCGGTATCCAGAACGCCGAACGTCGCATGCATGCATATCCTTTCGAGTTTTCCGGTGGTATGCGACAGCGTGTCGTCATTGCCATGGCGCTGGTTGCGGAGCCGCAACTCATCATTGCCGACGAGCCGACGACTGCGCTGGACGTGACCGTCCAGGCCCAGATTCTGAAATTGCTGCGTGATTTGCAGCAGCGCCGCAATATCGGCGTTATCTTCATCAGCCACGACCTCAGCGTGGTGGCCGATATCGCCGACAACATCTGTGTGATGCAGGATGGCCGCTTTGTTGAACAAGGCGAGCGAATGGCAATCTTCCAGACTCCACAACATGAATACACGCGCAAGTTGCTGGCAGCTGTACCTGCTGGCGCCAAGCGGCCTGTCAGCCATTCGCCGGAGCCACTGATCACCATTACCGATCTGTACACACAGTTTTACGGCAATCGGGGTGGACCAGCTGTGAAAGCAGTGGATGGAATTTCACTGCAAATCAATCGCCATGAAATCCTGGGGCTTGTCGGCGAATCAGGTTCCGGCAAATCCACGCTTGGTCGCAGCATTCTGCGGCTGCTGCAGCCCTGCAGCGGCAGCATCCGTTTCGATGGCCGCGAGCTGGTGCATCTATCGGCCGCGGAACTGAAGCCGTTGCGCCGGCGCATGCAGATGATTTTCCAGGATCCCTACTCAAGTCTGAATCCACGCATGACGGTGTACGACACGCTTGCCGAGCCGCTGCTGTTGCACGGCGTAGTGGATCGCAAGGGCCTGGATACCGCAGTGTTCGAGCTGATGGATGCGGTGGGGCTGGCGCGCGCCAATGTGCTGCGTTACCCGCACGAGTTTTCCGGCGGCCAGCGCCAGCGCATTGCAATAGGGCGGGCTATTGGAACCAAGCCGGAGTTCATCGTCGCCGACGAGCCGGTATCGGCGCTTGATGTGACGATACAGGCGCAGATACTCGATCTGTTGCTGGATCTGGTGGCGCGCTTCAACCTGAGCATGTTGTTCATCTCACACGACTTGGCAGTGGTCCGCTATCTGGCAGACCGTATTGTGGTAATGAAGGCTGGCAAGCTGGTCGAAAGTGGTACCACGCACGACATGTTTACTTCGCCGCAGCAGCCCTACACGCAAGCTTTGTTGGCAGCCATTCCGGGGCGCGTGCTGCGCGACCTGGACGATAGCCCGCTTTAGAAGCTGTCTTTCCAGCGACGCAGTGCGCCAAACACCTGAGCCGGCTCGCGCCCGGTAAATTGTTGCTGAGAGGCGAGGGCGGCCAGCACCGCCGGATCGTCACAACGCAAAAACGGATTGGTGGCAAGTTCCAGGGCCATAGTGCTGGGCAGCGTCGGCCGATCGGCATCTCGTTTGCGTTGTTCGTTGCCAATGCGCTCTGCCACAACATTGCCCAGCACCACCTTGGCGAAAGCCAGGTTCGAGAGCGTGTACTCGTGCGTGCAGAACACGCGAGTAGCCATCGGCAAACTGGCCAGCTTCTGCAGTGACGCATGCATCACCGGCGGCGTGCCTTCAAACATGCGGCCACAGCCGGCGGCAAACAAGGTGTCGCCACAAAACACCAGTGGTGCACCATCAACATTGGCAGCGAAATACGCGATGTGATCAAGCGTATGACCCGGCACGGCAAGCACATGCAGCGTGATGCCAAGCACCTCCACTGTGTCGCCTTCACCTACCGGCGCAGTGACCTGCGGGATCCTGGCAGAGTCAGGGCCGTACACCGGCACTTGCCAGGCATTCTGCAGTTCACTTGCACCGCCAACATGGTCTGCATGGTGATGGGTGATGAGGATAGCGGCCAACTGCAGGCCGTGTTGTTGCAGATACCGTTGTACCGGAGCGGCATCACCTGGGTCGACCACCACGGCCTGCGTGCTGCCGCTCTGGTGAAAGGTCCATAAATAGTTGTCCCTGAAGGCTTTGACGGGTTCGATGTGCAGCATGTTTTCCTCACTGGCATGGGTTCCAGTCTACTCAAACTACACCTGCCGTGCATGCGGCGATCTGCTGCCTCAGCGGGACCCAACCTGTTAGGATTGCGTCCCTCAAAGTGACGCAATGTGACGGCCACACTCCCTTGTTTACCTCAGCGCCCCAGCCGCACGATCTACCAGCCTGTCAGGCGCTAACCGCCTGGTATCAAGGCCCGCTTGGACAGCATTTGCTGGGGCGTGAACAGGCACTGGTCGACGAGATGCTGGGCCGCCGATTCGGCTACCACTTGTTGCAGCTCGGCTGTGCCGCACTGGAGCTGCACCAGCGCAGTCCGATGGGTCACAAGTTTGCTTTCACACCATTTGCTGAGGCCGCTCGCGGCTATCAGGCAGTAGCCGAGACTGAGGCCATACCGCTGGCCAGCTCGTCGGTGGATTGCGTACTGCTCCACCATGCTCTCGACTATGCCGCGGACCAGCATCAACTGCTGCGCGAAATCACCCGCGTGCTGATCCCCGGTGGTCACGTAATCATTGTAGGCTTCAACCCGCTCAGCAGTTGGGGTTTACGCAACAAACTGGTTCCGGGCCGGCGCCCGGCGCCATGGCATGCCCGCATGCTTGGCCGTGTCCGGCTGGGCGACTGGCTCAATTTGCTCGAATTCCAGATTGATGAAGTCCGCTATGCCGAATATGCGTTACCGATTGATGCGCCGGCAGCCATCCGCTATTCCGGCTGGATGGAATCAGTGGCCTCGCGTTGCAATTGGCCCAGTGGGGCGGTGTATGTCATCGCAGCCCGCAAACAGGTGTTGCCGTTGATTCCTGTCCAGCAACGGCAGCGCCGGCACACAGTGTCGGCGTTGAGAATGCCGGTGGCCGGCGCTTCCGGCAAGGCTGCCAACCTGCCGCTGGCCGCCAAATGCGCCAGCAACGGTGCCGCCAATGGTGCCACCAACAAAGAGCACGATGCGTGCAGGCCGTAACGATCTATACCGATGGTGCCTGCCGTGGCAATCCCGGCCCGGGTGGTTGGGGCGTGTTGCTGCAGTGCGGCGACCAGAGCAGGGAACTCTATGGCGGGGTAGCCGCCACTACGAACAACCGTATGGAGCTCACAGCAGTTATTGAAGCACTGCAGGCCCTGAGACGACCGTGCAAGGTGGTATTGAAGAGTGATTCGAAATACGTACTGCAGGGCATCACTGAATGGCTGCCGAACTGGAAGCAGCGCGGCTGGCGTACGGCTGCCAGGAAGCCGGTGATGAATGTTGATCTGTGGCAGACTCTTGATGCCCTCACCGGCAACCACAGTATCGACTGGCAGTGGGTGAAGGGCCACAGCGGCGAGACCGGCAATGAACGGGCCGACCAACTGGCCAATCGCGGCATTGACGAATTGCCACGCTGACTATTCAAGTACTGACGAGGAAGTTTTGCGATGCGACAGATAGTGCTCGACACCGAAACCACCGGACTCGATCCGGCGCAGGGGCACCGAGTCATCGAGCTCGGGTGTGTCGAACTGATGAACCGCAAGCATACCGGTCGCCATTTGCACGTCTACCTCAATCCCGAGCGTGAAGTGGAAGCCGGAGCTCTCGCCGTACACGGTATCAGCAATGAATTCCTCGCCGACAAGCCATTGTTCAGCGCAGTAGTTGAAACCTTTCTGGAATTTGTCAAAGACGCCGAATTGATCATCCATAACGCGCCGTTCGACATCGGCTTCCTCAATTACGAACTTGCCCTGTTGAACAAAGGACATGGTCTGATGACGGACTACTGCAGCGTGCTCGACACGCTGGCAATGGCGCGCAAGAAACACCCAGGCCAGAAGAACAATCTTGATGCACTGTGCAAACGCTACGAAGTCGACAATAGCCAGCGCGAGCTGCATGGCGCGCTGAAGGATGCCGAGATACTCGCCGATGTCTACCTGATGATGACAGGCGGGCAATCAACGCTCGGGCTTGGCTATGAAGCCGGTAATGAATCAAGCGCTGTTGTCGCACCAGCCATCAAGCTGCACGCAGACAGGCCCCCGTTGCGTGTCATTCACGCCGAAGCCGCCGAACTTGAAGCCCATCAGCAGCGGCTGCAGCAAATACAAAAGGCCAGCGGCGAAAAATGCCTGTGGCTGAAAACATTGCATTAACCTGTCAGCACTGGAGTCCCATGATCGAATTTCTTGTTGAATACGGCCTGTTCCTCGCAAAAACGTTGACGCTGGTGCTGGCTTTCCTGTTTGTCGTCGTCATGCTGGTGGCAAATGCCGGACGCCATAAAAGCGAAGGCAAACCCAGGGGCCATGTCAGCGTCATGAAACTCAATGATGAACTCGAAGACATGAAGGAAGATATCCGTCACGAGATCCTTGATGAGGAAGTGTTGAAACTCGAAGCCAAGGAAGAGAAGAAGAAGGACAAGGCAGAAAAGAAAGCCAAACGCAAAGCATTGAAAGCAGGCCCCGATGCCGGGGATTGTGACAATGGCGAGGACCGCAAGCGCGTTTTTGTTCTCGATTTTGATGGTGATACTGCAGCCAGTGACGTCGATGATCTGCGCCAGACTGTAACGGCAATCCTGCAGGTTGCCCGGGCTGGGTCTGACGAAGTGATGTTGAGGCTCGAAAGTCCAGGCGGCATGGTACATGCCTATGGTCTGGCTGCCTCGCAGCTGGCGCGACTGCGCAAGCATGGAGTCAACCTGACGATCTGTGTCGACAAGGTGGCCGCCAGCGGCGGCTATATGATGGCCTGCATTGCCAACCGCTTGCTCGCCGCACCGTTCGCCTATATCGGTTCCATTGGTGTGCTGGTGCAACTGCCCAACGTGCATCGCTTGCTGAAAGACAACAAGATCGACTTCGAAATGATCACGGCGGGCGAATACAAACGCACCTTGACTGCTTTCGGCGAAAACACGGATGAAGACCGCGCCAAGGTGCAGGAAGAAGTCGACGAGATGCACACCCTGTTCAAGGACTTCATACTCGAATACCGCCCGGGCCTCGATATCGCCAAGGTAGCGACCGGCGAGGTATGGAGCGGCACCCAGGCAATGACGCGTGGTCTGGTCGACGGCATCGACACCAGTGATGAATGGCTGATGGAGAAATGCAAAGAAGCCGATGTCTATGCCATCGGTTGGGAGCACAAACGCAAGCTGGCCGACAGACTAGGCCAATGGCTGGAAGGCTCACTCACCCGCGCCATCAAACGCACGCTGACAGAAACAATACGCAAGGAAAAATTCTTTTTGTGACGCGCTGCCAGTGCAGGGATCGCACCGCCTTGGTTTGGGCCGCAAGCAATAGCCGATACTTGGACGCCGGATCTTACAAGTGACGTCAAGCCCTTCGACGATATAGCGGCACCGGCTCTTCCACAGTCGCCTGGTAATTAGTGGTGAAATCCTTCAACGCCTTTTGCGCGTCTTCCAGTTTCACGCTGTCTTTCAGGTCGAAGCTGCTGAAGCCGCAGCGTTTCAGGTAGAACAGTTGGTCGCGCAGCACATCGCCTATGGCGCGGATTTCACCTTCATATTTCATTTGTTGGCGCAGCACGCAGGCCTTCGAATAGGAGCGCCCGTCCATGAAGGTGGGAAAATTGAGCGCAAGCAGTGGCAACAAAGCCAGATCGGCATTGATGTGACCTACTGGTTCGTCGCTGTCGAACCACACACCGAAAGTTTTGCCGGTAGCCAACAGCGAGGCCTTTTCGGCCAGCCACAACTTGCACGGCACCAGCACAAGTTTGGAGCTGCTCTGCACCACATGATCCAGCGTGGCGTCTTTCGGCAACTGCAACCAGGCGTTGTCGACCAGGTTGCCGAGCGTATCAATCAGCTTTGGCATACACATGCTCCTGGAAAGGTTCGATACCGATACGGTTGTAGGTATCAATGAAACGTTCGTTGTTTTGGCGGCGGGCAAGGTAAACCTGCAGCACCTTGTCGACCACGTCTGGCATTTCTTCCTGAGCGAAAGACGGCCCGATCACTTTGCCCAGCGCAGCTTGCCGATCAGAAGAACCACCAAGGGTGACCTGATAGAACTCTTCGCCTTTCTTGTCGACACCAAGCACGCCGATGTTGCCGACATGGTGGTGACCACAGGCATTCATGCAACCAGAGATGTTCAGCGTGATTTCACCTATCTGCTTCTGCAATTCAAAATTGTCGAACCGACGCTGGATCGCTTCGGCAATCGGGATCGATTTGGCATTGGCCAGCGAGCAAAAATCGCCGCCGGGGCAGCTGATCATGTCGTTCAGCAAACCGGTATACGGAGTAGCCAGATGCTCCCGCTGTAGTGCGTCATACAGGGCCGGCAGGTCTAAAAGTTTCACATCCGTCAGCACGAGGTTCTGTTCGTGCGTTACCCGCAATTCACCGAAGCTGTAGCGGTCGGCGAGGTCGGCAACGAATTCCATTTGTTCGGCGTCGAGATCGCCAGGAGCGGCGCCGGTGGCTTTCAGGCACAAGGTCACAATGCGGTAACCAATTTGCTTGTGATCGCGCACGTTGCGTTCCATCCAGTTGTTGAAACGAATGTCACTGTTGAGCTTCGCACTGACAGCGGCATCGTCGTTCACCAGCGTGTCATAGACAGGATCAGTAAAGAACGCCTTGCAGCGTTTGAACTCGTTTTCGGTCAGCGTATTGGGGCCGTCCTTGGTGTATTGCCATTCGGCTTCGACTTTGTTGCGGAATACATCGACGCCGAGTTCCTTTACAAGGATTTTGATGCGCGCCTTGTACTTGTTGTCACGACGGCCTTCCTGGTTGTAGATACGCAGGATGGCATCGAGGTAGGACAACAGGTGCTGCCACGGCAGGAATTCGTTGATGACCTGGCCAATAACCGGCGTGCGGCCAAGACCACCGCCGACCAATACCTGAAAACCCACATCGCCGGTGAAGTTCCTGACGATGTAGAGACCGATATCGTGTACCTGCGTTGCCGCCTGGTCGGTCTCGGTGCCACACACGGCAATCTTGAATTTTCGTGGCAGGTGGGCGAACTCAGGGTGGAAGGTCGACCACTGGCGGATGATTTCGCACCACGGGCGGCTGTCTTCGATCTCGTGTGGGCTCACACCGGCGAATTGATCCGTGGTGGTGTTGCGTATGCAGTTGCCGGATGTCTGTATCGCATGCATTTCGACTTCTGCCAGCTCGGCAAGGATATCGGGCACTTCTGGCAGCTTCGGCCAGTTGAACTGGATATTCTGGCGCGTGGAGAAATGCGCATAGCCTTTATCGTAGTGACGAGCGATATGGGCCAACTTCCGCAGTTGCACGGACGACAGACAGCCGTACGGAATCGCCACCCGCAGCATAGGGGCGAGGCGCTGCACATACAGACCGTTCTGCAGACGCAATGGCAGGAATTGCGCATTCTCCAGCTCCCCAGCAAGGAAGCGGCGTGTTTGGTCACGGAATTGGGCAATGCGATCCTGCAGCATTTGCCGGTCGTACTGGTCGTAACGGTACATGGAAAGCCCGGTATTGGTACTGTATGAAATATGGGAAGCAGACGGGCAAGTGGGCTCGTCGGCAGGGGTCGGATCATACTACGGCGCGCTTGTCGGCAGGAAGTTGACAGCAAGATCAGCAGCAGGGGCTGACAGGGCAGTTCCCCGATAAAAATCAGGGTTTTACGTTCCTTGGCCCGTACAGCTTGCTTGGCCTTGGGCGGCTGAAAAGATTACAATTGCCGCAGTTGGACACTTACGAAGTAATCACTTTCCCAGGAGTTCCCATGAGCCATCACGACACCCACCACCACGGCGGTCACGCCGAGCCGCACCGCGATCCTGATCCGGCCGATAGCCGCGCCGACGCGATTGCAGCGTTCTTCGCAATAGGCATCGCTGTTACCGGTGTTCTGTACTTCATAAGCCAGCACGGCGTTTAAGCCATCGCTTGTATATCAGTCCGGCAATACCATCGACACTATCCCAGCGATGGCGAGCACAAAGACCACCGTGAAAATCAGCGCTGATACAATGAATATCCATAGCTTTCCCTTGGTGAAGTCCCGCTCGCGGTTCTGACTGCTCTGCACGCCGAAACTGGCCTGGATGACACTCAGCATTGCTTGCAGAAACGATACTCTCTCGCCGACAGCTGAATCGGGTTGATCGGCATCTGGTTTGGATTGCGGTCTCACGTGCTACTCCGTTGGCCGCTGTGGCGGACCTTGTGGCAAGTGGCGAACCTTGCGGTAGTTGGTAGTAATGATCGGAACTGTCCCCATTTTACCCCAGTGTTGCACCAACGCTGCTGAGACATGTCAGGTATATGACCATGATTGAGATCACTGAATCCGGCCAAGGCTATTTGCGCGACCTGCTCGCCAAGCAGAACTGTGAAGGCATCGCCATCCGGGTGTTCGTACTCGATGGCGGCACGCCAAAAGCCGAAACCTGCATCGCATTCTGCCGCCCCGGCGAACAGGAGGCGGACGACGAAATGTTCCCGTACACCGGGTTCAACGCGTGGGTAGACAAGAAGAGCAAGCCGTATCTGGACGCTGCGATAGTCGACTTTGCCAAGGACAGCATGGGCGGCCAGCTGACCATACGTGCTCCCAACTCGCGCATGCCGAAGATCGGTCCCGACAGCTCACTGCCGGACAAGATCAACTACGTCCTGTTCAACGATATCAATCCTGGCCTAGCCCAGCACGGCGGCAACATCAGTCTCGATCACATCAGCGACGACATGGTGGCAGTGCTGCGCTTCGGTGGTGGTTGCCAGGGCTGCGGCCAGGCTGATGTCACTTTGAAGGAAGGAGTCGAGAAGACCTTGCTGTCGCGTTTGCCGGAATTGAAAGGCATCCGTGACGTCACCGACCACAGCGACAGCTCCAATGCCTATTTCAAGCAGGCCTGAGACTATTCGAATTGTGTTGACGCTGGATTCGCCGCGGTATCGGTGACAGGCACCAATGAGTCCGGCACCAGATACGGCCGGATTTCGATCAAGAGCCCCATGGCGGGATGATCAAGATAGTACAGCGCGTTCGGACCGACATCGCGACTCTGGTTCAATTGCCAGATGCTGGTCGGATACCAGCTGACTGTCGGCACCAGTTCCACTGCTTCCTGCAGCAGTGCCGCGGAGTTTTCGTTATCTTGCAGTGGCAGCACAGACTCTTGTGGCAACGCTTGCCGCAATACCGGCTGCGCCGGTAATTTCCATTCTTCATCAGTCACTGCGGGCGGCTGACCGGCAAAGCTGGTCAACCACAGGTTGGCGTCAAGATCGGCCACCAATCCCTGAGCCTGACTGCTCAAGCGCAAACTGCCTTCCAGTGAATTGTGATTGGCAAACGCATTGCCACCAATGATTTGCAGCGCCGGCGTTTGCGCGCGTGGCCGCAGTGGCTGGCGCCACACCTGATGCCACAACACTTCGTGTTCAGCGCCGCTCTGCAGCCGTGAATTCAATTGGTTGAAACGCCAGAAGCGGCGGTCGAGTGCCACGTAGGCATCGCGTTCGACATCCAGCAATTTGAACGCACCCGGTACAGCAGGCGAAAACACGGGGCCCTCAAGCACTGGCGGCAGTAATGGTGGTTCAGTGTTGGAATCCCCGATTTCCGTTACGGCAACAGTGGTGGCTTCGATAGACACAGCCGGTGCAAACGGAAATGCATAGGCGTCGGCGGGATTGGCCAGCAAGCGCAGTTGCGGCAGGTAGCGCAGGCTGTTGCCATCGGGTACCGGCACTTCGCTGTAAGGCCTGGAGCCGTAAGCCGAACTGAATATCGTCACTTCAACCTCGACCCAGTAAAAACCATCAGGGCTCGGGCCGCGCGGATCACGGGCTGGCACGATGGTGGTGTCGCCACTAGCCGGCGCGACTGGAGCGGGTGTTGTAGCCTCGGGCTGGGCGACAAGCGGCAATACAGCTGTACAAAGCACAGCAGCACCAATGCGAAGCAATAGCGGAGCAGACTGTCTAGCCATGATGTTGCTTTCGTTGTGTACCGGTGGAAGCTTGCTTGCCGTGGGCGCTGCCGCCCTTGGCCGCAGTCGGCGCTGGCTGGGGAGACGCCAACTTTGCCAGCAAAGCTTCGATGAAGGCAATGCGCTCGCGGGCTTCAGTGTTATCGACGCGGAAGCGCAGCTCATCCGGTCCGCCAAAGGCATAGCGTTTTGGTTCCAGCTGTACCAGTTTCACCAATGCCAGCGGGTCCACACCGGTCTTGCTATGGAATTTCACTTTGCCGCTGTTGCTGGTGGACTCGATTTTCTGGATGCCGATTTTTTCCGCCTGCATACGCAAACGGGTGATGGCGAGCAGGTTTTGGGCGGGTTCGGGCAACAGACCGAAGCGGTCAATCAGTTCCACCTTGAGTTCCAGCAGCTCGGACTCAGAAGTCACACTGGCGAGGCGCTTGTACAGCAACAAGCGGCCATGCACATCGGGCAGATAAGTGTCGGGCAACAGGGCCGGGATACGCAGGTTGATCTCGGTGCCGCTGCGCAACGGCCGATCAAGATCCGGCTTTTTGCCTTGCTTCAGTAATTTTACCGTCTCGGCCAGCATCTCGCTGTACAGCGTGAAACCAATTGATTGCATGTGGCCACTCTGTTCCTCGCCCAGTAGTTCACCGGCGCCGCGGATTTCCAGATCGTGGCTGGCCAGAGTGAACCCGGCGCCGAGCGTGTCGGCCGTACTGATGGCATCCAGCCGCTTCTGCGCATCCGCCGTCATTTCCTTGGGGGGCGGAGTCAGCAGATAGGCATAGGCCTGGTGGTGTGAGCGGCCGACACGGCCACGTAACTGGTGTAATTGCGCGAGCCCGAGCGTATCGGCGCGTTCGATGATGATGGTATTGGCACTCGGAACGTCGATGCCGGTTTCGATGATGGTCGGCCGACGCAAACCCGCGCTTCCGGCACCAGCTTGCGGATATCGTCGGCCATTTTCTCGATGGTCTTCACTTCGTTGTACAAATAGAACACCTGGCCGCCACGCAACAGTTCGCGATGGATGGCTTCTTTGACCATGACAGGTGTTGATTGCCGCACAAAGGTTTTCACCGATAACCGCCGCGCCGGCGGCGTGGCAATGATCGACAGATCGCGCATGTCCGACATTGCCATGTTCAAGGTGCGCGGGATTGGCGTTGCTGTCAGCGTGAGGATGTCGACACTGGCACGCAGAGCCAACAGGCGGTCTTTCTGGCGTACGCCAAAACGGTGTTCTTCGTCGATGATCAAAAGCCCCAGACTCTTGTAGCGGATGTCTTCCTGCAGCAGCTTGTGGGTGCCGATCACTATGTCGACTGTACCGCCTTCCAATGAGGCAAGCGTTGCATCCTGTTGCTTGCCACCAACAAAGCGCGACAGCAGCGCGATGTTCACCGGCCAATCAGCAAACCTGTCACGAAAAGTATCGTAGTGCTGCTGCGCCAACAACGTTGTCGGCACCAGCACTGCCACCTGCTTGTGGTTGCTGACAGCTACAAAGGCTGCCCGCAGTGCTACTTCGGTTTTGCCGAAACCGACATCGCCACACACCAGGCGGTCCATCGGCCGTGACTGTTGCATGTCAGCGATCACAGCTTTGATGGTATCGCTCTGGTCTTCGGTTTCCTCGAAAGGAAAGGCGTTGGCGAACAGCTGGTAATCCGCCGCCGGCAGCGTGAACTGGTAGCCGCTCTGCGCAGCACGGCGCGCGTGCAGGTCGAGCAGCTCGGCTGCGACATCGATGATTTTCTCTGCGGCCTTGCGCTTGGCTTTCTGCCATTGGTCGCTGCCGAGTTTGTGCAGTGGAGCGTTTTCCGGATCGCCGCCGCTGTAGCGGCTGATCAGATTAAGGTTGGCCACCGGCACATACAGTTTCGCTTTATCGGCATATTCCATTACCAGGAATTCAGTGAGCTGGGCTTCGACCTCGAATGACTGCAGTCCGAGGTAACGGCCTATGCCGTGATCGGCATGCACCACCGGAGCGCCGGGATTCAGCTCGGCAAGGCTCTTGAAAACAAATTCACTATTGTCCTTCAGGCGGCCGCGGCGCCGGCGCTGGCTTACATGCTGCGCGAACAGCTGATTCTCGGTCACCACTACCAGCGGAGGTTGTTGCAGCCAGAAGCCGGTTTCGAGTGTCGCCACGGTAATGGCCAGTGGCGGCCTTAGTTCAGTGAATTCCTGCCAGCCCTGCACGACTTTCGGTTCCAGATTGATACGCCGCAGCAACTCCAGCAAGCTCTCGCGACGTCCGGCGGAATCGCAGCAAAACAGCAGTGGCGTAGCACCAAGACTACTGGCGAAAGCGTGCAGGCGCGACAGCGGTTGCTCGACGCTGTGATCCACGGCCAGTTCGGGCAATGGCATACACGCAGCGGTGTAGGTAGCGCTATTGCTGGTGGACGCACTTCCCATTTGTGTCACCGGCAGCGTGCGCAGGCGAGCGAACATCTCTTCCACTGCAATGAATACCTTTTCCGGCGGAAGCAGCGGACGCTCGTTGTCGACACGGCGCTCCTCAAAGCGGCTGCGGATCTCCCGCCAAAACTGCTCGGCACCTTCGTGTACATCACCGTACAGATAGCAGTTGAGCTTAGCCGGCAGGTAGGCGAACAACGTAACCAGGGCAGGGAAAAACAATGGCAGGTAGTATTCAATGCCGGTGCTGGCGATACCTTTCGAAATATCGTCGTACAAGGGGCACTTGCGTACGTCGACGGCAAAGACCTCGCGAAAGGCCTGTCGGAAGGAAGCTATTGCTTGTGGGTGCAACGGATATTCGCGACCAGGCAACAACCGGATCGCATCAACTTTATCGTTTGAGATCTGGGTATCGGGCGAAAACTTGCGCAGGCTTTCGACTTCATCGTCGAACAGCTCGATACGATAGGGTATATCGCTGCCCATCGGGAACAGGTCCATGATCGAGCCGCGCACTGCAAACTCGCCATGTTCATAGACGGTATCAACGCACTGGTAACCAGCGGCTTCGAGCGCTTTTCGCATCTCCTGCAACGGGAACCGTTGGCCGGCCTTGAGAATCAGCGTGTTGGCGGTGATGTATTCGCACGGCGGCAACCGGTGCAACAGGGTCGTGATCGGCAGAATCAATACCCCGCGCTTGCATTGCGGCAGGCGATGCAGGGTTTCCATTCGCGCCGAAATAATGTCCTGGTGCGGTGAAAAATTGTCGTAGGGCAGGGTTTCCCAGTCCGGGAAATGCAGCACTTCCAGTCCGACCGCAGTGCTGTCGCCAGCAAGGAAGAACTGTAGTTCCTCATACAGGCGTTCTGCCTGCTGCGTATTTTCTGTTACTACCAGCGACAAACCATCGAAGCGTAATGCCGCCCGTGCCAGCGCAAGGCCGGGCAATGCACCCTGCAGGCCGCCCCAATGCTGGCGGCTGCCCGCGGCGGGTGGCGGGGGCAGGGTAAGGAGATCAAGTAGGTTCACGGGCGCACCTTGAATGAGGGCGCGAAGTATAAACCAGTGCCAGCAGCAGCAGTGGTGCCTGTTTCGAAGGTTTACTCTGGCACTTGCGCCAAGGATAATGATTCCCGCTTCAACCCTACCCACCTGAAGGATGGCACCCGTGGTCAGACCGAACATCGACGAAGGCATTTTCAGCGACTGGAAGCAGCGCGAGGCGCTGGCGCAGGAAATGGTGCCCATCCTGGGCCGCCTCGAAAACCACAAAGGCGTACAGATGTTCATGTATGGTCGTACTCTGAGCAATCGCTCGGTGCCGAAAATCATGCTGGCCCACCGCCGTGTGCGCGAAATGGCCCGCAATGAACTGTCCGAATTCGAAAGCCACCCGGTGTTGGTGGCACTGTCCAAACTCAATCTGTGCCCGTGCCAGATAGACCTCGGCAAGTTAACGGTCGGCTACATGAACCAGAGTGAAGGCGACAAAGGCATGGACATTGATGCCTGGGTCAAACAAGAGCTTGCCCATCTAATCGACAGCACCCACAAACCGATCGACAAGCCGGTTGATGTCGTGCTCTACGGCTTCGGCCGTATTGGTCGTCTGGTTACGCGGCTGTTGTTGGAAAACACCGGCAACGCCAGTGTAATGCGTCTGCGTGCTGTGGTGGTCCGTGCGGGCAGGGAGGGCGACCTGCTTAAGCGCGTCAATCTGCTGCGCAACGACTCTGTGCATGGCACCTTTGAAGGTACAGTGCGCATTGACGAAGCCAACAGCCGCATCATCGCCAACGGCAATATCATTCATTTCATCAACGCGGATGCCCCCGACAAGATCGATTACACGCAATACGGAATCGAAAACGCACTGGTGATCGACAACACCGGGAAATGGCGTGATGAAGCCGGTCTGTCGCTGCATCTGCAGTCGAAAGGCGTCAGCAAGGTGCTGCTGACAGCGCCTGGCAAGGGCGGCCTGAAGAACGTGGTATGCGGCATCAACCACGATACCCTTGGCCCCGACGACAAGATCGTCACTGCAGCGTCCTGCACTACCAATGCAATCGCGCCGGTACTGAAACTTATCAACGAGCGCTGGGGTATCGTGCACGGCCATGTTGAAACAGTGCATGCCTACACAAATGACCAGAACCTGATCGACAACTACCACAAGGCCGATCGTCGCGGCCGCAGTGCTGCATTGAACATGGTGCTGACGGAAACCGGTGCCGCCAAGGCCGTCTCGAAGGCCGTACCTGAGCTGGAAGGTAAACTCACCGGCAATGCCGTCAGGGTTCCGGTGGCCAATGTGTCGATGGCAATCCTCAACCTGACACTGATCACCTCCTGCACCAAGGAAGACATCAACGAATACCTGCGCAAGATTGCATTGCATTCGCCGCTGCAGAATCAGATCGGTTACACCGAATCGAAAGACGCAGTGTCGAGTGATTTCATCGGCTCACGCGAGGCTTCGGTACTTGATGCCACTGCCACCGTGTGCAACGGCAAGAACATGGTGCTGTACTTGTGGTACGACAACGAGTTCGGCTACAGCAATCAGGTGGTGCGCATGGTGTCCAAGATGGCCGGTGTCAGGCATCTGACCTATCCGCAGAACGAATCGATGGCGAGCTAGTCAAGCACCTACGCCAGCAGACGCTGCCCGATGCAGTCACGAAGCACACAAATGAAAACGCTCATGGCTCTGGCCATGGGCGTTTTTTTATTGGGATTGTGGTGGTTGATACCGCAAGTGCCAACCTATTCCTTGCCACAGGTGCACACACTGGGCGGCAGCACCATGGGTACTACCTGGCAGGTGCAAGTCAGCACGCTCAACCCGACAGCTCTGTCAGCCACCGGCGAGCAAATCGTTGCGACTCTCCAACGCCTAGACAGCCAGGTGTTTTCCACTTATTCCGTTGATTCGGAGTTGTCGAGGCTGAATTCCACGCCGATCGGCGTGGCTTTGACGGTCTCACGTGAGCTGCAGGAAGTGCTTCTTTTGGCGCGCACAATCAACAGCCAGAGTTTCGGCACGTTTGATGTCACCGTCGGGTCGCTGGTCAATCTGTGGGGGTTTGGTCCTGCACCGGTACAGCAAGTCCCGTCGGATGATGCAATCAAGGAAGCGATGGAGCGGCTGGGTGCCAGCCAGTATGTGATTGATGTGCGCGAAGGTACTGTCCAGCGCAGTGCCGATATCACGCTGGACCTGTCCGCGATTGCCAAAGGCTATGCGGTCGATCGAGTGGCAGAGCTGTTACAAAAAGCAGGCTATTTCCATTTTCTGGTCGAGATAGGCGGCGAGGTAAGGGCACAGGGTTGGCGCGCCCCCCTGCAGAGCTGGAACCTGGCGATAGAAATACCGGATGCCGGCGAAGTTCAGCAGGCTTTGGCATTGGTCGATAATCTTGGGGAGCCCATTGCGCTCGCGGGCTCAGGCGACTACCGCAATTATTTCGAACAGGCGGGCAAACGGTATTCACACGAAATCAATCCGCTGACAGGACGGCCGATAGACCATGCGCTTGCCGCAGTCACCGTGATGGCAGAAACAGCGGTGGAAGCCGATGCATGGGCTACTGCGATGATGGTATTGGGACCGGTTGATGGCCCCTTGCTCGCCAAGCGTCGCGGCTTGGCTGTCTACTTTATAATCCGCGCGGACGAAGGCTGGGAGTCTCGCTATACTCCCGCCTTCGAACCGTATTTGCGTAAAGGGGAATAACGCATGGCCAAGCACAGTTTCGATCTCATAGTCATCGGCAGCGGCCCGGCTGGTCAGAGTGCGGCAATGAATGCCGTCAAACACGGCCACCGCGTCGGGCTCGTGAGCGATGGTCCGCGCCTCGGCGGCAACTGCACCTATCTTGGAACCATTCCGTCAAAAGCCCTGCGTCACGGTGTCAAGCAACTGATGCAGTTCAAAACACATCCGATGTTCCGCGAATTCGGCGATGTGCAGAAAGTCACTTTCCAGCAGCTGATGAAACATGCCAACCATGTTGTCAACGAGCAGGGCACCTTGCGTGCCGATTTCTATCAGCGCAACCATGTTGCCATTTACGAGGGCACTGCCAGCTTTGTCGACGCCCATACCATAGAAGTACAGCAAGGACGCGAGAAGACCAAACTGCACGCCGAACACTTCATGATTGCCACCGGCTCGCGGCCGTACCGACCGGAAAATGTCGATTTCGCTCATCCGCGGGTGTTTGACAGTGACACCATCCTGGGTCTCAAACTACAGCCGCGCAAGGTCACCATCATCGGTGCGGGTGTTATCGGTTGTGAATACGCATCGATCTTCGGCGGCCTCGGCTGCAAGGTGGAACTGATCAATCCTTCGGTTTCACTGCTGTCGTTTCTGGATATCGAAATCTCGGAATCGCTCAGCTACCACTTGCGCAACCTCAATGTGCGCTGCCGCCACAATGAGCATTTTGAACAGGCCGAATACCATGATGACCATGTCATCACTTATCTCGAATCCGGCAAGAAGATTAAAAGCGACATCCTGCTGTGGGCAAACGGTCGCACCGGCAATACCGACAAGTTGAACCTCGAGGCCGTCAAGCTGAAGGCCAACAGTCGCGGCCAGTTGGTCGTCAACGATCACTACCAGACCGGCACACCCAACATTTATGCCGCCGGTGACGTAATTGGTCGTCCGGCTCTCGCCAGCGCGGCCTACGACCAGGGCAGGGCTGCCACCAATGCGATCTTCGACACAGCGGCATTCTCGGCGCTGCAGGATATTCCGACCGGCATCTACACGATTCCCGAAATCAGCACGATAGGGCTCAACGAGGCCGAACTGACCGAGAAAAAAATTCCATACGAAGTCGGCAAAGCCTTTTTCCGCAACATTGCCCGCGCGCAGATCACCGGCGACGAAGTGGGCATGTTGAAGATCATCTTCCATTTCGACACGCTGGAGATCCTCGGCATCCATTGTTTCGGTGACCAGGCGTCGGAAATCGTCCACATCGGCCAGGCCATCATGAAGCAAAAGAACGGTGCCAATACTCTGCAATATTTCCTCAATACCACCTTCAATTACCCGACTATGGCGGAAGCGTACAAGGTGGCCGCGCTTGATGGCCTAAATCGCATATTCTGAACGGGAAAATGACTTGAAGATCACTGGGTGAATGTGTAAATTTCCTCTCCGTTTGAAGCAGGCAGCAAGACGGTTTTTCCCTCGGGTTTGACCACTCCGGTTTAGACTCAGGCGGCCTGATAAACGGCGTCACCAGGAAGTCAGATCGCTGTCTTGCCACATCTTTCATGTGTATCCGTCCGGCTTCTGCAATGGAGCCTTGGTCAGATACCGTGGATACCACTAAATACTTCTGTTTTCACTACAGGAACCAGGCGTGAACATCGACCTTTGGCCCTTGCTGATATACACGATTATCGTTGTCGTCCTGATATGTGCGCTGCTGTTCGCTTCGACTATGCTGGGTCAGAAGCGCCAAGACCACGCCACTCACGATGTCTACGAGTCGGGCGTGTTACCCACCGGCTCTGCCCAGTTGAAAATTGCAGTGCCTTTCTATCTCACCGCTATTCTGTTCATCATTTTCGATCTTGAAGCCGCCTTTCTGTTCGCATGGGCAATTTCAATCCGTGAAGCCGGTTGGCTCGGCTTCGTCGAAGTCACTGTATTCATCACCATCCTGCTTGCCGGCCTGTTGTACCTGTGGAAAGCAGGTGCCCTGGAATGGCGCACGCTGCGCCAACAGAGTGACCTTGCCAACCTCAAAGGCGAGGGTGGTGTTGTGAATGTCGGACGCAAGGCCGCAGTCAGCGATGGCAGCCACAAAGATAGCCACCATGACGATCACCACGGTCACGATGCCCATGATGCGCACGGCCACGGGGGAGCACACTGATGAGTTGGGAATTAATCAAGCCCGAGCAGGCTTATTCCGCCAGCCCTGGCATGAACCAGTTTGACGACTACATTCGCAAGAATGTGGTGATGACAACGCTGGAAGACATGATCGCGTGGAGTCGCAAGAATTCGTTGTGGCCTTTCAACTTTGGTTTGTCGTGCTGTTATGTAGAGGCTGCAACTGCCATCTCCAGCCGTCACGACATTGCACGTTTCGGTGCCGAAGTATTCCGCGCCACGCCACGCCAAGCCGACATGATCATCATTGCCGGCACCGTGTTCCGCAAAATGGCGCCGGTGGTACAGCGTCTATATGAACAGATGATGGAACCACGTTATGTCATCTGCATGGGGTCATGCGCCAACTCCGGTGGCATGTACGACATCTATTCAGTAGTGCAGGGTGTCGACAAGTTCCTGCCGGTTGACGTGTATGTTTCCGGTTGCCCGCCACGCCCGGAAGCTTTGCTGCAAGGGTTGAACCTGCTGCAGGATTCGATTGGCAAACAGCGGCGTCCGGTTTCCTGGGTCATCAATGACCAAGGTATTCACATGCGCGAAAAGAACATCGTGCAACGTGAAATGCGTGCTCCCGATCGTATTGCCGCCACCGAACTCCGCAGCCCGGACGAGGTATAAGCATGAACGCCGCCGCTAACCCCAATCCCGCCATGCCTGCAGTAATTACTGCGCTGTATGAAAAATTCGGCGAGTCGTCTTTTGTTCGCCAGCACACAGCAGAACATATGCCTACCCTGTGGGTGGGTCGCGACAAGGCGATGTCCGTGCTGCGTTACTTGCGCGATGAACACCGCCCTCGTTACGAAATGCTGCTGGACTTGACAGCAATCGACGAGCGTATGCGCATCCATCGTGAAGGCCAGCCCGACAGCGACTTTACTGTGGTGTATCACCCAACATCGTTTTCAGGTAATTGCGACATCCGCATCAAGGTGGCGCTGAAGATGGGCGATCTCAACATGCCCACTGCAATCCCGCTATGGTCGAGTGCCAACTGGCAGGAACGTGAGTGCTGGGACTTGTTCGGCATCGTATTCACCGGCCACCCTAATCTGAGTCGCATCCTGTGTCCGCCCACCTGGAAAGGTCATGCGCTGCGCAAGGATCACCCGGCGCGCGCCACCGAGATGGATCCGTATCGCATGAGCGACGAGATCCAGGATCGTGAACAACAAGCCATGCTGTTCAAACCGGAAGAGTGGGGCTTGGCACGCAAGTCCGAAAACTCCGAATTCATGTTCCTCAACTTCGGCCCCAACCATCCTGCCGCGCACGGTGTTATCCGTTTTGCACTGCAGCTTGATGGCGAGAACGTCCTCGATGTAGTGCCGGATGTCGGCTATCACCATCGTGGTGCCGAAAAGATGGCCGAGCGCCAGACCTGGCACACCTTTATCCCGTATACCGACCGCATCGACTACCTTGGCGGCGTGATGAACAACCTGCCGTACGTCATGGCCGTTGAGAAGATGGCCGGTATCGTGGTGCCAAAACGCGTGGAAGTAATCCGCGTAATGTTGGCGGAATTCTTCCGCATCTGTTCCCACCTCTTGTTCTACGGCACTTGGGCTGTTGACCTTGGCCAGTTGTCGCCACTGTTCTACTGTTTTGTCGACCGTGAGAAAGCCTTCAACATCATTGAATCCATCACCGGTGCGCGCATGCATCCTGGCTGGTTCCGCATTGGTGGTGTAGCACAGGACCTGCCGAAAGGCTGGGACAAGCTGATCCGCGAGTTCGTGGATTATTTTCCGGCCCGCCTGGCCGAATATGACAAGATGGTGATGGCCAACAGCGTGATCCGTCAGCGTACCCGCGGTGTTGGCGTGATCGACACTGCCAACGCCTTTGATTGGGCGATGACCGGCCCTGGACTGCGTGCGACCGGCCTTGAGTGGGATTACCGCAAACAACGCCCGTACAGCGGTTATGAAAACTTCGAATTTGAAGTGCCGATTGGTGTCAACGGCGACTGCTACGACCGCGCTGCAGTACGTGTTGAAGAAATGCGACAGAGCTGCCGCATAATCAAGCAGTGTCTGGAGAACATGCCGGAAGGTCCGTATAAAGCCGAGCACCCGCTGACGACTCCACCTATCAAGGAAAAGAGCAAGCTCGACATCGAAACCCTGATCAACCACTTCCTCAGTGTCAGCTGGGGCCCGGTGATGGATCCGACCGAAGTGACGATGACGATCGAAGCCACCAAAGGTCTCAACATGTATTACATGGTGAATGATGGCGGCATCGGCTCGTACCGCACCCGTATCCGTACGCCGTCCTTCATCCACATCCAGGCGATTCCATACCTGAGCCGTGGTTTGATGCTGGCAGACTTTACCGCCGTCGTCGCTACTACTGACTTCGTGATGGCGGACGTGGATCGCTGAGTTGTCAGCTGAACGGATGCTGCGGGCCATGCCCAGCAGCATGCAAACGCAGAATTGAACGAGAACACCATGAGCAACCTGATCGCCAGCACAGCACCGAAAGCGCGCCAACTGACGCCGGAAGAGATTCACGACATCGAGCATGAAAAAACCCACTACCCCTATGCGCAGGCAGTGGGGCTGGAAGCGTTGAAGATCGTGCAGAAATACCAGGGCTGGGTTTCCGACGAGAGCCTGCTGGCTTTGGCCGATTACCTGAAGCTGCCGCCTGACGAACTTGAAGGCGTGGCAACGTTCTTCAACATGATTTTCCGTCGTCCGGTAGGCAAGAACGTGATTCTGCTGTGCGACAGTGTTGCCTGCTGGATGTTGGGCTGTGACAACCTCAAGTCGCACATCAGCAGCAAACTCGGCATTGACTACGGCCAGACCACGGCCGACAACCAGTTCACGCTGATTCCGGTGCCATGCCTTGGCGACTGCGATAAAGCACCAACGATGATGGTAGGCGATGTCACCTACCGCAATCTGACGCCGGCCAAGATCGACACCATCCTTGCTGAATGCAAGGCACGTGGCTAGTACGAGACTGAGACTCCCGCGATGACTCTTACCAACAAACCCCTTACCAAGAACATTGAAGCCGGCCGCACCGCTTTCAATTTCGCCCAGTACCAGGCCGCCGGTGGTTACCAGAGCGTTGCCAAGGCGCTGACGTACAAACCGCGCGACCTGATGAAGCTGGTGCAGGACAGCGGCCTCGGTGGCCGTGGCGGCGCCGGTTTCAACACTGGCCTGAAGTGGAGCTTCATCCCCGAGCCGGATGGCGGCCCGCGTTACCTCGTCGTCAATGCCGACGAAATGGAACCGGGTACGTTCAAGGACCGCCTGTTGATGGAAAACGATCCGCATCTGTTGATCGAAGGCATGATTACTGCGTCGATCGCACTGCAGGCGACGATGTCCTACATCTTCCTGCGCGGCGAGTACAAAGAGGCCGAGAAAGCCTTGTTGAAAGCAATCAAGGAAGCCTATGAAGCCGGTATGCTCGGCCACAACATCCTGGGTTCCAGCTACAGCCTCGACATGGCGCTGCATACTTCCGCCGGTCGCTACATCTGTGGTGAAGAAACCGCGCTGATCAACGCGCTGGAAGGCAAACGTGCCAATCCACGCTTCAAGCCGCCATTCCCGCAGGTCAGTGGTTTGTGGGGGCGTCCGACGCTGGTCAATAACGTCGAAACCATCTGCAACATCCCTGGCATCGTTGCCAATGGAGTGGATTGGTTCAAAGGCCTTGGCATCAATGGTCAGTTCGGTACCCGCATCAGCGGTGTCAGCGGTCGCGTCAAGAATCCGGGCTGCTGGGAAATGCCGGTAGGCACCACATTCCGCACATTGTTCGAAGACTATGCAGGCGGCATGCAGGATGGTTACCAAATGAAAGCGTTCCTGCCCGGTGGCGGATCGACCGACTTCCTGCTGCCAGAACACCTCGACATGCCGATGATCCCGGGCGATGTTCAGAAAGCCGGCAGCCGTCTTGGTACATCCCTGATCATGGTGCTTGACGACAAAACCTGCCCCGTCGGCTGCGTGCACAACTTGATCAAGTTTTTCGCTCATGAAAGTTGCGGCTGGTGCACACCATGCCGCGATGGTCTGCCGTGGGCAGAACACATGTTGCTGAAACTGGAGAAGGGTGAAGGCTCGCTGCAGGACATTGAAATCCTCAAAGAAGCCTGCGGTTACATGGCCCCGGGTAATACCTTCTGTGCCTTGGCTCCCGGCGCTGCTGAACCGCTGCAGAGTGGCCTGAAGTACTTCATGGACGAGTTCGTTGAACACGTGAACCACGGCTGCAAGTACCACAAACATTAAGAAACTACTTTAAGTGTAGATTCGAGATTGGTTTTACAAGTATCTGATATTTAATAGTTAAATACAGAGATTCAGGCGGAATAGAAATGGCCAAGATTACTGTTGATGGCAAGGTCTTCGAAGTTGACCCCAACAACAACCTGCTGGAGGAGGTCCTGTCCCATAAACAGGATTTGCCCTACTTCTGCTGGCACCCCAGCATGGGTTCAGTCGGCTCCTGCCGTCAGTGCGCAATGATTGAATACGCCAACGACGACGACCAGCGCGGCCGCCAGATCATGGCCTGCATGACATCGCCGCGTGAAGGCGCCCGCTACTCTATTGAGAAAGCGGCCAAGTTCCGTGCTCAGGCGATCGAAAGCATCATGACCAGCCACCCACACGACTGCCCGGTGTGTGAAGAAGGCGGCGAATGCCACCTGCAGGACATGACCGTAATGTCCGGCCACACCTATCGTCGCTACGATGGCAAGAAATCCACCCACACCAACCAGAATCTCGGCCCGTTCATTGGTCATGAAATGAACCGCTGTATCACCTGCTATCGCTGTGTGCGCTTCTACCGCGACTACGCCGGCGGCACTGACTTTGGCCCGCAAGCCTCGCACAACCACACCTATTTCGGCCGCTTCCAGGAGGGCACCCTCGAAAGCGAATTCTCCGGCAACCTGGCCGAAGTATGCCCGACTGGCGTATTCACCGATAAGGTGTTCAGCAAGCAGTACAGCCGCAAGTGGGATCTGCAGACCTCGCCAAGCGTGTGCGCGGCATGTGGCGTCGGGTGCAACATAAATCCGGGTGAGCGGTATGGCACATTGCGTCGCGTGGTGAATCGCTTCAACGATGAAGTGAACGGCTATTTCATTTGCGACAAGGGCCGTTTCGGCACCGGATACGTTAACAGTAACCAGCGTATACGTGTCAACATGAGCCGCAGCAGTCACGACGGACAGCCGAGTGAGTTGACCCCGACTGAAGCCAAAGCCCTCTTGCGTGCCATGAAGGGCAAGGCCATTGGCATCGGCTCACCGCGCGCATCGGTGGAAGCCAATTTCGCGCTGCGTGCCCTGGTCGGCAAGGACAATTTCTATGCCGGAGTCAGCGATGCCGAGTTCGGCCTGCTGAGCCAAGTACTCGATATCTACCAAAACCGTCCTGTACATGCTGCGTCAATCAAGGACATCGAGAAGAGCGATGCTGTATTGGTACTTGGTGAAGACGTCACCAACACTGCTGCACGTATCGCACTGGCGCTGCGCCAGTCGGTCAAGAACATCGGCCGTGAAATGGCCGCCAAGTTGAAATTGCCGATGTGGCACGATGCTGCCATCCGCACGCTGGCAATGGACAAGAAGAGCCCGCTCTATATTCTCAGCGCACATGCGACCCGCCTCGACGACATCGCCAAACAGGTTCATATCGCCAGTGCTGCCGACAGTGCCCGCATTGGTTTCGCCGTGGCGCACGCCCTCGACAGTTCCGCGCCGGCGGTCAACGATCTGACTGCTGCTGAAACCACACTGGTGAACAGCATTGCCGCCGATCTGAAAGCGGCGAAGAACCCGCTGGTGGTTGCCGGTACCAGCAGCCTCGAACCAGCCCTGTTGAGTGCCGCTGCCAACATTGCCACTGCACTCGCCAACGGCGACAAGCACGCCAACATCGCGCTGTGCGTACCGGAAGCCAACAGCCTCGGCCTGATGTTATTGCTGGATGGCGCGCAGAATACGCTTGGCAAAGCCATGCAGAGTGGCGCCAATGAAGCCATCGTGCTGGAAAACGATCTATACCGCCGTGCAGCGAGCGCAGCAGTTACCACATTCCTTACCAGTCTGCAGAACCTGGCGGTGATCGACAGCCTGCAAACCCGCACGGGTGAAGCCGCCAACCTGGTACTGGCCGCCGGTACCTTTGCCGAAACTACCGGCACCTTCGTCAGCTACGAGGGCAGGGCGCAGCACTTCTACTCGACCTTCAAGGCAGCGAAGGAAATCATGTCCAGCGCCAAGTGGCTGTGCGATACCGAATTCGGCCAGGAACCGCGCATTCACATCCTGACCGGCGGTGCGGCTGCCATCCTGCCGAATGGCTACAAATTGCAGAAACTGACCCCTGGCGCCGACTGGACCTTCAACGGCGCCAAGGCACCGCGTCAGCATCACCGTTACAGTGGCCGCACTGCGATGCGCGCGCATATAAATGTGCACGAGCCGAAGCAGGAGCAGGACGAAGACGGCCTCATGACCTTCTCGATGGAAGGCGTCCCGCCTACCACGGACGCCACCATTTTCAACTCGCCATGGGCGCCGGGCTGGAACTCCAACCAGGCGCTGTTCAAATTCCAGAAGCATACTGGCGCCGAACTGAGTCAGGCAGGGCATGGTGAGCTGTTGTTTGATGGTTCTGCCGGTGCCAAAGCCTGGTATGCAGCCACTGTCACCAAGGCAACTTTGCAGGGCTTCGCCATGTTCCCGCTGTATCACCTGTTCGGCAGCGAAGAACTTACGGCAAAAAGCGATGCCATCCAGGCACGTGCCACTGCAGCCTATGTCGCCTTGAACCCGGCTGACGCCGCCAGGCTCGGTCTTGGTGCCAGCGATGGCGTCCAGGTACAGAACAACGGCGCGGTACCTTATCTGGTACGCAACTCGGTACAGCCAGGCACAGTCGGCATCAGTGTTGGTCTGAGCGGTTTGAACTTCCAGGACATGACGACTGGCGTAGCACTCAACAAAGCAACCAACTGGCAAAACCCGAAAGACTGGCGTGCCGTCAACATCATTGTCAGTGACGCTGGCAGCGCCTCTGCCTATGGCCGCGGCACGCAAGGTAACGGTTAAGGGAGCAGAAGATGGAAGCATTCTTTCAATTCGTCGTCGGTTCCCCGATCAACATTGCGCTGATCCTCGGTGCGGTGTTGTTCATCACCACCATGCTGATCTGGTTTGAGCGTCGCATGCTCGGCTTCTTCAACGAGCGTCTCGGCCCCAACCGCGTTGGCCCGGGCGGGATATTCCAGTCGTTCGCAGACGTCGGCAAGTTGATCACCAAGGAAGACTGGGTGCCTCCGTTCTCCGACAAATTCACCTTTGTGGTGGCACCGTTGATCGTGCCGATTGCCATGTTGCTGAGCTTTGCCGTGATCCCTATTGCGCCGGGCGTTGGCATCATGGATCTCAACATCGGCCTGTTGTGGATATTCGCCATGGCCGGACTCGGCGCTTACTCAGCCATGCTTGGCGGCCTGGCGTCAAACAACAAGTTCGCCTTGCTCGGTGGCCTGCGTGCCGCCGGCCAGATGATCAGTTACGAAGTGTTCATGGGTATTTCGATTCTGGGCGTTGTCATACTCGGTGACAGCTTCAACATGCGCGAGATCGTCGAAGCCCAGAAGGACCAATGGTTCATCTTCCCGCAGTTCATCGGTTTCGTAGTGTTCCTGATCGCTGGTCTTGCTGAAACCAAACGCTGGCCCTTCGACTTGCCGGAAGGCGAGTCCGAGATCATCTCCGGTTTCAACACGGAGTATTCGGGCATGAAGTTCGGCCTGTTTTTTGTTGGTGAATACATCGGCATGTTGCTGTTGTCCGTGCTGTTGCCGGTGCTGTTCTTCGGTGGCTGGTATGCGCCGTTCGGTCTCGATATTCCGAACTACCCGATAATTTCCGGAGTGTTCTGGCTCTGCGCCAAGACCTTCGCCTTTGTGGTGTTCTTCATCCTGGTCAGGGCTGCACTGGTACGCCCACGTTACGACCAGCTGATGAACTACGGCTGGCTGATCATGCTGCCGTTGTCGTTGCTTAACCTGTTGGTCACTGGCGCCGTTGTGCTGGCGCAGGGGAACTGATCATGTACGATTTTCTGAAGAGTCAGCTTTACATCATCTGGTCGCAGGTCGTCACACTGTGGCTGGTCTTCCTGCATATGTTCAAGAAGGCCGACACCGTCGAATATCCCGACGTGATGCCACACATGTTCTCGCGCTGGCGCGGTCGTATCATTCTCAGCCGTGATCCCGACGGCGAAGAGCGTTGTGTAGCCTGCAACCTGTGCGCGGTAGCTTGTCCGGTCGATTGCATCGCATTGCAGAAAACAGAAGACGAGAATGGTCGTTGGTATCCGGAATTCTTCCGCATCAACTTCTCGCGCTGCATCATGTGCGGTTTCTGCGAAGAAGCCTGCCCAACGAACGCCATTCAGCTGACGCCGGATTTCGAAATGGCGGAATACGTTCGGCAGGACATGGTGTGGGAGAAGAAGGATCTGTTGATCAACGGTACCGGCAAATACCACGACTACAACTTCTACAAGATCGCCGGCAAAGCCATTGGCGGCAAAGGCAAGGGTGAAGCCCGCAACGAATTGCCACCGATCGACCGCAGGAGCCTGTTGCCATGAGCACGCTGTTCTATCTGTCCGCCATTGTGAGCGTGTTGTCGACGCTGATTGCGATCACGCGCATCAACGTCACCCATGCGCTGCTTTATTTCATCCTGTCACTGATCTCCCTGGCCGTGATCTTCTACAGCGTCGGGGCCCACTTTGCCGCCGCACTCGAAGTCATCGTCTACGCAGGCGCCATCATGGTGATGTATGTGTTTGTCGCCATGATGCTGAACCTTGGCAAGGCAACGGAAGACCAGGAACGCGTGTGGCTGAAACCTTCAATGTGGATCGGACCTTCGTTGATGGCAGCACCGCTGCTGGTTGAGCTGATCCTGGTACTGAAAGACACCGGCGCAACCGAAATGGGCCATGCCGTACTCGCTGCCAAGCAGGTCGGTATTGATCTGTTCGGTCCCTATGTACTGGCTGTGGAATTGGCGTCGATGCTGCTGCTTGCAGGCCTCGTCGGTGCCTACCACCTTGCGCGCAAATAAGCAGATTTCCGGAGCGGAACCGACACAATGCCTACCGTAATGATGCAAGAAATTCCGATGGAGCACGGGCTGTTGCTGGCGGCAGTCCTGTTTGCCCTCGGCCTGATCGGCGTGCTGACGCGTCGCAATATGGTGTTCGTGCTGATGTCGCTGGAGATCATGCTGAACGCCGCTGCGCTTGCCTTTGTCGTCGCCGGTGCACGCTGGGGCCAGACCGACGGCCAGATCATGTTCCTGATGATCATCAGCCTGGCAGCTGCTGAAGTCGCAGTAGGCCTCGGCCTTGTGCTGCAGATGTTCCACCGATTCAAGACCCTGGACCTCGACGTCCTCGGCAAGATGAAAGGCTAGGGGAGACGCGACATGCTGGATTTACTGTGGTTGGTGCCAACCATTCCCCTGATCGGATCGCTGATACTGATCTTCACTCAGGGCAAGCTGCCAGAGGTTCCGGCAGGCATTGTCGGTGCCGGTTCGATTGGCCTCGCCTTTGTGGTCGCGCTGTTGGCAGGTATCGACTTTCTGCAGTCTGACCTGCCGTTCTTCTCACAGACATTATGGACCTGGATGAGCGTTGGCAACTTCAACGCCGGTTTCACGCTCTACCTCGACGGTGTCTCGCTGGTGATGATGTTCATCATTACCGGTATCGGCTTCCTCATCCACGTGTATGCCACAGGCTACATGCATGACGATCCGGGTTTCGCGCGTTTCTTCTCCTATATGAACTTGTTCGTGTCAGCGATGTTGATCCTGGTACTCGGCGACAACCTGTTGCTGTTGTTCATGGGCTGGGAGGGTGTAGGCCTGTGCTCGTATCTGCTGATCGGCTTCTGGTACACCGATTCCTACAACGGCTATTGCGCCCGCAAGGCGTTCGTCGTCACCCGCGTCGGTGATGCCTCGATGGCCTTGGGACTTTTCCTGCTGTTCCAGAATGTTGGCACGCTGAATATCCAGGAAGCCATGCAGATCGCCCAGGGCCAGTGGCCTGCCGGTGGCAGCAACATCGCAACTGCGATCACCTTGTTGCTGCTTGGAGGCGGTGTTGGTAAATCGGCCCAGTTGCCGCTGCAGACATGGCTGCCTGACGCCATGGCAGGCCCGACACCAATCTCCGCGTTGATCCATGCTGCCACTATGGTGACGGCTGGTGTGTATCTGATTGCCCGTACCCATGTGTTGTACCTGCTGGCGCCAGAGGTGCAGTACCTCGTTGGTGTCATCGGCGCGATTACGTTGCTTATGGCTGGCTTCACCGCATTGGTCCAGAGCGACATCAAGAAAGTATTGGCCTTCTCGACTATGAGCCAGATCGGCTACATGTTCCTGGCGCTCGGTGTTGGCGCTTGGTCGAGCGCCATCTTCCACCTGATGACCCACGCCTTCTTCAAGGCGCTGCTGTTCCTCACCGCGGGTTCGATCATCCTGGGCATGCACCATGAACAGAACATCTTCAAGATGGGTGGGCTGCGCAAGGATCTGCCGTGGTCACACGCACTGTTCCTGATCGGCACGCTGGGTCTGGTGGCATTCCCCGGTTTCTCCGGCTTCTTCAGCAAGGAAGAAATTCTGGCGACAGCAATGTCCAATCATGAAGGCGGCTACATCCTGTACCTGGCTGGTTTGGCCGGTGCGGTGATGACCTATCTCTACAGCTTCCGACTCTATTTCCTGGTGTTCTACGGCAAGAAGACCCATGACGGCCATGAAGTGATGGGGCTGAACCTGCAGGGTCCGCTGGTTTTGCTGGCGGTGCTGTCGGTAGTCGGCGGTTTTATCGCGATCCCGGTGCATGAAGTGTTCCCGGAAGTTGAGGAACATCATCCGTCGATACTTGCCCAGGCCGTGATGATCCTGCTGCCGATGTTGGGTGCAGTTGTCGCTTGGTGGGTATTCATCAAGGGCGGCATCGATACCGACAAACTCACTGCCAGCGGCATGGGCAAAGCGTTACATCGGTTCTGGTT
>Ga0255088_1000214_pt1 | contig 30384 bp, 29 predicted proteins | sample Colum_Miss_RepB__2_FD_188587 | JGI IMG/M metagenome (GOLD analysis project Ga0255088, IMG submission 188587) | Freshwater microbial communities from Columbia River, Oregon, United States - Colum_Miss_RepB_8d | ecosystem: Environmental > Aquatic > Freshwater > River | place: USA: Oregon...
GGGACAGCCTCTATTTTTTTTATATCCCGAAAATAGAAAGTAGTTGAACTAAAATAAAACAGAGGTTCTCTTGAGGTGAGCGCACCCAAAAAAAGAGAAGACCCGATACAGACTTTACACCTAGCCCAATCCACTTGAAGTAAGTTTCATATTCTTATGATTCATTATCAAGTCGCACTCTTTGTACCCTGGAAGCGACCAAGGGTGAACTTAAGAAGAGCGGCTCTAGGAGATCTGTCACTTGGTTTAATGTGGTTATCAATAGAGAGTTCTTCTACGTAAATATAAAGCTCACACTACAGGACAAAGTATAATATCAAATCTTACTCACAGTGCTCTCAAAATCCTAACTACACTCATTCGCCCACTGCGTGTAAACGGAACGGTTGGGTCAGATCAGTTTCGCAAATATCATGATTGATTCTTTAGAGATCTTGAAGCAAAATCTCCTGAACTCACTCCATTAAATGCAAAACTCAACTGGAATTCCTTGATTATTATGAGAGTAATCGCTACAAAGGAAACCCATGAGCTCGTAGCGTCATATAATTGGTTTACCAAACTTATTAACAATCCCAAAACTCTCTCAACACTAAAGAATTGCCTCCTCATCTATTACTCGATAAACAAAGACAGGATTTGAAGAAGGCTTAAATATGAAAACCTTGTTTACTTTGATTACAGGATTCGTTTTGAACATGCCATCATCACACGCTCTCGCACAAAAGATCCAAGCCACAGGTAAATATCTTCCATTTCCCGGAATCACAAATGTCTCACATGTTGAATCCTCAAAGCTTGCCACCCGGGAGACTTTTTATCACGAACTCACAAAATTTCTGGATTTTACATACTACTTTGCACTTTTTTCCAGAAAAAAGCTTTCACATGACGACTGCGAATCTCAATAATCAAAACCAATTCAGCTCAAAAGAAGCCTGGAATGGATTTATTAGTGCTCACCCCAAACTCTTTGAACAAATTCATCATCATCATCTTGAATTAACGCTTTTAATCCTACCGTTTAGGTTCGTGATGTTATACTCTCAAGTGTAATCATGCTGACTTTGAACGTGAGTAAGACCGAATAGATGTCATTCATGAAACTGCAAAGCGTTTCAGAATTCAAGACTTTATTCCCACTGTTTTTCATATTACAATAGCCTATCAGTATAAGACACTCACAAATACGACAGGATTAGCCATCAAAATGCAGTTCAAGCAATAGTTTCTGATCTCTTCATCAAACCAGGTCATTCTTCTCGATTATTAAGACCACAACTCACCTACTTCAATGATATGACTGCGTTCATTTCATAGGATGCAAGCATGAATTCCTTTTTAACTCCTTAATAAGTATCATTAATTAAACGATCACATCATGTATCTTTCAATAATCACTTGTCTCTATATTTGTCATACGATGTGACCCGGCTCCCCTCACTTTCAATAGTACCTATAAGATCATTATTCATTCTATTTTTAATATGGATATTACCTTCCAGTGAGAAATTACTTGAATGAGTTTAATTTCATCTATATGTACATTTGCAGTCCTCTCAGAAGGAGTATTCAGGCACAAAACTCATAGACTTTAAATACGACTGGAGCCAGATGAAAATCCTCTCTCACTCATTCATTCTCATTATTTTTTTGAGTAGTTTTACAGCAAACCCTTCATTAGCAATGTCAAGAAAGAGCGCCACGGTTGCACCCGCACCTTTAAAGGAGCCTTCAAATTCTCGCACCTTCCCTAAGCGAGAACATGCAATCTACCACCCAGAGGTCATAACTGAGTCTCCTCCCCTCCGTGATTATGAAAGAAGAGTAGAAGATCTAGCTCCAATAAGAGTCAAGACCTACCCAAAGGTAGCTGATTACGCTCAAAGCACAAACCACCCTCAATTAACCTCCTCTCCCACAGTTATCTCGCCAGTTATTGGAGAACGTGAACTCAACCTATCAGATTCCTTAGCTGACTCATCCCAAGCACCCTCGGATCATGGGGACCATGAACCAGGTCATAATTTTAAAGCATTTAAAATTCCTATTTCTGTGCGGTACTCAGAATTTCCTGAAAAATACAAAGCTCTTGCTCTTCATCAGTATGAAACATATAGCCTCAACCCCTCGAAGTATGCCTCCTTTGACCACTATCTTTTTTCACTCTGCTCTGAGTCCTATGCTTTGATAGATCCCCGATACTTTGCTCATTCTATCATTGAATACGAGGCAGTACTCGAGGTGATCTCTGCTCTGGAAGCAGTTAAACAAAAAACCATCAAAGGTCCCATAGAGAGAGCTATTGCTGGAGTTTGGTTTATTGATCATGATGGAGCCCTTTGGGATATCATTACTCCAGTAGAACGCACAACCAGTCTACTCTTTGACCCAAGAATTGCTGAGGCAGATACACTCAATATAAGTACTCATACCGCACGAATAAAAAAATTCTTAGCCTTCTCACACCAAAACCCTCCTCTTAAGATCAGATCGAAGATCATTATTAATTTAGCTTATCTTTCAAGAGAGAATCAAAAGTTTTATGTGATGGACCTCAAGTCTCATCTCACACCTGAAGAGAATGAGTTAGTCTACTTCATCAAGGCATTTCCCTAGTAGATATAGAAACTCCCTCGCGAGTGCATGACTGACAAACAACTAAACTAATAATATTTAAATTACATAATTCATAATTTTAGTGATCTGTGATTTAAATTTCATATCTTTTGTGCTATGATACGCCACTATGAATCATTTTAGATGGCCTAAGATCCTTGCAATCAGTCTCCAAGCTCTTTTTAGTACCCACGCACTAGCCGTCCTTACTCCGTGCGAGATTAACCCAGTTACAACTAAAACTCAGATTTATGTTACCTGTGAACAGGGATCTACTGAAGTCACCCTCCCCCTTGAAGAGGATCCAGAAATTGAATTAGATGATACTTTTCATCTCGTCTTTAAAAATACATTATTTAATGTAAAAAGAACCATCCATGTGCTGAGCGCTGAAGATAGTTCCGAAGTCATGACCATTGACGTTGTAGCACCCAAGCAGGTCGTAATTAAGGGCCTCCAGGCTGATGTGAATTGGGTACTCTCTGGACTTTCAGGAAATCTATTAGATAAGTTGACCATCTCCACTCATGGTACTTTAGCTGTCATGGATGAACTAGAGATTCAAAGCCAACTCAGTATCAAGTCTAATCAACTCTACCTCTTGCAGCCTTTTTCCATCCGAAACGGTCACTTCCGACTTGAATATCAGGAAGGGATTTTACCTAGAATAGGTGCCTCATTTAAAAGTCAATCTGAAAATCAATACTCTGTCCTAGAATCAACGAGCACCGTCAACACACCAAGCAAAAGACGAGCCCAGCTCAAAACTATCAAAGACCAGACTACATTTAATGTATCTTTAGCAGATCTCATGCATGGTTATCGAGAGGCTTTCGGTCAGACTCTCGCACATGACTACCCCACCTTAACGTCTAAGGCAGATGATGACGAAAAAAGAGCCTACATTCAGCAATATGTTCTGCCAAAAATCACTGACAATGTAAAAAAAGGAATTATAGGAGAAGCTATATATCGCACACATATCCAAAGAACCTTGCCTGATTACCAATTCAGCGATCCAAAAATTGGTTTAAACTCTTTTGACACCGTGTACATTCAAAGAGATGAATCTAAGACTACAAAACCTGTAAGAGACTTGATAATCAGCGAAGTAAAGTACGCGGCGCATGGAAGGCCAGTCATTGGAGTGATAAAACTCGATGGTAAAGAATGGAGACAACTCTCTACTCCTTATATCAGATTCACTCTAGATAAAATGCTGGAGCACTCAGATCACACTGAAGCACTTGCTAAAACCATTCTTAAAAACTCAGCTTTAGTGCGATTAGAGTTTGCCGTGTTTAATCCCAATAACCTCACTTTAACGGTCTATAGCATAGGAAACATGGAGTCTTCTCTGTTCGACTAGAAGACAGGCTATTTCTTATGCCTCTAGGCTACTTTGTATACTTCTTTTGAGCCTACACTCAGGACCTCAATGCTACTTGCTTGAGGTCCTTTTTCTCCCAGTTGCTCATGGTAACGCACCTTCATCCCAATTCTCAATGAATCAAAAGTTTCATTGATGAGCGCGTTCCTATGGAAATAAATTTCCCTACCATCCTCGGAGCGAATAAAACCAAACTCCCCATGATCATCTTCTTTATAAAGCGCTATGATGAATGCACAAGAAGGAATAGACAAGAACTTAACGTCTCGCCTTTTTTTTCTCTCATACTCCTCTACCTCCCTACGTGCACGATCAAAAGCATCATGAATGCTCACGTAAACATCTTTGAATCGATGATGCAATTCCGGTGTACGATTTATAATTAATTCCTCTCCCGGCAACCTGAGATCGATACGTACATGATAGAGATTTCCCTTTCTGTGACGCCGATGTGGCTTCTCTACCAGAACTCGACAGCTTACAACCTTTGAAGAAAATGTTTCAAGCCAAATCACTTTCTCACTCACTAATGTTCTGAGTGAGTCTGATCCCCTCATATTTCGAAATACTAATTGATATGGTACCTTCACTTCATTATCCTCCACCTTAAAACCTAAACTTCAATATTTTCCAATCATCACTCGGATAAATAGAACAATAACGTACTCACTTTATGCGATTTTTTTCTCTCGCCGTTTTTCAAATTCTTCAGGAAGCGTGAATAAGAAACGAAATTCAAAAGGTAGCTGAGCCTTAACATGTTCTAACTCCTTCGATTCACACCAGCTTTCAAGGGCAGCACAAAACCTAGCTAATACTAAATGGGCACTCAGATCATCGACATTGAAGTACCGACACACCTCATTCATGAGAAAGCTCAGAGTAGCAGATGCCTCAGGACCCCTAACAAACGGTAGAAGTTCTCCGTATAGATAATGAGGGAGCTGTTCCAAGAAATGCATCGCTGCTGTACGATGCAAGCGTCGCAATAGCGTTCTTAAGACGAGAGTACTCAACTCTTCAAGCTCTCCTCGATTAAATTCAAGCTTGGAACCAAGACTGCGACTCAACTCATCATAAAACTCATCAAGTTCGGCCTGATTTTGACGATTGAGTAGTATTGCACTCCGAGTAGGCAGCCCTCGTTGCCGCATCTTAGCTCGAACAATAACACTTGCCCTTGCAAGATCTACCCTACGATCGGCAATTAGATCGTCTAAAGTCACTAAGCCTATGCATTTTTCAATCCCGTGTTTTTTAATCTCAACAATTGGAACTCTACGAACTCCAAAACTCTCCATGAGTTGAACTACCTCATCAAGACTCCTCGTAGAATCCACCTTGATGAGATCCCGAGACATCACATCACTGAGCTTCAAACCCAAAGGGTCAATACCTTTATGAGACATTCCCCTGATCACCAAGTCCCTATCTGTGACGATACCAACTAAGTGTTGAGAGTGATCACACACTATTACACATCCAATTTGATTCTCTTTCATCGCAGAAGCTGCTTCGAGCAATCCTAGATCCTGATAAAGAACCACAATTTTTCTTCTCAAATAGCCCTGAAGGTTTCTCATTTAATCTCACCTTTCGCACATCATTTTGCGACTCGCTTCAACTCTACGATCGCGCTTCACCCTTAGAATTAGTCATGATCTAGCCCTCTTTGTCTGAAACTTTCACCTTCCATCCTCTGAACTTTTTTCTCACGCACATTTTTTACAGCTTGCGATCTTTTTAAAATCTGAACGACCTGATCGTCACTCACCTGCTCAAAATCATCATAAAACTGACTTACTGAATAAAACTCTCTGGGCCTTTCCAAGACTACAAGCTCATCAACTTCCTTTTCGATGAGCTGAATAGCTTGAGAAGACGCTACAGGTACTGCACAGATCAGACGTTTAGGCTTGAGGCTTTTCACAACCTGAATTGCTGATAAGATAGTAGCCCCGGTGGCAATGCCATCGTCTACAAGAATCACCGTTTTGTTCAATGGAGATACATCCACCTTCAATGAAGCGTAGAGCTCTCGTCTCATCTTAAGTCGTTGCACTTCCCGTTGAATCAATTCTCTCATAGGGTCTGAATTTGACTGAGTCTTCCCGAATATCGGAGATAGATACAATAAACCTGACTCACTCACAGCCCCGATTGCAAACTCTGGATGATCTGGAGCCCCTATTTTATGAACTAGGACTACATCGAGATCACCTCCTAGTCTCTGATGTAATATCTCCGCAATGGGCATCGCTCCCCTGGGAATTCCAAGAATAAGTGGGTTTTTATTTTTATACTTTTTAAGTTCTTTACTCAGGAGCCCAGCTGCTTGAGTTCGATTCTTAAATCTCATATGATATCCCTTTATGGCCACACTGAATATCACTCATCACATTTTCCGCCTAAGACGTTCTCTCTGAACTCCAATCCGACTCAACTCTTGAGCAGACCTGAAAAAAGACTGATATTCATGAGGGAGCTCAGCACCTAGCTTGCTCAATGAATCTGGACCCATCCAATCCGAAAGTTTCCTGAGAAACCTCATCACAACACCACATGCTTGATACTCACAAATCCGGCAGCTCTGAGAAACATCCTCAATGAGCCGCCTGCCTGAGTATTGAGAATCGGGGCCAGCAGGAAGCTCAAGCAGTCTCTTTTGAAGAAGTCTCGGGAGTTGAGCTATAAATCCGGATGATGTTGCATAACTCACACGTCTACACAATACAGAGAGAACAGTATAGATCAAATGAGGGAGAACATCGGGAGATACATTTAGTTCCTCCTCAAAATGCCGATAAAACCGTATTAAAGTCTGAATTTGATGAGACTCTGAACGATTTCGTCTCCTCACCTGTAGCCTCTCCAACTTTGACCGTATCTTCCTCTCCTTTTTAATACATCGAGCCCTCAGGATCTGAATCACGATCACAGGAGAGATATCTACAACTCCAAGGATCTGATCAAGACCAACCACTCCAGCTAACTCACCTTGAAATCGGGGATTCTCCTTAAGAATTGGAATTCGCACAAAGCCAGAGCATCGCATTAACTCCAAAACACCCTCAAGCGATTCCCCCTCTGTGGCAGCAATCAAAGGATACGACATAATCTGTCCTGCTCTTCTATAAATACAGTCCTCGGCGACCAAACCTCGAGAAATAAAATCACTCTGAGTAATAATACCTACGACTTGATCATTTCTATTTTTAACAAAAAGACACCTCATCTTTACCTGATAAAAAACACGAGCAGCTAGATTCAAGGCTAACGACTCTTCAATAGTACGTACTTCTCTTTGAATCAGTTTATCAAAAGACGTCATTCAACTCCCTGATGGTGCAAATTCTATCCCGAACTTTACCCAAACCAGATTCACTGCTCTTAATCACACCTGGCTGATCTTTTGCTTACATAACTAGATATGAAATCCAAACTACCCAGCCGAAAGCAAGTACATCAGTTCAAGGAGACAGCTCGAGTCGACCCCTATAGAACCGATATGAAACCCAAGGGACCGATTCAATGTAAGGAGTGTAAATCCGTGAGCATAAAAGGCCGCTGGCTTCCGCTGGATAAAACGAAGTTTACCGATCAATTTGGAGTAATTCAAAACCTGGGCTTATGTCCTGCTTGCCAACAGTTGAGAGATCACTATGCGATGGGAGTGATTGAACTATCTGGAAAGCAATACGAATCAAAAAAATCAGAAATTATCGGGAATCTTAGGAATCTTGAGCTTATTGCAAGAAGAAGAAATGATCAGCACAGAATACTTTGGATGAATGAACAAAAAAAAATGACAAAAGTCTATGTTTCACTACCTGAGCTAGCTCGTAGTATAGGAAGATCACTTGAGAGAAGCTTTCAAGGAAAAACTGAGTACATTCACTCAAATCAGGAACCCTTCCTCCGGGTGAGATGGAAATCAGATTTACCTCATTTTAAGCATAAAATAGGAACGCCTTTTGTAGCTCAATCCATTCAAACTGAAATACAAGAAAAACAAAGAGTCCGAGGAAAATCTAATCAACTGAGAAAAAGAGGCCAAGAAAAATGATTAAAACCATACTAAACAATACAAGAACAGAGAAACTCATCGGAGAATTTAAACCAACTAAGATTCATAAATCTCACAGCTTTTGCTCTATCTCATTACCTCTTATGCCGGCACTATAGACACATCCATAATTAATCCTGGAAGAGTGATTTCATAAAGGCAAACATAAGTATTATTACTCTCTCTTCATTCATGGCTTTCTCTGACAGCAAATATAGAGGGATTTTAATTCGAAGAATCCTTAAGTGATTATCCTAAATAGGAGCAAGCTAGAATGCATACTCAACTCTCTGAAGTTCACAGAAAGATGGCCCAATGCCTACGTAGTCATTCACGAGCAACTTTATGCAGCAAAGAGATGCTGATGCAGTGCCATCCAGGTGACAGTACAGAACAGTGCACTTACCTAGAGACAAAAGATTTGAAGATTTATAAGTAAACACATGATTCAAGGCATGCCCATCCAATATCAAATCATGAACTGAATCAAGTGACTATCGAGAAATAAGTTCTCACCCAGAGGGAGAGGAGTGAAATAGTAATTTAGTAAGGGAATCAACCGAAACTTTAAAAAAGGACTTAATCTGATGTCCTCACAGATCTTTAAAATATTCCTCTATATCCTCATGCTGATCATATTTACACTGAACATGTTTCTTTTTATTGGTGGATGGATCAGACAAAAAAGTTTAAAAAAACATCCTCAATTTAAAAAGGAACTTATTCACTACCCACTAAAATCATGGAACAAAGCACCGAAATCAGATACTAGCTCTTTCATCACTTCATCATGACCTGAGTCGTATCTAGATACAATTAACTAGCTGTCTAAGCTAGAGCTTTCACAGATAATAAATACTATGGGCCATGGTCCTTCTATAAATTTTGGTTTATGCTCCTCATTGAAGAACTTTTGATCAATCGATATTTCATTACTTTGAGATTTCTCGGGAAGGAGCTTATTCCTCCATCTTCGGCTTATAGCTATACAAGCTTCATCTCATCTGCGATGTTAAGACTTTTAAAAAGCTGCTCTCTAACCATGAGTACTTATTAAATCTGAAGAAAACTCTAGCACTCTTTTTGCAAGTTCATTTGACTGAAATCTTTCAAAATTATTAAAGGAGCATAACAAATGGCTTATAGAAGTTTATTTCCAAGTTTATGGAAAAGTGAAACAAGCACCTGGAACCCTGTGCGCGAAATGAATCGCTTACAAAGACGAATGAATAGGATGCTGGATGAGTATTTCACTGAAACAATCCCAAGCGTATTTAGGGAGAGCCCATCGATGATCGAAGAAGAGGAGTTTCTTCCAGCTTGTGACGTAAGTGAGACCGACCGTTACTATCTTCTCAGCCTTGATCTTCCTGGGGTACGCAAAGAAGAAGTAAACATTGAAACGAAGAACTCCCAACTCATCATTTCCGGACAGAGAAAACGAGAGACTAAAGAATCAGAGCAAGGAAAACTCAGCAAGGAGCGATATTTTGGATCCTTCATGAGAAGCTTTACTCTACCCTCTGATATTGATCCTACAAAGGTAGAGGCACATTTTGAGAATGGTGTTCTACAAATCGCCATTCCAAAAGCTCAAGTCACACAGACTCGTCAAATTACGATAAAAGAGGGTCATTTTCTTCCTGTTCAGAAGGAAATTAAGTCAGAGAAGGCTGCATAATTAAAAGCAAATGTAAGACAGAAGATAAATGTTGATTGATTTCAATTGAGAGATTTCTTTCCTTAACAACCGATTTACTGAGAGGGTAGACTCTCAAGTTGAATAAAAACAACTGGGACACTGGCTAATGAATTAGCACTAAAATCATTAGCTAGTGTCCTTTGTTCATGGGATGTACTTGTTTTATTTTTAGTTTAACTTCTTCAATCAGTTGTATTTTTAGAACTTTACTCTTTTGCTCTGATGCATCTGATTGATTTTTTTACTTCGTTTATTGATCCATCATCTACTTTCTAGTTCATGTCTTGGACTTATGTTCTTTCCACAATTTAATGAGATCTTTTTCACCAATAATTTCATCTTTCATGAGTAACGTCACTCCTTCCTCAACGAGGTGCGAGTGAACCCGAATCACACCCTCTGCTCTTGATAGGGCATTACAAAGGATTTGCCGGACAGCAAGATCAATCTCTCGTGCAGTAGTCTCGCTATAATCTAGTTTACGAAGACTCGAGTGCCCCCCCAACATGGAGTCAGAATACTCACTATACACCCCTACACCTAAATCCTTACTCATTCCATAAAGGGTCACCATTGTTTTTGCAATCTCAGTTGCTTTTTCAAGATCATCTCTGGCCCCCGTTGAGATATCTGTTAAGAAAATCTCCTCAGCAACTCTCCCACCCAAGGCAACTGCAAGTTTCGTTTCCAGATCTTTCTTCCCCATGAGGTAAAGATCCTCAGTAGGTCGACTCATGGTGTAACCCAAACTACCCAGGCCTCGTGGAATGATACTGACCTTGTGGATCACCTCATTCTGACCGAGAGCAAGGGCAACCGTAGCATGTCCCATCTCGTGATATGCCACGGTTGTCCTCTCCTTCATTGAAAGAATGCGAGTCTTTCTCTCCACTCCAGCCACGACCCGCTCAAAAGCAACCATGAGATGCGAGTCCTCTACAAAGGGAGCATTCCTGCGTGTTGCCTCTAGTGTTGCTTCATTGACCAGATTAGCAAGATCTGCCCCTGAGAACCCGGTCGTCATTGCTGCAATGCCAGTTATATCGATTGAAGATGATGTCTTTACTTTCCGTAAATGAACTCCCAGAATATCTTGCCTACCCTTCCTATCAGGTCTATCCACAAGGATCCTTCGATCAAAACGACCAGCTCGAAGTAAAGCTGGATCTAGAATCTCTGGCCGATTTGTGGCAGCAAGGAGAATCACCCCATCTGAGGAATCAAATCCATCCAGTTCAGCTAGGAGCTGGTTAAGTGTTTGCTCCTTTTCTTCATGGGGACCACCGGAGGTCATGGATAGGGCTCTTGATTTTCCTAGAGCATCCAATTCATCAATAAAAACAATGGCCGGAGCACTCTCTCTTGCATGTGCAAATAAATCCCTCACTCGTGCAGCGCCTAAACCTACAAACATTTCAACGAATTCAGAGCCATTAATAGAGAAAAAGGGGACTCGAGCTTCGCCAGCCACTGCCTTGGCTAGGAGCGTTTTTCCTGTACCCGGGGGCCCGACAAGTAAAATCCCCTTGGGCATCTTAGCACCTAATATCGAATACTGATGAGGATGCCTGAGAAACTTTACGATATCCTTAAGCTCCTCTTTTGCCTCCTCTACTCCTGCAACATCTGAGAATCGCGTCATAAGATCAGTTTCAGAATAAAGGCGGGCCTTGGATTGAGTTAAACTCATAAACCCTTTGGGGTGGCCCTGTGTGCCTACTCTACGACTCAAGAAAACCCAGAAGCTCATGAGCAAAGCAATAGGAAAGAACCATACAAGTGCATGGAACAATCCTTTCAGTCCATGAGAGGATACACCTTGAAAACTGACCTGTGACCTATGGAGTCTATCGATGAGCTGGGTGTCCTCAACTCGAGATGTTCTAAAAGATTGCGGCTCTCGATAGGGAATCATGAGAGCATCTCCCTCAATCCAATCCTGATCAATTCTAAGTTGAGTTAATCTCCGTTGCTCAGCTAAGTTGAGCAACTCACTGTAGCGTAAAATCAAGGGATTAATTGGTTTGATATTCCATTCACTCAAGACAAGGAACAACATCATGAGAAAAACTAGAAATACAGACAGCTTTCCAGTTGAGAGTTCATCAGGTTTGGTTTTTTTTGAGTGCATCACACTAAAGGACTTGAAAGAGTTAGGCCATTAGATTTGGATCTGACACGATTCATTCAAACTTAATCGTCATTACGTGATCCATGAGTCCGCTTCATAGCACCATCACCCACCTGTACTATGGACTTCGTTTTGCAAGAGAAGAATCAGAGTTCATCATTCACTCATGAAACTATTTGAAAGAGAAACTCAATATTTATGAATAAATCTAAGAAAATTCTTATTCTCTATTACTCTAGAACTGGTGTTACTCGAACTCTAGCTGAAAGCATCCACCGCCGAATAGGAGGAGAGCTAGTAGAAATAAAAACTAGTTATTATCGAGAGGGGATACTGGGCTACCTTCAAGCAGTATTAGATGCAACCCTCAAAAGAATCATTCCGATTTCCTACGAAGCTTCACTCGATAAAAACTATGACCTAGTTGTGATCGGAACGCCTGTATGGAATGCTTCGTTATCTTCTCCCATACAGACACTCATGTCGCACTCATTACCCAAGACAAAACAAGTGGCATTTTTTCTGACTCACGGTGGCTCCGGTGCAAAGCGAGTATTTCAACAATTAGAGTCGCTATATGGAAAATCACCCATTGCGCAACTCAACGTAACCACCACTGAAGTCCTCAAACGTAACTTCACGGCTAAGCTTGAGAAATTCATCCAAGATCTCACACCCTCAAAAAAGGAAATACAAAGAGCAGCATAAAACATAAAAATCAATCAACTCCAACACCACAAAATATACACAGGGAGAGGGTTCGAAATTAAACTCTCTCTCTGTGTATGAGAGCTAGGATGAGAAATTGATGATACACTCTCTTACTAAACTGAGAGATATCCAATAAGGACAGTACGGTCTCCTGTAAACTAAACTGAGACTCATCAGTACGTATTAATAATTTAGGGCTCTCTCTATTTCATTTCTCAGGATTTTATATATGAATTAAATCATTTTTTATCCTCTTAAATTTATTTACAATATTAATAAAATTAAGCTACTTTCCTCTCAGTCTCTTCAGGAGTTTTGTCCAGCGATTTACTTTGAAATCGATCAATTCCCAATAATTGATTAATCGGGCAGTATTGCATAATGCCCGTACTTAGACCAGTAAGCCCAATAAGGAAGAGTCCAACACGAGCTGCTATACCCATTGGAACAAGCCCTGCTGCTAAGCTGGAAGCCGTTCCTACTAAAACTCGACCATAACGCTCTTTAGATCCTACATTTTTTTTCATAAAATCAATGCAATGCAGTATTTGGACCAATAGTTGATTTTAGAACTCGAATTTCCTTAATTAAAAGTAATCAAGGCTGGATTACTTCAAATTGAGAATGTCTGTGCTAGAACTAGAGATTCTTCCGTATTCACCTTGTCAACGATGAAGTAACAATTCAACTCAAGAGCAGCTTTTTGAAATACAGCTGCAAAAACTCAACATGGAGCACGCCACAGAGCCCAAAAGTCAACCACTACCGACTGTTCAGATTTTTTCAAATAAGCGTTTTAGAAATAAACTAGTCAGCTCTTATACTCCGTGAGGAATCGGAAGTGACGTCATACATTGACCACATATAGATTGAGAAACTACAGTCCTTGCAACATCAACTCGGTTCAAGCTCTCGCAGCGAGAACAAACGACTAAGGTCTTCATCTCAACTTTCCCCCATTATACGAGAGCTCTAAGCAGGATTACATTACTCCTATAGGCTCTCTCTCTTCACGCCAATCATCTGAACAACTGCACTCTTACCAAAATGTCCTACTCCTTCATGCACGTCTCGTATGATTTCATCACAATGAGTCCACTCAAGCCCCATTAACTCTTGCCTCAGTTCACTCATAGTCATTAAGAGCTCAACACTTGCAGGTCCACCCGTTTTATACTCCAATTGCTCAGGACGATACGCCTCGAGTAGAAAAACACCTCCAACCTTCAGACCCCTTACTACCGACTGATGAACTAACCTCCTTAGGTCTCTCGGCAAATGACACCAGATTGAAATCACCCCATCCCAGGACATTTCCCTGATCTGGTAATTTTGTAAATCAGCCAAGATGGGCGTGACCTGAACTTTGTGTCTTGCTGCAAGGACTTGCATCTTATTCAGGCCTACTTGTGAGCCATCAACCGCGGATACCTTAAAACCCATCTTTGACAAAAAGACAGCATTCCTACCCTCACCCTCTCCTAGCGAGAGAATCTCCCCACCTACTGGGAAAACACGTACGTGATCCCTAAGAAAGTCATTGGGCTCGGTTCCATAATAGTACTGAGCATCACCATAACGCTGATCCCACGGGTTAATAGAATGAGTCCTCATACGGATGGAGTCTCATCCTTTGGGCAGGTACTGATTCCCAACAATGCATAAGGAGGGCACCAACCCAATAACCCTGTGAAAATAGGGAAGAGGCCAAGCAAAAACCACTTTTCAGCAGGTCCCCAAAAGGCAAGACTTGCCACAACGAGTCCACCAATGATTCTCACAACTCTTTCAACCGGATGAATATTTTTTTTCATGTTCTATCCCCTTTCTAGAATTGAAAATGAGACTGTCCTTCATGGATACTAACCCCATTGAGCTCAATCGAGTAGAAAATTTGAACTGCCTTCGAGACCATCGCACTCACCCCACAGTACTTAGTTTGAGAAAGAGTTACAGCCTCAATCAAACGATCTGCATCAATATTTCCCAACAATTTAAATCTAAGAATTATACTTTTAAAAATAACTGGATATGCTCCTTCTGTAAGATTGGCTTCTGCATGAACATCAAACTTTTCAACAGACTGCTTATACTTCCTCAGGAGTGCAACAACATCCATTCCAGTACAACCACAGACACTAGCAAGCAATAACTGCTTAGGACTGAGAGCGGAAGCATCGCCGAATGGAGGCTTGCCATCCATAGAGATTTGAAACCGATCATCTCCAGCACGAAACCTCATTTTCTCTTCCCAACTACATTGAATTTGCATGATTTAAGCTCCCACAGATAAAGCTGCCACGGTAGCAATCAAGAAAGGTCTAACCTCAAGAACCCACATCTCAGAAATCAGAGAAATGAGCCCCTTCATCACTCAAGCTTCCTTAACTTAAGTTCTTAATAATAAAAACAAAAAAGGTGTGAAACCTTGCCTTAGGCATCACACCCAAATTTATTTACTATATAATTCAGTTCTCTACTTAATCCTTGAGTCGATAGACCAAGCACCTGCGCCCTTAACAATGATAGGAATCAAAAGTCCTAAAATAAGAATATGATACTCAAATCCCTCTCCTGACTGAGAGCCCATCCAATTCATAAAAAATCCATGATTTAAATGTACCATTGCTGCAGCAACAAGCATAGTCACAGCTACTCCGAAAGCAGCTACTCTTGTCAGCAGTCCAGTGATTAAACCAAGAGATCCAGCAAATTCAGCAGCAATTGCAAGAAAAGCAAAAAATGCTGGAATGCCTAACTGCTCAGTAAAAAATCCCATGGTACCAGTAAATCCCCCGCCTCCAAACCAACCTAGGACTTTTTGAGCACCGTGAGGAAACATCACTATACCCGCAGTCACTCGCAGAACAGTTAGAACCCAATTGCTAGCATCAGTGTTAACGATTTTTTTTAACATAAGCTACCTTTCTATAAAGGATATTGTATATTCTCTAAACACTCAAAGATAGCATTTTTGTGATTGATACCACTCAAAAAATCATAGATATATACATTAGAATTAAATTAATAGATACCGTATATCTAAAAATTCTTGATAGTATATAAATGATCCTTCATACCCGCACTTGATTCTCCCGTACATCTTTAACCAGCTGATGGTTCTCTCTACCTTTCATCTATCATGAGTGAGTATCTTTCTCTAAAGGGGCTTCGATTGATCTAGGTGATACTTTCTTGGATTAAAAGTCAGCTAATAGCCATAAATAACCGCCGTTATTTCCTAACTCCCGTCGATATAGATTTTAGCTCTCATGAGCTTTTTCTAGGTATAAGGTTTACATCGGGCTCTCTATTTTCTTTGATAGGTTCACCTGCAAATATGCCTTTTATATTTTATTTTGACTAATTTAATCTCTTTGATCAGTCTCTTCTGAATTTTAATAAATTTATTATAATTTTAATTTAATAACTTTTTTATCTTATCTGGAATCTCTCTAAACAGATTCAAAAAAAGCATCTGCTACGTGCAATTTTAATGTCAGATAGATTAGATAGTTTAGTTTTTGTCATTAAAAAAAGAACCGGCATTAGCACACTGCACTGTATGGATTCTGCTCTTCTGCGCAGGGTTATCTGCTGCACCTAGATTAGTATAATATTTATTCTCACTTGAAAGTACCTGTCTCAAACTCTCTCCGCATGTTAAAACATATGAGCTATGCCTGATACTGACGCAAAACTATTTGGACTTAGTGAGAATGAAGCAGCTACTCTGCTCAGGTCTGAAGGACCAAATGAGATTCCTCAATCTGAATCCAAGAGGTTCTTAATCATCTTAAAGGATATCTTATTTGAGCCCATGTTCTCACTCATCATAGCATGTGGGTTGATCTATTTTCTTCTTGGAGATCCTCAGGATGCCCTATTATTACTCTTTTTTTTGGGGATCATCGTTCTTATTACTGTCGTTCAGGAGAGACGAACTCAGTCTGCACTCCTAGCATTAAGGAATCTCACAAGCCCCCGAGCGCTCGTGTTAAGAGATGGACAAATTCGTCGAATCCCAGGCCGTGATGTTGTTCGGGGCGATCTCCTGGTACTAAACGAGGGTGATCGCATAGCTGCAGATGGAGTTCTTCGTGAGGTTCATCATCTTGCGACAGACGAGTCTCTACTGACCGGTGAATCTGCCCCAGTCCTCAAAGGTTTGTCGGATTCAGTTTTTGCAGGCACCACTGTAACACAAGGACGCGCTTTATCGAGCGTGACAGCTACGGGAATAAAAGCAGAGATGGGCCGCATCGGAAGGCTTCTTGGTAACTCAATCCCCTCCGAAAAAACCTCACTTCAGAATGAAACACATAACTTTGTGAGGCGACTTGCCTGGATCGCTCTAACCTTGTGTTTGAGTGTAGTCCTCGCTTTTGGATTTTTGAGAGCCGATTGGCTAAATGGAGTTCTATCAGGACTCACTCTTGCTATGGCTATATTGCCCAATGAGCTTCCTGCCGTGATTTTTATATTCCTTGCACTTGGAGCTTGGAGAATATCTAAAAAGAATGTACTTACACGAAACATACAAGCCATTGAGACTCTAGGAACAGCAACTGTTCTATGTGTTGATAAGACTGGTACAATCACACTGAATCAGATGCAAGTAGTGAAGCTCTTCATTTCAGACGAGCAAGGCAGTTGCCCACTCTCTGTCCTTGATGAAACAATAAGCCTTCCTCAACCCTTCCAGAAGCTCATAGAAACGGCAGCCCTCGCATCTACACCAAACCCGATTGACCCTATGGAGAAAGCGATTCTCAAACTTGCAATTTCCTGCAAAGGGTCACTTCTCACCCAGAATCTCAAACTCACAAAAAGCTATCCTCTCAGTACTCATCTACTCGCAATGACCCAGATCTGGGCTACTCCTTCTCCTGCACCCCCTAAGGCAGCCACAAAAGGCTCCCCAGAGTCCATATTACGCCTATGTCGCCTTGATGAGCATTGGGAGTCTCGGATCCTCACTCAGATCCATGAGATGGCGACCCAGGGCCTCAGAGTGATTGCTGTGGCTCAGCCCACACTCCCGAGTCAAGATCATCAGCTTAAGACCTCTCAGGAGGACTATAACTTTACGTTCATTGGTCTGGTTGGACTCATGGATCCTGTGAGAGACCATGTCTCCTCCTCTATTCAGGAGTGTCGACGCGCTGGAATCAGAGTCATCATGATGACTGGAGATCATGCTGAAACAGCAAAAGCAATTGCCCAGCAAATTGGTCTAAAAAATCCTAAAAAGGTACTCACTGGACTACAGCTCGACCAGATGAATGAGTATGAACTCAAGCAGCATTTAAATCACACCTCATGTTTTGCTCGAATCAGACCTGAACAAAAACTTAGACTTGTACACACACTCAAGCAATTGGGAGAGACGGTGGCGATGACAGGCGATGGAGTGAATGATGCTCCAGCATTGAAAAGTGCTCAAATCGGAATTGCAATGGGAGCAAGAGGTACAGACGTCGCTCGAGAATCTGCCGATCTCGTGCTCACTCACGATGATTTTCACTCCATCGTTGAATCTATTCGAGTAGGACGAGCCATATTCGATAACTTAAAAAATGCCCTTGCCTATCTCCTTGCTATTCACATTCCGATTGCAGGGATGTCAATTATCCCTGTACTCTTTAATCTCCCTTTACTCCTCCTCCCCGTGCACATTGCCTTCTTACATCTCATTATTGAACCTGCATGTTCTATTGTATTTGAAGCAGAACCTCCTCATCCCCAGATTATGAGTCAGCCCCCAAGGTCCGCATCAGAGGCCCTCTTTAATCGTAAACTCATTATCCCAAGCCTAGTTCAAGGCGGGGTTGTTCTCTGCGTTACCCTCGCCGTATTCATCATCGCGCTACGACGAGGACAAAGTCCCAAGGATGCACGGGCACTCACCTTCACAACTCTCATTTTTTCAAATCTAAGTTTGATTCTAGTGAATCGATCCTGGAGAGCCTCAATCCTTCAAGGTTTAAAAACGCCCAATCAAGCTCTGTACTGGGTACTTATTGGTTCTTTGATTGTTCTTAGTCTTATTCTTTATGTGCCATTCTTAAGAGATGCATTTCAGTTTTCAATGCTACACTTCACAGATCTACTGATTACGTGGGCAGGCGGTATCTTGAGTATACTTTGGTTTGAGATTTGGAAGCGCTTTAGGCGGAGTGAATAATCATCAAATCACAGACCCTCGAAAGACTCTTTTAAATTCTCGCTCTAAAAAGTCGCGATCATCCGGATGAGCAATGCCCACGAGAAGTTTTGAGCGCTCATGCAAAGTTTTTCCAAAAAGATCAGCTACACCATACTCAGTAACAACATAATGCACGTGAGCACGAGTAGTGACTACACCTGCTCCGATTATTAGAGAGGGAACAACTCTAGAGACTCCCTTTTTAGTTCTACTCGTAAGAGCAATAATAGGTTTACCCCTCTCTGATAGAGCTGCTCCCCGCATAAAATCCATCTGCCCCCCTACACCTGAAATAATAGAGTGCCCAATAGAATCAGCACAAATTTGCCCCGTCAGATCAATTTGTACGGCTGAATTAATGGCACAAACTCTAGGATTTCTTGCAATAATACTCGGAGAATTAACGTAGTCTGCTCCTAGATGAATTACAGTCGGATTGTCATGCATAAATTGATAGAGTCTCTGTGAACCCAGAGCAAATCCTGCCACCAGCTTTCCAGGATGAACCTTCTTTCGTGAATGATCAATCACCCCTGATTCAATCAAATGTAAGATCCCATCAGACCACATCTCGGAATGAACCCCCAGATGTCGATGATCTTGAAGAGATGCAAGTACAGCGTTCGGTACATCTCCAATTCCTACCTGAAGCGTTGAACCATCCTCAATGAGTTCAGACACATTTTTTCCAATCTGCTGATCCACTCCGCTAGGGACAGTCCATACACTCTCAGGAAGCTTCCCCTCACCTTCAGTGAAGTAATGGATCTTACTCACATGAATAAACCCGTCACCATGAACCCTAGGCATCTGTGCATTCACCTGTGCAATGACCAGCGACGCTGTCTCTACTGCGGCTAAAGCAACGTCAACACTCACACCCAGTGTACAAAATCCATGAATATCAGGAGGCGAAACTTGAATCAGAGCCACATCAAGTCGCTTCCTCCCTGATCGAAAAAGCATAGGCACTTCCGATAAGAAGCAAGGCAAATAATCAATTCTCTGATAATCAAGCTTCTTTCTCAGGTTAGGACCAACAAATAAATTAGTAACTTTAAAGCTCTTTAGCACTTGCGGCTGTGCGTAGGGAACATCTCCTTCTGTATGCAAGTGAATCAGCTCAACATCTCTGAGATCCTGAGCACGACTCACCAGAGCATCAAGGAGTAAGTGAGGAGTTGCTGCCCCTCCATGCACAAATACCGACATCCCAGAGCGAATATCACTTACAGCTTCCAAAGCTGAAACATATCTCATCAGAACCCCCATTTGTTCTCTGAGTAGACCTCAAACTAGAGACTCTGTTGAATGGGCTTGAAAAACTCACCCCAAGCCTACTATTTTAAGTCATCTCTAGAACACTTTTATCACAATCCAGGGCCCGTAGGGATCACTCATGCTGATCAGTAAACCTGTGGGACTGGGAAATTACTGAGCTACCCAGCCTCCATCTACCACCAGAGGATGCCCAGTAACAAATGAAGCACCTGAAGAAGAGAGCCACAAAACAGCCTGAGCAATTTCAGCTGGATGTCCTACGCGCCCCATAGGCTCTCCTGCAACGAGCAACTCATGTGCCTTTGTATCTCCCCGCGTGAACCGCTCAATCATTGGAGTCTCAATCACTCCAGGACAAACTGCATTGACTCGAATATTTTGTTTACTGTACTCAAGCGCGGCAGTTTTAGTGAGGCCTAATATCCCATGTTTACTAGCAACATAGGCAGGCACACCCTGAAATCCAATCATGCCAGCAATGGAGGAGCAATTCACAATATTACCATGACCTTGCTTTATGAAAATAGGGATTTGATACTTCATACAAAGCCACACACCCTTGAGATTTGTATCAATCACTCGATCCCAAGCTTCCTCAGCGTAATCAGCCGTCGAACTTTGAGGCCCTTCAATTCCTGCATTATTGAATGCTGAATCAAGCCTCCCAAAGGTATCGATAATTTTTTTCATGAGGGCTTGAACCTGAGCACTTTGTGAGACATCACATGGCACAAAAAGTGCCTCTCCGCCGATTTTCTGAATTTGACGAACTGTTTCAAGTCCACCTTCCTCAGAAACATCGGACACCACTACTTTTGCCTGGCTTTTAGCGAATGCAAACGCAGTCGCCCGCCCGATTCCTGATGCAGCTCCAGTCACCAGTACAACCTGACCTGAAAAATCAAATGATGTGAACGCCACAAAGCCCCCTTAATCTAAATCCTGAAATCCTATTCAGATTTGATGCCAAGGCTTATATCGGAGAGTTCAAAAAAAATAAAGATAAACCCTAAGAGTGAGTACAACTTATACCATTCCATTTGATTTAGGATTTTTGGCATCTTGTTAGCAAGTTCACGTCTTGTGGATCACCCTACAAACAATGCCCAGCTGAACTTTGAGCACAGGAACAACAATAGTCAGGAGAATACCCGGACTTTGACGCAAACACTCACCCCCGAGGGAAACTCTCTCGGCTATCATGAAAAGCTATTTCTACAAAAGTGGCCCAATCGTAATAGATTTATGGTTTTGGTCATTGCACTTTTGTCTTACTGGTTTTCATACCAGCTCAAGGGACGAGCAAGAATCATATTCAGATTCTTTTCCTTTGCAAGTCTAGCGAGATCATTCACCAACCTCCATTTGACCCAACTACTCGGATGGCTATTCAATCCATCCATTACTCTCAAAAGAGAGTTTAGAGTGAATGCTCCGATTGAGAGCATCTTTATGTTTCTCAAATCATTTTCAAATTACTCACGCTTTATGTCATTCGTAGACAGAGTAGAGGTGAATCCATCAGGCGGAGGAATGACCTGGAATCTTCAGGGTCCCTTTAAAACCCATCACGCCGTGCAAGCACACATTTCTCATTGGATCCCTAATCAAGCTATAGGATGGATGAGTGACTCTATATCTCTCATTAAGTACTCAGGAGACATTCAGCTGCATGAAATTAGCTCAGCAGATACGCAACTTAAAGTGGAACTGACGTACGCGCCCCCTCTGGGGATTCTTGGATACGCACTTCTCATTCTATCTGGTTATAATCCAAAAACTAGAATTGATCATGACCTTAATCATCTGAAATACCTCCTCGAAGAGCCCTACACAAAGAGTGGAACCCTCAACTTGAACGAAAATCTAGCTTAGATATGCCTAAGAGTATGATCTAGATTTGAAAATGACACCCTAAAGCCCATCATCGAATTATAAACTCACAACCTGAACTCAGGCTCGACCTCCCCTTTAAGATTTCTCCCTTATCAATACGACCGGCCAATCTGTTGATTGAAGAATACCCCTCATCACTTGAGCGCGACCAAGTCCAAGACTTCCCTTCCACTCAATAACAACAAAGGGGTCCGTACTGGCCGACCCGAACCTAAGAATTTCAGATAATTCAGGCCCGGAGCAGTGTACAAACGTACGAATCACTCGCTTATCTCTAAGGGTTGAGTATGGACTCGCTTGTGCAAGAAACTCAGAGACGAGTGACGGATACTCATGATGAAACTCATCACAGCCTCTTCCTAAGAGAGAAAGATCAAGGGTTCGATCTTGCTCTGCACTTGCCCGGCTTGTCACGTGAATCAAATCTAAAGGAAGATCAACGAGATTCGCAAAACCAATGGACCATTCTAGGGCCTGACTTTTTCTCATCTCACCACTCATAGGTACAAGAATAGATTCAGAGGTTGAAACGTTCTTTCTTTGGCTCATAATAAGAATTGGAGCCCTCACTTGTGAAATAAAGCACTTCCAGGCACTCTGATCAGAAGTTAGCATTCCTACCTCAATTGCAGATAGGATCTGAGATCGATCAATAATAATGAGATAGGGCTTGTGCTCCTGAACTGATTTAAAAACTTGATCAAGATACTGGTCACTCCGAATCCACTTCAGTTGAATCCGAGTATGAGCTTGACCCTGGACTCTTGAGACCTGCTTCATGAGCTGATGAGAAAGCAATGACTCCAAAGCCTGAGGAATTAATACGTCAAGCTCCATGCTGAGTTTTCTCGAAATACCTAAGGATTCAGCGATCAGTACTCTTCTTCGCAGGCCTGACTCTTGGCCTGACAAAATCAGCAAGACTTGTTTGTACTTTTGGTTTTGCATAGACTCACGTATCCTTCAGATGAAACTTGAACCTGATAGATCTGACCTTGATAAAGGATTTTTGCTTGAATACCACTCCAGAGATGAGGTAATTTCCTATGTTTTTTAGATAAATAGAGCTCTCTCTGTCCTAAGCGAATACCGAGGATATGAAAAAACAGGGCTTGCCAAGTACCCCCCATACAGCCTGCATGAATTCCTAGAGATGTATTTTTCATAAGATTGGATAGATCTAGATTTAAGGAATGATCCCAGTAAGACTCAACATGATCCCATCTTTCAATTTGAGCAGCAACGGCCGCATGCACGGACAGCGAAAGGCTACTTCCATGATCAGTCAATGGCTCATAGAAATTATAATTAGCTCGAACAATCTCTTGAGAAAGAGCATCCGGAAATAAAAAAGGAATCATCAGTACATCTGCTTGTTTGACTACCATTGACTCATTGATTTCTTGCCATTGGACGAATCTCTCTAGAGGAGCCCTTAATGGATCACCTCCGAGCGAAACCAATCGTTTGAGTTTAAAAAAACCTTGAAACTCCTCAATTACTCCCTGCTCATTAGGTTTTGGAAAATAGATCTTCTGGGAAATCTCTTTCCATGATGAGAACTCATTAGCATGAATTTTCAACCTCTGAGTAATTCTAATCCAGGACTTCTGATCTACTTCCTTAAGCATTTGCAGTATTTCACAAGTTTTTTCCAAATTCACACGCGCCATCCAATTTGTATAGGCGTTATCATCAACATCATGGTGATACTCATCAGGACCAACAACCTTTAAAATATGAAACTCTTGGTTGATTTTCTGTGAACGGGTTACCCAAAATCGTGCTGTCTCTACCAGAATCTCAATTCCGTATTGAATTATCCAATCCCAATCCTGAGTACAAAGCCAATAAGACCAAACTGCATAAGCTACATCAGCAGTAATATGAATCTGCTCACTTCCTGTAAAAACAGGTATGACCACTTTCTGACCTGCGATTGAAACGAAAGAAGGGGTAACGTCTCGACCTGTGAGAGCTGACTCCCAGGCAAAGCAAGCTCCTTCACAGCCCATACTTTTAGCTCTTAGTTTTGCTTGATGAAGGCTAAAATACCGATATTGAAGGCAACTCCTCACTACTTTGGGGTCAGAGTGATTAAAAAAAGGAAGAATAAAAACTTCAGTATCCCAAAAAATGTGTCCATCATAGGCACTACCACTCAGTGTCCTTGCCCCAATGGAGGTGTGTGGATCTGTACTGGAAGAGATCCTCAGGTGATAAGCATTAAATCGAAAAGAGCGCTTCCAAAGCGGTTTTGCCGAAAGCTCAACATCAAAATTTGACCAGGATTTCTGCCAAACCTGAAGATGATCAACTAAATACTGGGGTAATTCCTGAATTTGTAGTGAATTCATATCTCTGAGCGCATGAAGTTTAGGATCATGAGTCTCTTGTGAGTGATAAACAAGAATTAACCGTTGAAGTACCTGAGGGCACCCGGGCTTAAGGAGCAGATTGACTTGAGGAGCGCTCAGCAGACACCCCTGATTCCAAGACTTTGCCAAAAAGACACATCGAACATGAGAGGATGAACTTTCAAACTCATGGAGCTCTGTAAATTTAACCTCTTCTTCCCCTAAAGCTTCACCTGTTTCCATATTCAAGACCTTCAAATGAGGGTGTTTCAACTCTCGATCAGGGTCCTCAAACGAAGTATCAATATCAAGACTCACCTCAGTTCCTATGGCTCTGAATTCAATCTCCTGAATGAGTAGATGGCGATGATACGAAGAAACAATTCTCTGAGTTTGTATCTTGAGTGAATGACCTGGCAATCCAAGTGGGACATCATAGGTTTCTGACAAAATACCCGTATTTAAGCACAAGGATCTTTTATAGAAGTGTCCGCCATTCCACTTACCTGGAAGAAACTGTTGTCCGTTAATCTTAAGTCGAAAGTAAAATAGAGACGGAAAAACAACAATCTCAGAAAACTCATCTGTGTCATCCTTCAGTTTGTTCAATAAATCCGGGGGTTCTGGACCAAACCTTCGCATCAACCTCCTGTCATAAACTCCAGCTAAAAACAGATCACCCCGAGAGGATGGAATGGGAATAGAGGTAGATCCCCTAATTCCCAAATATCCATTGCCCTGTGTGAATAGAGTTTCAAACTCATTCTCGCAGGAGGCATCAAAATCACTCTGAACTAATCGCCATAAGGAATCTTGATGAGACCACCCCCAACTCATTAAGCTACAACAGCGCTGATCTGAATTTCCTTCTAAGAAACAAACCGCGAACCTTTGTTTTAGGTTCATTTCCTTGATCAGACGAATAAAGGTACGAGCTCCTCCGCCTAGGTGTTGTACTCCAACTGGAACCCCCTCAGGTTCTTTACCAACAGATACAAATACTGAGGATCTTAATTGGGGTACCCTCATCAATGCATCACTTCCAGGAGTACTATCTAGGGTTCCAAACTCATCCCCTAAGACTAAAATCTCCTCTGGCATGATCTTATGCAGACTCACAATATTCTTGAGAATCCAATCCATAGAATCTTGTTTAGACGTGAATCCGACTTCTATATGTTTAGCATCTGTAGTGAACCTGACAGACCCCAAGCCAGATCGATGGGCAACTTGTTTGGCTTGGTTCATCAAAGACCGCAAACCTTTTGAAGTTCCAGCTGCCTTGATCTTAATCTGAACTGCACTCAGAAGTTCTGAAATTTGATCTTTTCTTGGAGACCTCCATGGATCCTCAGCAATAAGATCAAACTTGATTCTATTCAGCCGGTCTTGAATCAACTCCACTTTCAATCCGAGACCCTCAAAATAACCTAAAAGCTCAAGACTGATCTCACTCAGCTTTCTCTGCTCCTCTACACTTGGTTCGTAACGATACACGAGTTTCTGATCACCAAGATCATCAAACTCAAACACTTCAGAGCCACGATTAGCAAAAACATACAGCTTTTTTTTTGCTTCCGGTGATAGATAAAGTAAAAAAGGATCGAGTAGATTCCTTATCGATGTCCCTGTCATTACGCAACAAATGACACCACCCCTCAATAGGTTCTCGATACTAGAAATAAGCTCCCAACTCCTATCAGAACGAGCATCTACTGCTGTCCCGTCCCAATCAAAAATAAGAAGCTTAATCTGCATCAAAGATGAAACAAAGCCTGAAATATCAGCTTGTCTATTTTGTTCTTCTGGCAATCCTATCTCATAGTGATGTTTTTCATCCATTGAACATAACTCTATTTTGTAGATACTTTGAGCATAAGCACTAGAAACACAGGAATCATCCATGACTTAAACACTCTAAACATTGATCTATCTACTTAAACACTCACCTAATTCGAACTACATTCATTGGAATCATCCCTGCAAGTAAGGAGTTGCAAAAACTATGGTCATTGAATGAGCTAATTATGAAAAAATCAAATCGCATTATATTTTGGCTGGTAGATCCATTCTCAAAAACTCCAGAGCTCCAACGCTCTGCAGCTCTGGCACTCCACCTTTACACCGAATACGGCGACTGCCAGATCTTTCCAATCTACTTCTTTAGCGCCTATCTCACAGGCGAGTACCCCCTGAGCCTGCCTCTGGGATTGATATCTGAGATTAAAAAAACTGGACAAGACAAACTAAATAAAATCACACAAAACATTCCCATACACGACTTAAGACCCCTACATATTGTAGCAAGGCCCTACATCTCCATGAGAGATAGTGTTGATTATCTACATCGAATAACAAGAAAACTCTCAAGCGTGGAACTCATTGTTACGAGCACACACTCACGAAAAGGTCTAAAGAGGCTTTTTATGGGAAGCTTTGCAGAAACTCTGATGCTACACGCCCCAGAGATTCCAATTCTTTTTATCAACCCCTATTGGAGAAGAATGTCAGACCTTAAAAAGGTTGTATATCCAACTGATTTCTCACCACAATCAAAAGAAGCATTCTTATCCTTTTTACCCATTGCACAACGTCTAAAAAGCACGATCACCATCATTCACAAACTTGTCTTTGCTTGGCCTCCGGCATTAATGGTGAGCCTCGATGTAGGACCATTTTACGAGAAAGCAATTGAAAGCGAACTAGAATCCAAGAAACGTGAAGGCAAAATCTGGACCGAAGAGGCAAATAAGTATGGAATTAAGGCACACTGTTTTATTGATCATCATGAAGAAGACTCAGTAATAGATAGCATCATAAAATATACGAAAACACGAAGGGCACTCATTGCTCTAGCAGCACAAAGTGGTCCATTCACTACAACCCTTTTTGGGAGTACAACAAGAAGCTTAATCCGACAATCTATAAATCTAATTTGGGTCATCCACACAAAACAGAAATCCAATCAGGAACTGAAGCATGAAAAAAAACCTGAGGCAAGTGCCGCATAACCTAAGAATAGAACAGAGGATTTAAGTAACACTTAAATACAATAAATAACAATAAATCAAGGACATAACTTTTTATGGAGCATCAATACCTCAGCATTTATAAGTTTTTTTTATAAAATTTAAATAATAATATTGTATTATGAGATCGAAATAAAAAACAATAATATTAAAATTTTTATAAAAATATCGCAGCACATGCCAGACCAATAAAGCTCTCGTAACTACTCGCAGTTACATCCCAGCGGTTCAATATACGTCGAAATTGATTCATCCAAGCATGAATTCCTTCAGCTACCCACCACTTTGGTTTGAATCTATTTTTCTCCGGGCTTGCTTCACGTTGCTTCCGAAAATGATGAATATACTCATATTCTCCGGCACCTTCACCGCATAAAATAGAGTCATACGCCTTATCTCCACATATGTGCTGTTTGCCAGCCTTCGGATGAGGGCGGTCCGTAATAATATTTCTTAGGGCCTCTTCCAGTAGTTGACTTTCATGGTTATTGGCTGGAAAAATCACAGCCTACAAGGGGATTCCCTTTTTGTCGGTCAATGCCACAATCTTGGCCCCACCATGGTTGAGATCCTTCGGGCTGAATCCCACTTTTTCTTTGCCAAAATAGGACTTCTTTATCGATCCATCAATGGCTTGCCAGGACCAGGCAATCCCCTTTTGTCATCGTAAATGCTTCAAGGCTTTGGACCAAATGCGTTCAAACACCCCGGCGTTCACCCATTTTCTGAAATACCGAAAAATACTTCTAAAGGGGCAAAATTCTCACGGAAATTTGCGCTACTGATAACCCGTTTAAGTACATATAAATTCCCGGTTAGAGTGCGCCTAAATTCGTTGTTCAGACGGCCACCCTGACTCCTTTTTCCCTTTTGAATTTCTTGCGGGAGAACTTTTTCAGCGGCAGCCCACATTTGATCTGATATTTGCAAAGTCGAAGGATTCATGTATGCTCGCTTGGTGAAGACAACCCAGTGGTTAAATACATTCCCTCATTTTTTCTAATTTTATTCCAAACCATGGTTTTGATTACGGTCTCATTATAGATTTAATTATTAATTCAAAACTTTAATTTTTATCAAAAAGAAAATAATGATGAAATATAAACTCCTTCGCCTTCTGTCTGCTACAACTCTATCATTAGCTCTCCTTAATTTGTCATATGGGGTAGAACTGACATTTCAGCAGAAACAGACTCTTGCACGGGATATTTTAAGACTTAGACCCATCTGCAGGAGCCTAGGTGCCTGGTCACGACAGAAGGGTGATGAGGCACAAGCTTCATGTTTTTGTGAAAAGCCCTTGAGGGTAGAAATTAATCCAACTGAGCTAGACCTTTTTAAATTCCCTTTAGGTAGGTGCCCACGTGCTGAGACAGATCCCGAGGCGCTTTTTGAGGAGATATTAGGAGCAGAAAAGTTTGAGGAACTCTCCCCCCGCTCACGAAGCCCAAGATCCTCTCCTCCCACAACTTGCTTTTTACGAGCTCCAGAGGGCTTCCCTGTACCTTCATCACCTCTCAGTCCAGGTGTACGTTCTTCAATTGGATCAATATCACCGCTGTCTGAAATTCTAGATCCATCATATCTTGCCGCATCTCAACCCTACAAGACTATCCCAGTGATCGAGAGATACATTACTCAAGATAGGGACCGAGGTGTTAAATATTTTGATGAGCACGAAAGAGGAGATTTTCTTGTTGAAATCAGAGACGGCCGACTCTTTTACAAGAAATCAGGATTACTCATATCGGCAAATCGCGAAGGTGGAGGTGTAGCACTGCCCCCAATCTATGTCATGGATGGCACGGGAAATCTTTATATCTACCCTGGACATCATCCAGGAAAAATCAATCATTCGAGCTTACTTGCTGGCGCTCCTGTGTCTTCTGCAGGTGAGATTTGGCTTAAAGATGGCAAGATTCTTGGACTTAATAACTTAAGTGGTCATTATCAACCCAGACGTGAGTATTATCGACAAGTCTTAAGGCAATTGCGCAGAAGCGGAATTGACATTGAGAGTATTCCAAAGGTTTTAATACGTTACAATATACCAGACTAAATCTAGGGTAAGATTAAAGAGATTAAACTCAACATAAACTCTTCGAATGGGCTACAAAAACATAGACTGTATCATTCACTATGCACTGATCTTTCAGAACCGGCAAAATGGCGTCATTTTTACTACTTTCGAGATAAAGATTACGGTTTGAGATGAAATCCCCCCGTCATTTGCCGTTGAAGCAACTAGGAAATTGACCTAAAGAGCACTTTAAGCACCCAATCGCTTAGTTTAGCATCTAAAAGAACATGATTCCTAAAGACTCACGTTCTTTATTAAACTTTTTTTGAATCTTTCTATTTGGTTCACTAAGATTCTTGATATGAACCGGAGAGCCATGACAAAGCTTTTTAATCCTTATTTTGACTTATATCAAATTCTGAAGGGACTTCCCGAATCAAAACAACTTGAAGCCAGAAAGAAGCTCATTTGGGCTTACTCTTGGGCAGTTCCTAGTTCCGAAGCCATCCTAAAGATTACACAGTACTCTCCACTTGTAGAGTTAGGATCTGGAACCGGCTACTGGGCATGGCTGATTCAACAAGCTGGAGGCCGAGTCCAATGCCTTGATCATGAACCTCATCAGCCGCCACATTGGCAAGAAATTTACCTAGGAGACCCTCATTCACTGAGTAAATTTCCTCAAGAAACTCTACTCTTGTGTTGGCCTCCCCTGCATGATTCGATGTCAAATGTAGCTCTAAATACCTTTTTAGGAAAAACTATAATCTATATTGGTGAATGGAGAGGCCGAACTGCACAGAACAACTTTCACGATGAACTTGATAAGAATTGGACCCTGATCGAGTCACTCCCTGGACTGCGCCCCTCAATTTGGACAGGTTGACCTAGTTTTTGTGTAGGGGCTGGCTGGTCTCCTGTTTGTTTTTCTTGATTTGCCACTCAAACTCCTCTGGCGTCAAGTAGCCAATGGC
>Ga0255088_1000218_pt1 | contig 30004 bp, 22 predicted proteins | sample Colum_Miss_RepB__2_FD_188587 | JGI IMG/M metagenome (GOLD analysis project Ga0255088, IMG submission 188587) | Freshwater microbial communities from Columbia River, Oregon, United States - Colum_Miss_RepB_8d | ecosystem: Environmental > Aquatic > Freshwater > River | place: USA: Oregon...
CTCTCTTTGCCCCAATTAAATCAGAGAAAGATGAGATTAACATCGACATTGAGTTCATCGTTCCGTTACAACAACAACAACAACAACAACAACAACAACAACAACAACTACAACTACAACAACAACTACTACTACTACTACTACTACTACTGCTACTACTACTACTGCTACTACTACTACTACTACTACTACTACTACTACTACTACTACTACTACTACTGCTACTAGACGTACCGGATCAGATCGATGCTCAAGACACGTCCAGTAGACTCTCAAATATCGCTGTTACACTTTTAAAGTCTGTGAGTTTCTTCTCTCTACTAAAAGCTTAGGTAAGTGCCGTGCTGGGTGCCATTCAAGTAAAGAAAAACTGATCCGCTGTAAAGTTCGCGATTTGAAGTATAGCCTAAGAATAACTTGACATCGCTCACACACAAAGAGTTCACATTAGGCATGCTAGGTTGAACCGGATTAATCTGCCAAGGCATAATTTGGCCAGTTGAGTTTGCATAAACAAGCTGTAATTTATTTTGACTGATGGTGATGACACCCGAAGCATTAGCTGTGGTCACACCCGTAGCTGAGGAAGGACTAGTTGGAGTGATGTTCATGGCAATGCTTCCATCAAATTTTCCAGCTCTGGAGTTATACATATACCCTGCTGCTGGATTTCCGGGGGTAATGCTGGTAGCCGATGCTCCGCTTACAAGTTGGGGATAAAGATCAAATCCTGTTGGAATAGGACCTGCTTTAACAGTATTAGTATTTAATGCAATGTTATTTGCTATAAAACCAATAGGGGCTGATAATGAGATACAGTTTCCTCCTGGTCCAGGAATAATACCATTTGGAACAACTCCTGGAATAATTGGAGCTGTAGCTGGCGCACTTCCGCAGCCGGTAAATACTCCTGCAACTGCAGCAGCTGCAATTAAGGATGTAACTTTATTTCTATTTAAAACTTTGATCATAACTCTTACTCCTCACACACTCACACAGACTTTATTCAGAGAGGCTAGACTTCTTGTTGTTGAAGTCACTTCGCCGAACTCTTGATGAATTAGAGCAAGGAGAGTGCCAGTGTAGAAAGTTTTTGAAATAGTTTAAGATGTTCTTGTAAGGTACTGAAAGTATGATGGAAATATATATTTATGAATAAAAATAGTTGAATAAAATTTAGACAAGAGTATGTCAATAGTTTAGGCAGCTGCTGATCTGCTTTACTTCATCTAGAGGTCATTTCAAAACCTACTTAAAAGTATAATAATTGAGGCAAGTTGAACGAATCCGAAATAATTTTCCGGATCACGTTCGTATCTGGTCTCTATGCGCTGAAAAGATTGAATCCAAGAGAAAAATCGCTCGACCACTCATCTTCGACGGTAGCCTCTAAGAAATCTGCCATCTTGAGTTCGTGATCTTTTCCTATTCAACTTGTAGGGAGCAACGAGTTCGCATTGGTATCGTCTCCTAAGTTTTTTCCTAAAAGGATCAGAATTGTAAGCTTTGTCTCCGATAAGTCGGTGAAGTAGATTCCAAGTATAGCGGGCCCGAAGCGTTGGGATAATGAGCTGACTCTCATGTGGTGAAGCGCCCTCAACAAACAGGGCGACAGGAGGAGATCCACTGTCAACGATTGTCATGATCTTGGAGATCTTGCCACTCTTGGTTTTCTCGACTTTTGAGTCCCTTTTTTTGCTTCTACGAAAGTGGCGTTGATAAAGGTCTCTGTTAGATCAATTCTGTTCCGGACTCTGAGGTCTTCGACCAAAGTTCAGGTTATCTGATCAAAGATCCCGAGCTCGACTCATTTCCTAAAATGCTGGTAGCAAGTGATGCCCGACGCCGTATCCTCTTGGAGTCGGAAGATCGTTCCATCTTGGTCAAGCTCTTATCACCCACAGAACACCTTGCAGAATTTCCCTATTTGAATAGCCCGGTCGACCACCCTTCGATCTATTCAGATTCTCTTTTGGAAAAAACGGCTCTAACATTCCCCACTGTTCGTTGGTTAATTTCACTGGGCTTCTATGCCACAGTAGATTAACTCTTGGAATAGTTTATGTATTCAGCTAGGTTTTGAAATGGCCTCTAATATCTTGAGGAAGATTCTTTTACCTGACAGGAATGGATTCTAGATAATGCTAGTGACTTCTGTTTTTGGGTTTGAGCAAAAGTGTCCACAGCTTTGCTAATTGCATCGCCGATGAGTTCTTGCCCTGAAGAAGATAGGACTAGAGCACGATCCCAAGCGTGACTGAGAAAGCCCGCTTCAACGAGAATGCTAGGCATGTCTGCTCCGAGGAGTACGTAGAATAAACCCTGCTTTACGCCGCGGTTTCTTTTTTTAAAGTTAATAGGCTGCGAAGTTGCTGATACCAGTTGATCTTGAACAAGGCATGCGAGTCTTTTGCTCTCACTTAGGTTGGAGTCCAATCGTAAATCTTTTAATATGAGCGCTACGTCAGACCCACCTTCTTGAGTGAGGTGGTTTCCCAAGACTGAGTTCTCAAGGCGAGCAAGTCTTCTCGACGATGCATCTGAAGTGTGGTTCATAATGTAGGTCTCTACTCCTTGAGCAAGTCCTCCGTGAGATTGGTTCATGTGAATAGAGATGAAAAGATTTGCCTTGAGTCGATTTGCAAGAGCAGTTCGAGATGGGAGAGAAAGTTCTCGATCATCAGTGCGAGTGAGGATGACAGAGTATCCTTTTTTTTTCAGAATACGTTGAACTTGGTGGGCAAGTCTTAAGGTGATCTGTTTTTCACTCAGACGAAGGGAGCCTTCATGGTAAATTGTTCCCTCGTCACGCCCCCCATGGCCAGGATCAATCACAATACGAAAAGGGGGAAGACCTGAATAGGCAATTGTGGGACCGAGAGATCCAAGTAGGGTCGCCAGGATCAGGATCTTAGAAAAGGTTTGTGTTCTTTCAAAAAAGTTAAACAAACTCTATTGCCCTCCTCCTCTAGATTATGGGATGCATAAGAGATGAGCAAGAGAGAGATTGCACTAAATCAATTAAGCCTCTGGTTTGAGAGTCAAAAACGTGTCCTACCCTGGCGAAATGACCCCTCACCTTATCGAGTCTGGGTATCGGAAATCATGCTTCAACAAACTCAAGTGATCACCGTTGTTCCCTACTTTGAAAAGTTTATGCAAAAATTTCCCAGTGTCGAAAAGTTGGCAAAAGCCTCTGAAGACGAAGTGATGTTTTTATGGGCGGGCTTAGGCTACTATTCTCGTGCTCGAAATTTACATCAAGGAGCAAAGATCATCGTCTCTCAAGGTCGATTTCCTCAGACACGCATGGAGTGGCTAGAAATTCCAGGTGTAGGCCCCTACACGGCGGGTGCGATTCTCTCCATTAGTTTGAACCTTCCTGAGGCTATCTTAGATGGAAACGTCGAGAGAGTATTGTCCCGATTCTTGAAAGTTGATCGATCAGACGGTGATACTGCTTATAGAAAAACACTGTGGAAATCCTCAGAAGAGTTTGTAACGACTGGACATCGGCTCTCCATTGCTCCTCGTGTATTGAATCAAGCTTTGATGGAGCTTGGAGCTACCGTGTGTACTCCAAAATCTCCCAGGTGCGGCGATTGTCCGGTGACCAAGCATTGTCTAGCTTTTAAGAGCAATGATCAGTTGAATTTCCCTCCAAAAAAAGCCAAAAAAGCCTGGATGCATGTTGAGGAAAAAATGTACTGCGTGATGAACTCCTCTCATGAAGTTCTCATGAGTCAAAGAACTCAGGGAGCCTGGAGAGCAGGCCTTTGGGATCTGCTCGAGGAACGTCCTGATCAGATTTTAGTAGGACGATTGAAGAAGCTGTCTGAAGTTTCCACGCAGCACGTAGTAACTCGTCATAAGATCAAGCGACAGACTGAGGTTTGGCAAATCGATAAAGCAAGGCCAGGGTTTAAATCTCGCTCTGGATCTATATCGTCTGATCAGAAGTTTCAGTGGGTTTCAGTGGACTCTCCACAATTAGCAATTGGCTCTGCAGCTCGAAAAACTCTCAGTGCAATCTCAATTCAAAAGAGAGGTTTGTGAGAGTGTCCTGAGTTCAGCTAAAAAATTCATTGCCTGCATCGGTGTCATTTCATTGAGATTCATAGCTTCTAACGCGACTAAAGCTGGATGAGGTGTGTGCTGCTGAGGTTCTTGAGCTATCGTAGTTTTGGCATTGCAATGCCTGCAGCTGCTATCTTGAGCCCATATTTCCGATGGGGAATCTAGCTCTTCTTGATTGCTCCAACTCTCCTCGCTCTGATGGTGCTTATCTACATTGAAATGGGATCTTCTTAAGCTCTGGGTATCTAAATGAACCGAATTGTTTTCCTCCCGAAGGATTGGGCGTGGATGAAAGAGCGAGAGCTGGTGATCTGAAGGGTGGGATCCTGTGTTGAGTTGGCTTGATTCTAGTTCACCTAATACTTTCCACGCACGCTCAATGACGGGTTTAGGAAGTCCCGCAAGTTGTGCGACATGAATTCCAAAGCTTTCATTTGTAGGTCCTTCTCTCAATTCATATAGAAAGCGAAGAGTTTTTGATGAACCTTTTCTCTCACTCTCAACTGCCATATGTGCATTTGCAAGGAGAGGGAGGGAAGAAGCTAATCGGATTAGTTCATGATAGTGAGTGGCAAAAAGAGTTCTGGCTTTAACTCGAGAGCAAATCCATTCTAATGATGCCCAAGCCACACTCATTCCATCATAAGTACTAGTTCCTCGCCCAATTTCATCTAAGATGATAAATGATCTCTCGTCAGCATAATGAAGGATGTGAGCAAGTTCACTCATCTCTACCATGAATGTACTTTGTCCCCGAGCAATAGCATCCTGCGCTCCAATGCGGGTGAAGATGGAAGAGAAAATTCCCCACTTTGCGCTTTGAGCAGGCACCGGGGCTCCCATCTGTCCTAGAATAATGATGAGGGCAGTTTGTCTCATGACAGTAGATTTACCCCCCATGTTGGGCCCTGTGATGAGCAAGGTGAGTCGTGTTTCAGGAGATAGAAAAAGGGAATTGGGTACAAACTGTCCATGTTTGGCTTGGTCTACAACAGGGTGTCGGCCTGCTTGGATATCAAGAGATAAGGAGTGGTCAATGACGGGAAAACTCCAGCCTGGTAGTTGTGCAAGAGAACTGAGGCAGAGGAGTGAGTCAAGATCTGCGATGATTTGTGCAGCATCCATGATCTGAGAGGTCATTTTTTGAATTTCATCGACTAGAGAAATAAAAAGTTCATGTTCTAATGATTTCTGTCTTGAGGAGGCTGTAAGGATTTCTTCTTCAAACTTTTTAAGTTCATCAGTAAAAAAACGCTCTGCTCCAACCATAGTTTGTTTTCTTTGGTAGTGAGCAGGAACGCTTTTGAGGTGAGTTTGAGTCACTTCAATATAATAGCCAAATACGCGGTTGTATCTCACCTTAAGAGAGGCGATTCCGGTTTGCTCTCTTTCTCTTGTCTCAAGATCGATCAGCCATTTTTGCCCATTTTCGGTGAGTGATAAAAGACGATCTAAATCTGGCGTTGTTCCTGACTTAAATATTCCCCCGTCTTTAGCAGATAATGGAGCATTTTCATTTTGAATTCTAAGAATCTTTTCAACGAGTGGGCTAATGGATTGGCTGAGTTCATGAAATCGCTTTTGAAGTGTTTGGAGGCTCTCACTTTGGCAGCGACTCAGAATTTCTGAAAGAACATGGAGGCTAGCAAGAGATTGCCCTAAAGAAAGGGTATCTTTAGGATGAGCGAGTTTTGTATTTATTCTTCCACAGATTCTCTCCAAGTCATAAACTTGAGAAAGGCAACTTGAGAGTTTTTCTAGAGTCGATGTGCTTTCTTGAGCTAACTCATGAATTGAGTCCTGTCTTTGTTTGATCTTCTCAGGCTGAATTAACGGAGAAGAAAGCCAACGCTTCAGTTGACGTGATCCCAGGGTAGAGCGAGTTTTATTGATGAGAAGATACAGATCCTGGAGATCGAGGTGTTGGTAGGTTTGAGGTCCATAGGACAGACTTTTAGGTTGATGTAAAGGCTCGGGCAGCCTCAAATGAGAGAGGCGATCTTGTTGTTGTGATCGAAGAACATAGGTCAGGAGAATACCTAAAGCTTGCACACCAGAATCTGAACTCAAGAAGGTTTCAAGGTTTTCAATTTCATAATGGGCTTTGAGGAGATCTTGAGCGTGCTTAAGGGAGAGATAGTTTTTCGGCAGTGTCTCCATCAGCGTGTGCGATGGAAGACCCAATTGAGAAGCTTCTAGATCAGTTTGTATTCTGAGTAGATGACGAATCGGAAGGCGTTGGGCTTCCTGAGAAAGTGTATTTAAGGTTGAAGGCTGACTGATTAAACTTTCGCCGGTGGAGGCATCCAAACAAGCGAGGACATAGTGTCCACCTTGGCCTTCGCATTTCAGAACAACAGCCAAGAAGTTAGATTCACTTCCTTCCGCATCAAACTGAACTCCAGGAGTGAGAACTCTGACGATTTCTCTGCGGACAATTTTTCCTGCACCTTTGGCTGTTTCGGGATCTTCAACTTGCTCTCCAATTGCGATTTTTTTCCCTGCTTTAAGAAGCCGTTGAATGTACCCCGATATACTATGGTGAGGAACTCCTGCCATTGCTAGTGGGTTGCTCTTATTTTTGTCCCGAGATGTGAGCGTGATTTCAAGAATTTGTGCCGCTATGACAGCGTCTTCTCCAAAGAGCTCGTAGAAGTCTCCCATTCTAAAAAGTAGAAGTGCATCAGGAACTTGGGATTTCAGCTCCCAATATTGTCGCATTAATGGAGTTTGCTCATCTCGCTCGTTTGATTTAGTCATAGGAAGTACCTGCAGAGGTAACAGTTTCACATCAAATGAGCAAGGGTTGCATTTTAAGTTCAGGTTCTAGGATTGCGCTCGCTAGGGACCCCAACTCGATGGACCTTAATCATGTTGGTTGTGCCGCGCTTGAGTGTAGGCACGCCTGCAGTGACCACGACTAAATCCTCAGATTGAGCCCATCCATTTGTTTTGAGAACACTCTCAACCATAGCGAAAAGGTCATCTGTGGCTACAATTTTTGTGATGAGCTCGCCTCTTACTCCCCATACTAGACCCAGCTTACGAAGCATGCTTTCATTGTCCATGATCGCGACAATTGGGGTATCAGGTCTATATTTTGCGAGGGTTCGTGCTGCCATGCCTGAGTGAGTGAGGCATGCAATTGCTACCGCGCCTACCTGATGGGCAATCCCTGCAGCACTACTTTCAATAGCATCTACAACCGAGCCTGGCATTGGAAAGATTTGTGTGTGCCTTGAGTATTGGTCTCGCATCTTCTCAGCTTCTACTACAATTCGAGACATCGTTCGAACGGCCTCTCTTGGGTATTTTCCCGAGGCCGTTTCGCCGGAGAGCATTACAGCATCTGTTCCATCAAAAACAGCGTTAGCTACATCACTAGCTTCAGCTCTGGTAGGAGTAGGGGAGGCGATCATTGATTCAAGCATTTGAGTGGCAGTGATGACAGGAACCCCAAGTTGATTACAGCTGTAAATGAGATTCTTCTGAACGTTTGGAACTCTCTCAGCACCAATTTCAACCGCCATATCTCCGCGTGCAATGAGCAAGCCATCAGATACTTCAATAATGGAGTTCTGACACTCAATGGCTTCCTGTCGCTCAATCTTAGGGATGACGAGGGGTAGGTCATGAGTAAGTTTTCTCATCTTCTCACGCAAGGTCTCAATATCATACGCTGAGCGTACAAAAGAGAGTGCGATTGCATCCACTTTCTCTGAAAGTCCAAATTTAAGATCTTCAAGATCCTTGTCGGTGAGGCAAGGGATAGAAAGGGGAGTTCCAGGGAGATTCATTCCTTTTTGGCTGGTGAGTTTTCCGCCAATCTCAACCTCAACTAAAATCTCTGGAGGGTGAACTTCGAGGACTCGTGTTGCTATCTTTCCATCGTCAAATAAAATTCGAGCCCCTTTTTGTGTATCTGAAGCTACTGCAAGTGCAATCTCAGCTGAAATAGGAATAGAAAGCCTTCCATGAGTAGAGAGTTTAGGAAGAGTTCCCTCAGGGTGTAAAATGAGAGTGTCTCCGGCTTGAAGCTCCAAACCAGAGGGAGGCAAGATTCCTGCCCTAATCTTGGGGCCTTGAAGATCCTGCATGATCATCACAGGTCTTCGCTTTTTTCTGGAGAGATCTCTTACCGTCCTGATCAGCTCGCGATGAAAATCATGCGTGCCATGACTAAAATTGAGGCGAGCAACATCCATTCCTTCATCGATTAAGGCTTCTATTTGATCTGCAGTTCTTGAAGAGGGACCTAAAGTACAAACAATTTTAGCTCTTCTTTGTGGATTGACGGAGTTCATAGGCGCGTCTCACTTTGTCTATCTCGTCTTTAAGGTTTTTACTTAAGTTACGCTCACGTTCTTGGTACTGTTGCTCAAGCTGGAGAAGTCTTTTTTCATAATCTTGAGACAGGTCATCAAGATCTTGTCTTGTCTTTTTATCAGAATCACGAAGATCAATGCGAGCCTGAGTTCTGAGTTGATCCAGTTTTACCTCATAGTCAGACTTTTGATCAGAGAGTTTCTTTTCATAGTCTTGAATTATCTCATTTTCTCGTCCAGTGAAAGACCTTTGGTTCATTTTTGTACTGAAATCCATGTCCTGACGTAAGGAGTCAAGTTTAGATGAGGCATTATTTTTTTGATTTCTTAAGATTTCTTCGTACTCACCTTTCTGCTTCTCTAAAATAAAGGCCATATTTTTTTGCAATTCGTCAGTTTGCTTGAGGTATCTTCTCTCTAGATTCTTTAGATCGTTTGCTTGTTTCAGTTCTAATTCCTGTACATAGTTAGTGAAGGTGGTTTGATCTTGGGAGCGTTCAATTGAATGGTTCTTGTTTTTGCGGGTGATAGATTGGTTGAGTTCTTCGATTTGTTTAGAGAGCGTATCTCTGGTTTCTGCTGATTTAGCTTCTCTTAAAGTCATTCTTTCTCGCTCAGCATTCAAGACCTTCTGATATTCATCATAGGCACTTTTTTTGATTCGATCTTGTGCATTTTCACTGAGATCACCCGGGTTATCAGTGGTTCTTAAGTAATTGATTTTTTCCTGAAGTGAGTCAATTTTAGACTGTTCATTTGTTCGGAGTTTCTGAAGGTTTTCACTATTTAATTCATTTTGGCTTTTTAGCCGTTGAGCAATTTGTTCTTCATATCTTTGAATGAGGTCTTCTCGGTTTTTACTGTTGAGTTGATCTTTGAGTTGGCTCTCATCTTTTAATTGGTTCACTCGTTGTTTGAAATGATTTTCTAGATTTTTTTCACTTTCTCTATTTTCACGGACTTTTTCATGAACAATCTCATTAGCGCGTTCTTCAATATTTTTGACTTTGGCCCGAGTACGGTCTTCATGATACTTTTCTAGGTCTCTAAGTTCTGAATTCTTTCTGTTAAGCTCTGTTTCATATGAGTTTCTTAGTTGTTGAACAGTGTTCTGTTGAACTTGATCTTTTTCAGTAATTTCTCGGTGAGCTTGATTGATCCGATCTTGGGTGTTCTTCAGGTTTTGTTGAGTTGCTTCCTTGAAGTCTCTCTCTTTCTCCCGCATCTCTTTAATGTGGTTTTGAATCAAGTCTTGTTTCTGAAGTTGAAATTTCTCATTTAGATTTTCAAGGTTTTTCTTATGATCTCTTTCTGCGTTTGATCTGGAACTTTTAATTTGCTCTTTGATCTCTTTGAATGAATTATTAAAATTGTCTAATCTTTCTTGTTCAGTTTGGTATTGTTTGCTGATTTCTTGTTCGCGATCAAGGTGTTGCTTCTTGAGTTGGTTGAGTTCTGATAGATGTTGAGATTTTTGTGTTTCATAGAGATCTGACATCCGCTCATTCATTTGATTGATCTTAGTTTTGATGAACTGATCTTTATTTTCAATTTCCCGAGCTTGAGACTTCACAAGGTCTGATACTTGCTTATCAAGTTCTTGTTGGCCTTTACTTTTTAATTCTGTGTAGTTTTGATCGATTTCCTGAAGAGCATTTTTATATTTTTTTTGGTCTGCTTGATTTTGTTCAATTTGAGATTTTACTCGCTTATAGGTCTCATCTTTTAGGTTTTTGATCTGATTTTCCTGAGAGGACGTTTGTCGTGCAAAGGCTTCATTTAGATTTTCTTGAAGGTTTTGTACTAGTTCATTACTTTCTTTTTCCTTCTTTTGAACCTCATTTTTGTATTTGTTTTCCAGGTGATTGAGTTCTTTTTTGTGTTGTTCCTTGAGGTGCTGTTTTTGTGTCTTTTGTTCAGCCTCAAGCTCATTGACAGCATTGTTAAAAAAGTTTGTGATTTTGGATGTGTCTGTGGGTAGCTTGATTCCAAACATTGTTATAGCCTCTCTCTGGGTTGAGGAGAGCAAGAGTTGTGCCTGAGTTGGCTTTAAAAAGTTTTGATTGAATTAGAACTAGATATTGAATCTTATTTAGTTTTTAGGAAAGAGAGCTGGTTCATGAGAATGTCTGGCTAGTTGCGAAAGTGGCTTTATAGGAAAATACTGCAGGGAATTGGAAAAAAAATACCTACCTCTTTAATATTTTGATGGCATGTTCATGCTTTGAGAATTGCGTTTGAGTCAGTCAGTAAATGATCAAGACTATTTTAGAAGTTTAAGTTTTTTAACTCTTGTTTCGCTTTTTCGTCCTCATATTGTGCTAGCTTCATTCTCATTTGTATGAGTCGGCCGATTCGATAAAGGAGGGTCATTTCATCTACAGAGTCTGTTTCTATAGGGTGCCAACCATCGAGTACGTCTCTTTGAACAAGTTGTTCCTTGAGTAGACTGATTTTAATTGCCGCTTTTTGTTTGTAGATGCTTTTGGCAAAAGTGATTCGAATCCGATATTGCGCTTTTTGGTACGCATTTACGCCACCGAAAGAATCTGAGAAGTTTTTTTCAGCCGTATTATCAATCCATTTTGTCTGCAAGTAGCCGCCTTCTCGATTGTTAATATCGATTCTAGAGTTTTTTAGAGCGTCTAGGACAGAAAGCCAAGCCGTGTTGAAATCAGTGGCAAAAATTCTCTGATAAACCTGTGATGGATCACCAGTGAGAGTGCGTAAGTATGCCTTGGTGCAAGAGCTGAGGGAAAATGAGATGAGAAAACAGCATCCTACTAGTATTCTTTGGGGGATCCTCATACTATGATTGTTGCCTGAGCGTGAGGGGTGTGCAAGAGATAATGCTTAAAGTGATCTTGTGTGGAGATTTGAAAAAGAGGAACTGAGGTATGGGCAAGAAAAAGGTGCTTTCGGAAGTCATTCGTGTGCTTCGGCTTGAAGGGCAGGTCATTCTCGATTGTGCGGAGAGGATGGAAGTGCAAGGTGATTTATCCAGAGGAGTGGAAGGAATTGTAGAGTGTTTTAGTCGAGTGTTGGGGTGTGGTGGAAAAATTGTAGTCACAGGTGTTGGAAAATCTGGAAAAATTGCCCAAAAGATAGCTGCCACTCTGAGTAGTACGGGGAGTCTAGCTGTTTTTTTGCATCCCACAGAAGGTTTGCATGGGGATCTAGGAATTGTTCAAAAGAACGATGCTATTTTAGCTCTCAGCTACACGGGTAATACAGAAGAATTAATTCGCTTAATGCCGTCATTGAAGGAACTTGGAGTGCCCATTGTTGGAGTGGGAGGAAACTCATCCTCTCAGTTAGGGCAATACGCTGATTTTTGGTTGGATGCTCGAGTTTCATCTGAGGCCTGCCCTCACAATTTAGCACCCACGAGTAGCACAACCTTAGCCCTCGCGTTAGGAGATGCACTTGCAGTTGCATTAATGTATGTGCGGGGATTTCAGCCTCAAGCTTTTGCGCTCAATCATCCGGGCGGTGCCTTGGGACGGAGATTGACATTGAAGGTATCAGACTTGATGCACTCAGGTGAGGGGGTTGCAACCCTGAGCCCTCATGCATCTATGCATGAGGTTATTCTAGCGAGCACTGAAAAAAAACTGGGTGCAGTTTTAATTGTTGAGGGAACTCGCTTAAAGGGATTGATTACTGATGGTGATATTCGTCGTGCTTTGAAGATCAAAGAGAAGTTTTTTTCGCTCAAAGCTTCAGATGTGATGACAGCTAATCCAGTGGTAATTCATCCAGATTCAATGGCTCACTCTGCCATTGATTTGATGGAAAATCGAAAAAGTCAAATCTCTGTTCTTCCTGTAGTCGATGAGTATATGAATTGGAAAGGTGTTCTGCGGTTACACGATCTGATTCGCGCCTTTTAGCCTATCTCTGATGGACTGTGCAACGAAAATTCAAAAAAAAGAGTTCCACCTTCGAATGGCTTATGCGAAGATAAAAAACTTAAAGACGGTAGCGTCTGAATATTAACTAAGCAATTTCTCTCTATTAAAGTTAGTATTTAATAGGAGATGGAGGCAAGACACTGTGAGTCCTGTTTTAATCCGTAGAAAGTACCTTTCTTTTGCGTTTTTCACATTCATTTCTGCAACAGCTGCTGTAGCATTCATCACAGCATGCTCTGATCAAGCTAAAGCTAAGTTGAACTTGGTGCATAAAGATGCGCCGAAGGCTGGCGTAGTTGCAAAGATTGGCAGTGAAGAGATTACTGAAGACCAGCTTATTGGAGATGATAAGCTCGATTTTTTTGATCTAAAAAAGCGAGAGTATGACCTCAAAATGGCACGTCTTGAGAAGCTCATGATTGACAAGCTTGTGGGTCAAGAGGCTCAAAAAGCTAGTATGAGTACTGAAGACTATATCAATAAAAAGATTCTAGGTTCTGAGATTAAGATTTCAGATGCAGAGTTTAAAAAGTTTGTTGCAGAAAAGCATATTCCTGAGTCTCAGCTTAATCCTCAGATTAAGGAAAGAATTAATGCCTATCTTCAGACTTTGAAGAAGCAGGATCTAGTTCAAGCGCATCTTGCAAAATTAACTAAGGCTAGCCCAGTAGAGGTTTACTTCCAAAAGCCAAAGCTTCAAGTTGCAGTAGATGCAGGTGAAGCTCCTTTTGTGGGTAAAAAAGATGCTGCAGTCACTATTGTAGAGTTCTCTGACTTTCAATGTCCTTTCTGCGGTCGTGCTGCTGAAACCGTCAATCTCTTGAAGAAAAAATACGGCGGAAAAGTGAAGATTGCGTTTAAGCATTTCCCTCTTCCAATGCATCATGATGCTCGAGCAGTTGCTGAAGCATCCATGTGTGTGAATGAGCAGAATGCAGATAAGTTTTGGACTTTTCATGATCTTGTTTTCAAGAATCAGGATAAGCTAGATAAGGCAAGTCTTGAGAAGCTCGCAAAAGATGTGAAGGTGGATGTTAAGAAATTCACAGAATGTCTAGACTCTAAGAAGTATGCTGATTACGTGAAAAAAGACATGGAGTACGGTGAAAAAATTGGTGTGAAGTCCACTCCTACATTCTTCGTGAATGGTCAGCTGGTGAGCGGAGCAGTTCCTATTGAGACCTTCTCTGAAATTATTGATGAAGAACTGAACGTAAAACATAACTAAAGGATCACTCTCATGAGGGATTACCCTCAGGAGATCAATGATCGTTTCTGTTTTAAGATCAGAAGATGAGCCGGTGATTTTGATTTCAAAATCACCGGTTTTTTTATCTTGAGTCTAAAAGAAGCTGAGGTCCAAGCTTCTTTCTCGGGGGTTCCACAACAGAGCGCTTTTGTTGTGGCTTTTTAGGTGACCGTGAATCACATGTTCCAAAGTCTTTCTTGGCTCCACCCTCAACAGAAGCTCTTCGCACCTGCTGACGGTACTTTCGTAGAATTTCACGGTGCTCAGGCTTGTTTGGTTGAAGGAGGGCTTGTTGAATTTTTCTATCCTTCCATTCTTTAGCAACAAATAATGGCTCGCGAGTCATGGGGTTAATTCCAGTCCAATACATGGCTGTAGCCAGAGTCATTGGGGTAGGAATGAAGGCTTGAACTTGCTGTAGGTTCCACCCCTTTTCCTTAAGGTACTGGTAGACTTTCTCCATTTTTTCGTGGGTAGTGCCAGGGAATCCGCTGATGAAATATGGAACTACGTACTGTTCCTTTTTTGCCTCCGCTGAGACCTCTTCAAAGTAACTGACAAATTCATCAAAATTCTTCAGTCCCGGTTTTTTCATGAGATGTAAGACTTCATCATCCAAGTGTTCTGGAGCCACCTTGAGGTGCCCTCCTACATGATGAGTGATGAGATCTTTCATGTATTTTGCGCCGGACTTCTCATCAGCTAAAGAGAGGTCATAGCGTAGGCCTGAAGCAATGTTGATCTTGCGTATTCCAGGAATCTTTCTAGCTTTTTCAAGAAGCTCAACTTGAGGAGTGTGGTCCTTATGGAGGTGAGGACAAACTCTAGGGTGAACGCAGGAGAGTTTTCTGCACTGACTTTGAATTTCCTTACTCTTGCATCGGAGCTGATACATGTTTGCTGTAGGGCCTCCAATATCAGTGACGATTCCTTTAAAGCCCGGTACTGCTTTTAGTCCTTCAACTTCTTTCAAAATACTAGGTTCTGATCTTGATTGTACAATTCTGCCTTGATGAAGGGTAATTGCGCAGAATGAGCACCCACCAAAACATCCACGAGTTGCAGCTACAGAGAACCGGATCATATCTGCTGCTGGAATTCTTTCTTTATAGCTAGGGTGTTGTTCTTTTGTGAAAGGCAGCTCATAGATCGAATCCATTTCCTCTGTTGAGAGAGGAAGTGCGGGAGGATTTATAACGGCAGCTTTTGATCCATGATATTGCACGAGTCGCTTTCCATTGTACGGGCTAGCCTCGTATTCAATAAAGTAGGCGGCTTTGGCAAATTTTTTCTTATCTTCTCGAACTTCCTCGTAAGAGGGAATAGTGAGGCGGGGCTCCAGTCTGCGAGCAGTTTCTTTTGATGTGAGGTATGCTATGCCTCTTTGTGTTTTGATGTAAGAAAGAGCCTCTTGTGTTTGGGGTTGTGATAAACGAAGAGGGCCTCCCACCTGTGCTTCAGCATTCTTAAATGCTTCAACAATCATTTGGGTCGTTCTTTCTCCCATGCCAAACACCATGAATTCGGCTTGAAGCTCTGATAAAATTGAAGGTCTCACTTTGTTTTGCCAGTAGTCATAGTGAGCTAATCTTCTTAGACTTGCCTCAACTCCTCCCACTAAAACAGGAGTTTCTGGAAAAGCTTTACGTACGAGCTCAGAGTAGGTGATAGTTGCATAATCAGGTCTTTTTCCACCACGGCCGCCTTCTGAGTACATATCGTCAGAGCGGACTTTACGATTGGCGGTGTAGTTATTGATCATACTATCGACTGTCCCTGAGGATACGCCTACAAAGAGTCGAGGAGTGCCCATACGTTGAACATCCTCTAGGCTATCCCATTTAGGTTGAGCGATAATGCCCACTTTTAATCCCATTTTTTCTAGCCAGCGACCCAGGCACGGAATACCAAAAGAGGGGTGGTCAACATAGGCATCCCCGGAGATGAGAAGTACATCGAGTTCATTCCAGCCCTTCCACTCCATTTCCTCACGAGTCATGGGTAAGAACTTTTTGCAAGCCTCGCGATATACAGTGAGGTTATTGATTTTTTGTGAGTGAGCATGAACAGACTTTTGGCTTGGATTCATGCAATCTTGTTAGCATTAGTCGGATATTCTTTCAAGTCAGCGATCATGTGCAAGAGTACGATTTTATTTCACCATTTTCTTAAAGTCTTCAAGGAGTTGAGCTTCAGTGCTTTTTTGGGTCTGAAGCACAGGTTCAGGCTGTACTTCAGTAGGCGGAGGTTCAACTGAAGGAGTAGACGAAGTTGGTTCTAGATTTGAAACGGATTCAGTTGGAGACGGAGAAGGGGTAGGGGCCACAGTTGATAGAGAAACTTCAGTCGAAGTAGCTGGAGCCGCCGGTTTTTCAGAGGTGATCTCAGTCGCTGAAGATGCGCTTTGGGGTTCATTGTGCCTTGTTCCCTCGAGTGTAGGAGGAGATTGAGGTGCTGGAGTTGGAGATGTCTCAAGAGGTAGAGGGGGGACTTGAGGCGTTACTGTTGGAGTAGGTTCAGGAGCTGTTGTGTGAGTAGATTGAGGTGCTGAGACGAACTTTTCTTTGAGTTCTGAACTGAAGGTAATGTTGTTTTGTTTGAGTAAGTCCTTCATTTGTGAGTTTTCATTCTGGTAGCGCTTGAGATCAGCCAGATCTTCTTCAATAATGGCGTATTCGGCGAGTCTTGTCTCTAGTACCAGGATTTTTTCACTGAGGCTCTGATAGGCATTTTGCATTCTTGCCTTTTCATTCTTATCTGTTTGAATCACTTCTTGGTTTTGCCTCATCTTTTCAAGTTCGGCAGATAAATTTGAATTTTCTTGTGCAGTGGTTTCTAGAATAGCACTCTGAGCTTTGAGTTGTTCTTCTAGTTCAGAAATACGACTCGATGTCTCTTCGTTGTTGCTCATTTCAATTAAACCATTTTTTCCTCTTCTCTGGCCACCCAGTGAAGCTATCCCAAAGAGCTGAACAGTCAAATCTTCTGTCTGATTGATGAGATCATTCAAGTAGGCCCTCACAGGACCTGCAGGTAGAGCTCCTTGGATGACTCCATACTTTCTTTTTTTCAATACCCAATAGGTTGTATAGGCACAGGTGAGAAGAAATAGGATAAAAAACTCAAGCAGAAGAGCTTCCGGGGTAAACTTTGAAAAGACATGTATCCAGGGTAACATTTATATCTATGATAAATAGAATAATGAAAACTGTCTAGATTTTCATTATTCTATTTATCAGCTCGAGTTGAACACTATTTTTTGAGTTCTTTCAGTAAATGAGAATGAATCTTTCCATTGGTGGCTAGAATTTCAGCGGAGTGCAACTCGAATGAATTTCCTGAAAAATTCGTTATTTTGCCCCCAGCCTCTTGGACTAGCAACGATCCTGCAGCAACATCCCAAGGAGAAAGATTTCTTTCCCAGAATCCGTCAAAAACCCCACATGCAGTGAAGGCTAGGTCAAGTGCGGCACTTCCTGGTCGACGCACTGCGCGAGCTGCAGCACTCAGAGTCTCAAAGGCATTCATTTCTTGCTTTAGGCTCTTATCCTTGTTGTAGGTAAAACCAGTTGTGAGTAAAGCTTCATCTATTCTTTGAGTATCTGAGACATGAATTTTTTTGTTGTTGAGAAAAGCTCCTTTGCCTTTCATAGCAACATAAGTGTCCTTGAGAATCGGGTGGTAGATTACTCCTACAACCACTTCTCCATCCCATTCTGCAGCAATAGAGACACAAAACATGGGAAACCCGTGTACAAAATTAGTAGTTCCATCCAGAGGATCGATGATCCATCGACCTGGGCAAGATGCTAATTGAGGTTGTGCTTCTTCGGTTAAAAATCCAAACTGGGGATAGGATTTCTTGAGGATTTTTACTGTCTGAGCCTCAGCCTCCAAATCAGCATTGGTCACTAGGCCAGCACCTGGCTTTTCCGCAACATGAAATCTACCCTCTAGGTAGTACTTCCTGAGAATTTTCCCAGCTTTCCAGGCAGCCTCCAGAGCAACGTCTCTCATTTCAGTTAATTTTGGGGTTTTTAAAGAAACTTTTTTTGCCATCGGGGGCTCCTCTTCTTGAGATGAGTATATGTTCGGTACTCGACTTTTGCACTTTTTAATGATCTGTTGCAAGATACTAGATTCGGAGTTTTATTCTATGCTGGACGCTACAGAGTCCTTATTGCCGTTATTAAATCAGGGAAAAGATGCAAAGGTTCTTTGCGTTGGATATGAAGATGAATCTTTGGATGAACTCGATCGTCTTTTAACCACGCTAGGGGTTAAGCCAATAGAGAGGATTCTGATTTCCTCGTCCCGAATTCATGCTGCTACCTATATTGGCCAAGGTAAGATCGACGAAATCAAAGCCACTCTGGAGAGAACTTTAGCTCAAGCTGTTATATTAGACGTTGAGCTTTCTCCTAATCAGCTTCGAAATCTTGAGAAGGACTTAAAACTTCCCATTCTAGATCGTCCAGGTGTGATTATTGAGATCTTTTCTCGTCATGCTAGAACACGTGAATCCAAAACCCAGGTGGCTCTTGCTCGATTACAATACCTTTTGCCCAGGCTTGCGCACTTTTGGACTCACTTTGAGAGGCAGCGCGGTGGGGGTACGGGTAATCGAGGAATGGGAGAAAAGCAGATCGAGGTTGATCGAAGGTTGGTCAAGAATCGTATCTCTGTTCTGAGGGATCGATTGGCTGATATTGAAAAAGAGCGAGTCGTCCAACGAGCTGGAAGAAAAGATATTCTAAAGGTCGCTCTTGTGGGATACACCAACGCTGGAAAATCTACTCTTCTTAATGCCTTGACTCATAGTACAGTGCGTGCGGAGGACAAGCTTTTTGCAACTCTAGATGCAAGTGTGCGGTCATTAGATCCAAATAGTCATCCTCCCATTGTAGCCATTGATACGGTTGGATTTATTAGCAAGCTTCCTCCATCTCTTGTTGCATCGTTTCGCTCAACCCTAGAGGAACTCAGAGAGGCTGATCTCCTTTTGCATGTTGTAGATTCGAGTCATCCCCAGGCCAAAGAGCAATTGGATGTCACTGAGGGAGTCTTAGATGACCTAGGCCTGAAGGATAAACCCAGGATCACAGTTTTAAATAAATCCGATCAATTAGAGGGGGGGGCTCAGAGGAACTTAGCTCGCTTAGTAGCTCCCGGATCCCTGATGATTTCAGCTTATAATCCAGAGGATGTAAAAAAATTAAGAGATCACCTGCTTCAGTATTTTCATCAGCAGCTAGAGCTTTGGGAGATTCTTGTGCCTTATAGCGAGGGCAAGCTTGAGGCACAACTTTATACCTACGGTAGTATTGAGTTATCTAGGCATATGGAAAAAGGAACCTTCTATCGTTTGAGGATGGATGCGAATTGGGCAAAAAAACTAGGTTTGGAGAAATTTCGGCTATGAAAATCAAGGGGGCGTTGTTAGTCGGCTTGCTGAGTGTTGTGTTGAGTGAAAGTTTTGCTCTCTCCTCTCCCTCCCTAAAACTTGCCAGTCGACCGCTTCGTCTTGAGCTTGCCAGTAGCTATCAACAAAGTTCTGATCCTTTGACTACAGATTTATTGGGAAAGCTTGATCCTCAAGTCAAGAATCCTCATCTCGCTCGTTGGGCTTTAGCTCGTAAAACCGAGCTGAAGGGGTTAAGTGTTGTTCGTCATTCAGATGGAGTGTATGGATTAACTGCTCAAGCTGTTAGCTCTCAATCTCAGGGCTATGTAAGGCCTGTTGGGCCCTGGTTTCAACCCCTGAAAAACTTTCCCTGCACCTCAGAGTCTACTGAATGGTTTGCTACTCAAGAAGGCGCGACTCTAGCTGCAGCTCATGCGGCTGAGGCTTGGTCTCACTCACTGTCAGAAGAGATTCACTCTCTTTCCACTATGCTTTCACAGGTCAAAGTTCAAAGCCCAGAAACTGCTCAAACTCGAGGAGAGATGATCTTCCAAGTCTGGCTGAGTCAACTTGAGAAACGATGGCGATCTCACGGAGTCAGGGAATCTAAAAAATCAGAGTGGAGTTTTTACTCTAAGTTGGCAAAAGATGAAGGGGTTTGTCCAAGATCCTCTGAAATGAGTCATATTAAAATCCTAGCGCCTAAATCCTTGATGGAGCCCTTAAGTGGATCCCCTCCACAATGGAATCAAATTCTAGCTAGAGCCCCTGCGCGTTTATGGAACGGACTGTTCTCAGTTCGATTAAATGTCACTGTGTCGGGCAGGAAGCTTAATGGGCGATTCCTCATCGACTCAACTGCTCCGAGAAGTGTTATCTCTCCGGTTTGGCTAGAGTCTCAAGGGATCTATCCTTCATGGATCTTGATCCCTGATGCGCAGCCCGAGAGAGTTTCCTGGAGTGGGCTGTGGAATGAGCAAATGCCGCTTTCTCGCTTAGTTCAAGTGGAACAAGCAGAGTTAAGTGGACTTCAGCTCCCGTTGCAGCAATTTCTTTTAGCTGAAACTGAGTTTTTCTCCCCACCCGAGAATCTAGGGTCTTGTTGTGATGGTGTTTTAGGAGTTGATTTTTTAAGACTGTATCCGATTGAGTTTCAATCACAGGCGCCCTCAGAAATGAGAGTATGGCCAAGGGATAAGTTTCTCTGGAGTGCTGATACGCCTTGGGCTGAGTTGAGTGAGACAGAAGATGGGAGTCTGGTGAGTCGATGTGAATTACACTTCGGTGCTCAGCCCGAAGGAATTACTTCTTCTTCCTTACCCTCTTCAACTCAGGAACGACCTTATCCTTCAAAGCATTTGGAGAAAATCTTGGGTGTAAGATGGGATACAGGGATTGAGCACGCTTTACAGATTCATACCCCTTGGCAGTCTCAGTATAGAGCCAAGTCTCAAGGGGAAGGTGCTCAGATTCAGTGTGACTCACTCGTTTTAGCTGAAGGATTAGAGCCTCAACTTCCGAATCCACCTCCAGGTTTTTCTCCTCTGGGATTGCTTGCGGAAAAATACCCAGCAGCAAATCTCGGGATGAGCCTTTTAGGTCAGAGTCGGTTCACTCTAGATCTTCCACATGGAAGAATTTGGTTTGATCAGAAATCATTGCCTTTAAAACCTATGAAGAAAAATCAATCTGGCTTAATTCTGAAGTTTCTTAAAGAAAATGGGGAAAGACAACTTCGGGTGGAGCAATTGAAGTCTCACTCTCTGGCATCTTCTCTCTCTAAAAATGGCCTAAGAGTGGGAGCAACTCTTCTTGAGATCAACGCTACATCTGTTGATGAGCTTGATCTTTGGGAGGTGGATAGAATTCTCTCAGGTGCTCACGGTAATTTTATTAAGCTCAAATGGCAGTTCAAAAAGCAAATAAAAGAAGGCAGGCTCGATCTTTCGAAAGTACACAACGGCTAGTTTTTCGCAAGTCGATTTGGGAAATACTAATCTTGTTCTGTAAAAACTCGGTCAATACGCCAGCTTCCATGCTCAAGTCGTGCAATAGAAACGAGGCGCTCATCATGAAAGATTGCAAGGTATTGAGAGTTTTCAAGGGAGCCCGCTCTTTGGATCAACTGATCTAGAACGTATTGTTTGCCATGGATCAGGCATTGTGCTTCAAATTCAGTGGCGATGACTTTTGGAAAATGATTGAGGAGTTGGTCAAAGGGTACCCAGCAGGGGAGTTCATCCCAGCTCTGATTTGCCTGCACGATCTGCTCAGTGCTCCAAGCCTGATCAACGGAGAATCCCCCAGATCGAGTTCTGTGCAAGGTTTGGAGATAAGCCAAGGAGTTTATACTTTTGGCTAGATCCTGAGCTAAAGTCCTGATGTAGGTTCCTGCACTACATTGCACTTGATACGTGGCATAGGGCTTGTCATACGCTGAAATATTGAATTGATAGATCCTACAAGTCTTGGGTTTGCGTTCCACCTCAATGCCTGCGCGAGCCAACTCATAAAGAGGCTTTCCGTTCTGCTTTTTTGCAGAGTGCATGGGGGGGATTTGTGGGTAAGGATTCAAAGTATACTGATGCGCGGCCTGCTTGATCTCTTCAAGAGAATCGGGAATCACTGGTGTGGTCTCTGAAATAGGTGAGGTCAGATCACCAGGAACTGTGGTCTCGCCAAACTTCATGACTCCTTCATACTCTTTAATGGAACCCAAAAAGTACTGAGCGAGCTTAACTCCCCGTCCTACAAGAACGACAAGCAAACCTGTAGCAAAAGGATCTAGGGTTCCCCCATGACCCATTTTTGGGAGTTCCTTACGTTTTGTGATTCCAGTAGTCTTCTTCAATTCCCGCTGGAGTAATTCAATGACCCCAAAGGAGCTCACTCCTGAATGCTTAGAGATGAGCAGGGCGCCGTTCATGATTCCTCAGAAGAGATCTTCTTAAGAAGCTCATGCACTCTGAGAGTGTTAGCAAGTCCTCGATCTTCTTTGAAGATCAGGGTAGGAATGTGCCGTACATTCAATACACGAGCTAGGTGTCTTCTTAGAAATCCTGAGGCAGAAGTTAGCCCTTCAAGACAAGCTTTCATTTCTTTCTGGTCCTGTAGACGAGCCTCTTCCTCGGATTGGCCCTCAATCACAGTGCCTGCCCCCAAGATGGAGACATAAACTGTAGCCTGACTTCCATCAGGAGTGACCTCAACTTGTGTGAAGGTCACGAGAGGAATTCTTGGATCCTTCACTTCGCGAGGAACCACAAGAGAAAGCTCTTCCTGGATCACGGCCTGCAGCCGAAGTCTCCGGGTAGCTTGCATATAAAACTCCTTATTTCACTGAATCAAAGACTTTATGCTTAAGCAGAAAGCTCTGGAGTGACTAATTCAATTTGGAACGCCTCAATCACGTCGCCAATTTTGAGGTCATTATAATTCTCAATGCCGATACCGCATTCAAAGCCAGTAGCAACTTCTTTAACATCGTCTTTGAAACGTCTGAGAGAGGACATTTTGCCCTCAAAGATCACGCGGCTATCACGCAAGAGCCTGAGGTTTGCACCTCGCAGGATTTTTCCGTCAATAACAGAACAACCTGCAACAGTACCCATCTTAGGCACGGAAAAGATCTGACGCACTTCAGCTCGACCCAAGAACTTCTCAACCTTTTTCTTGTCCAGAAGTCCAACCATGGCTTTCTTCACGTCATCGATGAGTTCATAGATGATGTTATAGCACTTCACTTCAACGTGCTCTGATTCAGCCACCTGGCGAGCCTTGGTTTCGGGTCTTACATTGAAACCAATAATAATTGCATTAGAAGCACTAGCCAAGAGAACATCACTCTCTGTGATTCCTCCCGTAGCAGTGAGAATAGGCTTAACTTTTACCTTTTCAGTTGAAACCTTGATTAAACTCTCACGGATCGCTTCAACAGATCCGAAGGCGTCCGCCTTCAAGATCACATTGAGCTCCTTCACATCTCCTGCCTGAATCTTAGAGAATAACTGATCCAGTGTGACCTTGCCTTGATTACCAGGAGACATCTTGCTTCTGTTTTTCTCATGGCGATTTTCAGCAATTGCACGTGCATCAGCTTCTGACTCAGTAGAGTTAAAAGTTTCACCTGCATTTGGAACGCCTTCTAAGCCTAATACTTCTACGGCATAAGCAGGGCCTGCAGATTTCACAGAACGACCCTTATCGTCAGTCAGAGCCTTTACTCTGCCTGCAAAAGGACCAGCAACAATGGAATCACCTACTCTCAGAGTTCCTCGCTTCACAAGTACGCTAATCACAGGTCCTTTACCCTTCTCAAGTCTAGCCTCAAGAACGGTTCCTAATGCGCGACATTCTGCATTTGCTTTGAGGTCCATAACCTCAGCTTGCAACAAGATAGACTCAAGAAGCTTATCTAAGTTGGTTCTCTTGAGCGCTGAGACAGGAACAAACATTGTTTCTCCTCCCCAGTCTTCAGCAAGCAAGTTTAACTCTGCCAATGCTTGTTTAATCTTTTCTGGATTAGCCCCTGGCTTGTCAATCTTATTGACTGCAACAATGATAGGTACTTTAGCAGCCTGAGCGTGACTCAATGCTTCACGGGTTTGTGGCATGACTCCGTCGTCTGCTGAGACAACCAAAATCACAATATCGGTCACATTTGCGCCTCGAGCTCTCATCACAGTGAAAGCCTCATGGCCTGGAGTGTCGATGAAAGTGATCATTTTGCCATTTTTTTCAATCGTGTAAGCACCAATGTGCTGAGTAATACCGCCAGCTTCGCCGCCAGCTACGTTAGCCTCACGAATGGCGTCGAGTAAGGTTGTCTTACCGTGGTCCACGTGCCCCATAATTGTAACAACAGGAGGACGAGACTCTAGATTTTCCGAATCGGCTGCATCTTCAGTCAGGAAATCCTCTTCTTTGAAGGATACATTTCTGACTTCATATTGATACTCTTGTGCCACTAATGTTGCAGTATCGTAATCCAAGGATTGATTAATGGTAGCCATCTGGCCCATTCCCATGAGCTTTCGGATGACATCTACAGCCTTAACGCTCAATTGATTTGCAAGGTCTTGAACAGAAATGGTCTCTTGCATCTCAACGATTCGTTTTTGAGCCTTAGCAATAGTTTTTTGGGTCTTCTTGATCTCCTTACCAATAGGAATCTTCTTCTTCTTGGGTAGGAAAACGAGTTCTTTCTTACGGTAGTCTGCAAAGCGAACATCCTCTGGGCGAATTTCAGCTTCACGCCCACCGCCGCGTTTTTTTGCTGCTTCTTCTTCCACCATTTGATCAAGATTCTCTTTCGTCATCTTAACGATTCTGAAAGTATCCTTGTCAGTAGCCCCTTGTGGCCTTGGTGTCGCCTTTTGTGCAGGAGTAATCACGGGAGCAGGTTTAATAATAGGCCGGGGAGGAGGTGGTGTTGCTTCAACAATCTTCAGGATGCTCTTGCGAGGAGCCACAGGTCTTGGTGTGAGTACAATTGGCGGACGCGCAGGTTTAGGTTTCTGTTCAATTGTCTGAGAGACTCCTGCACCTACAGTGCTTCCTCCTTGAGGAGTAGAAGGAGTCACAGAACTTGTCGCGTGAGGTCTAATTGTTTGCCCAGTGTCAGTCATAGAAGCAACCTTAGGTGTTGTTGCAGTGGTAGAGGGTTGAATGGTTTCATCTAAAGACGTCCCTGAAGAGGCAGGTCTTTCTTCAGACTCAACGCTTGCGGCTAGAGAAATACCTGATTCTGAGGTTTCAGCCGCTTGAATTGGTTCTTGTCCAACAGCTTCTGCCATAGAAGGTGCTGGCTCTTCAGTGATTACAGCCTCGCCCTGAGCTTCGATGCTCTCTGCTTCAGATCGCTGAGTGAGCTCCTCTGAAGTCACCTCAGCAGCTTCCATCAAGGTTGCCTCTGCTGCTTTCAGGGTTGGCGTAACCATAACGCTTTCAATAGTAGAGCTCTCTACACCAGCCTCAGATTTTGTTCTTCTCCTAATGATTGGAGAAGTAGCCTTCTTCTCTGCTGATGCAGACTCAGTAGATCCGGAGGTGGATACAGAAGCATCTCCTGTAGTCTTCTTTTTAGTCCTAACTGGGGCTTTCTTAGCTGCCTTTACAGCTCCCTCGGCTCCCTTACGAAGCGAAGTTCTTGCGATTTCAACTTCTTCATCGCGAAGCTCACTCATATGGTTTTTTACTTTGATGTTGAGACTTTTGAGTTTGTCTAACAAGGAAATGGAGTCAATTCCTAATTCCTTTGCAAGTTCGTAAACTTTAACCATCTCGTGTTCCGACATTCGCTCGTTTCTCCCTAAGTCCATCTATTGTTAGCCTTTAATCTCTCAACCTATAGACTATTTTTGTGAATCTTTCTTGTCTGTTGCAGAATCGGGTGAGGTGTCAGCCTGACGCATCATCTCACGTAGTCTTTCTTCTGCCAGAGCTTTAGCATCTTTTACAGGAACAGGCTGCGCCGTGAAAGTCCCTTTTCCATCATCATGACTTGTTCCAACTGTGAGCATATCTCCTGCTTTATCCACAACAGCTGCGGCTCGCTCCTTAAGGCTGCTTGCTGCCTCCACTGAGTCATATCCTGGAATCTTCTGTAGAGTTTCGATAGAAGATTCAGCAACTTGTCTGACATTGACAAAGCCTGCTTGGTAAATGCCCTGTGCAATAGTTTCAGTTACTCCTTCAATGTGTTGAAGATTGAAGATAGCTTCAGAAGTACGCTTTTGTAGCTTGGACTTGGAAATAATATCTAATCTCCATCCCGTAAGCTGAGCGGCTAGGCGGACATTTTGTCCTTTTCTTCCAATGGCTAAAGACAGCTGATCGTCTTCAACCATAATTTCCATGGTACGATTTCTTTCGTCCATACGTACAGAAGAAATTTCTGCTGGCGCAAGAGCTGCGCGAACAAACATAACAGAGTTATCAGACCATGGAATGATATCAATTTTTTCGCCTTTGAGTTCCTGAATAACATTCTGAACTCGAATCCCTTTCATTCCAACGCAAGCTCCCACAGGATCTACGTCGCGGTCTTTAGAGAATACAGCGATCTTAGAACGAGCACCTGGTTCTCTTGCGCACAATTTGATTTCAACAATACCTTCACGGATCTCTGGAACTTCCATTTCAAAAAGTTTCATCAGATACTTTGGAGCTGTGCGAGTTAAGTAAAGTTGAGGGCCTCGAGTAGTGAGTGAAACTTCAGCTAAATAGGCTTGAACGCGATCTCCAGGCTTAAATTGTTCGCCAGGGATAATCTCAGTTCTTGGTAAAAGAGCGTCTGTTTTTCCTAAATCAATGACTAGATTTCCACGTTCGATTCGGCGTGCAATTCCCGTAATGATCTCTCCTTTACGGTGAATGTATTCGTTATAGATAATTTCTCTTTCAGCATCTCTAACTTTTTGAAAAATAACCTGTTTAGCTGTTTGAGCATCAATACGTCCAAAGCCAGCACCTTCTACCTTAATTCCAAGCTCATCGCCGATGACTGCTTCAGGATCCAGCTTTCTTGCTTCTTGAAGTTCGATCTCCTCAGCTTCATCTAGCATCTCAGGTTCACTAGAAACGACCTTTTTGAACTGGAAAAGATCAATCTCACCCGTATCGTTGTTGTAGTGAGCTTCTAATACGGCAGTGGGTCCAAACTTTTTTTGAGCTGCCATCAGAACAGCTTGTTCTAAGGCGCTAATGATAATTTCTTTTTTAATGCCTCGGTCTTTACCAACGGCTTCAATGACTCGACTTAATTCAGAGGGTTTCATAACTCTTACTCGCTTTCGTTGCCGCTCTCGAAGTCAAAAACAGGTTCGAGATTGGCTTTAGATATGAGGGGAAGGGGTATAAAAATTTGATTTCCTTCCGCGCTGTTTGTCTCGAGCTCAGCTGATTGCTTAGCTTTGCTCTTTTTAGTGGGTTTTTGGGATTTGCTTGAGGAAACATCTAGAATGACCTTGTTTCCTTTTAGTCCCAATAGCTTACCAAAAAAATTTTTCTGTTTAGGATTCTTCTCCTGATAATTTGTATTCTCGATCTCCTCTATATGGAGAGGGCGGTAGACGTGAATTCTAGCCTCTTGGCCTGAAAAACGTTCAAAATCAGATGATGTTCTGAGTGGACGATCCACTCCGGGAGATGAGACCTCAAGTTCATAAGTACCGGAAAAGAGTTTCTCTACTTCTAAGTTTTGATCTAACCGCTCCTCAAGAGCTCTGGATACCGTAACGCAATCCTCAATTCCAATCATTGTGTCTTCTTTAGGCGTTAAAAAATCAATAAAAAGCCTAAGCACTCTTTGTCGATGTGATTGGATCTCTAGATGAACGACCTGATAACCTAGCGGCTCTACCCAATTTGAGATCAATTGAATTAATTGCTCATTTGGATGGCTAGTTGTCATTGTAGGGGATGTCGGACTGCTCATTTTTATAAAATTCCCGTTCCATTCCCAAGCCGTAAGTCAAAAGATTGACTCCGGAGAATTAGGTTAAAAAAAAAGTGGGCAAAGAGCCCACTTTTCTTGAGAACATGTACTATTAGGTACAAGTTTACGATAAAAATGTCAACGAATTATCGCCTTTTGAAAAATTGATCAAGAATAGTTTACCCCATGTTAAGATTAAGATATCAATCTGATTTCATTTAGATAAACGAATCAAGTGATTACACAGTAAAGGTGAGACCTGTTTGCATGACTATCAGCTCAAAAAAAAAATTTTTTAAAAATTACTTAGCCCTCTTTGTGGTTTTAGTCTCGAGTCTAACCTCTACTGCTTTTGGAAGTGTTCAGAACGCTAGCTTTAAGTTGGTAACTTACTGGAAGTCAAGTGGTCGAGTTCATGAGTTAAAGTATTGGAGTTTAGACGAGTTAGTTAAACTCAAGAGAACTCACGCCAGAGAAAAGGATCCTCAGTCTGGAAGGATTTTGCAGTGGGAGGGTGTAGTTCTGTCTCAGTTGGTAGATTCCGCACTTGAAAAGCTGCCTCTAGAAAATAGGGCGCAAGTTGACCTTGTAATCCTCAAGGGAGATGCGGGAGATCAAGCTATTATTCCTCGCTCATTTATCAATAAGTATCCTTTTCTTTTAGCTTATCGATGGAGCTCTGGAGTTTCGGCATTATCAGGTTTTGGGCCCTTGTTTTCAGTGGTTCCGTGGACTTCTAAGCCAGGCGTTTTCAATGAAGACCTTCCGATTGAAAAGTACTTTGTTAAATCTCTCTCCAAAATTGAATTAGCAAGTTATCGGGAGCTCTATGGTCAGCTCTATTTAAAGAGGAGAACTGATCCTTTTGCGATGCGAGGAGAGAAGTTATATGTGCAAAATTGTGTGTCTTGTCACCAGGAAGCATCAACTCACGGACCTACCTCTCTTCTGAGTGAGGAGAAAACGCAGAAATTTGTAAATGAGGGACATCCTCCTTTAACTGCAATGCCGTTGCGATTGACGGATCGAGATCGTCGATCTGTTTTAAGGTATTTCGAAGCCTATAGAGTAGAAAATATCAATCCCCCGCAGTTAAAGGGTGTAAAGACCTCTTTTGTGTCTGGTTGGTTGAAGCGCGCTACGATCTCAGGTCAATAAAGATCTTTTAACCGCGTGTTTCTTTTGATTTTCAGATCTTTTCCGTTTAAGAATTTTTTATGAATCTTTCAAGTACTGCGTCGTCTGAAGTTCGAGTTCGTTTTGCTCCTTCTCCTACAGGGTTTCTTCATATTGGGGGAGTTCGAGCAGCGTTGTTCAATTGGCTTTATGCAAAGAAACATCAAGGCAAGTTTTTGCTGAGAATTGAAGACACTGATCTAGAGCGTTCTGAGGAAAGATTCACCCAAGATATTATGGCTTCGATGAAATGGTTAGGACTGACTTGGGATGAGGAAGTTATTTTTCAAAGTAAACGCCTAGATGTGTATTTGAAGAAAGCAGAGGAGCTATTGGCTCAAGGTCATGCTTATAAGTGTTATTGCAGTGAGCAGGAAGTTGAGGCCATGCGAGAAAAAGCAATGAAGGAAGGTGCTAGGCCTCAGTACGATCGGACCTGTAGAGATATTAAGAGTCCTCCAGAAGGTAGAACTCAGTATGTGATTCGTGCTAAAATTCCTCTTGAAGGCCATGTGGAGTTTGAGGATTTGATTAGAGGCCCTATTCGGGTTGAAAATACAGAGATCGATGATTTTGTTCTGATTCGCTCCAGTGGTGCTCCTACTTATAACTTGTCAGTCGTGGTAGATGATGTTCATTCGAGAATGACTCACATTCTAAGAGGGGATGATCACATCAATAATACTCCTAAGCAGATTCATCTTTATCGATTCTTTGAATTTCCTATTCCTAAGTTTGCTCATCTTCCGATGATTCTTGGGGCTGATAAAAAGAAACTCTCCAAGAGGCATGGTGCCGTATCTGCTCATGCTTATCGAGCAGATGGCTATTTACCTGAGACTATGCTGAACTTTCTGGCTCGTCTCGGATGGAGTCATGGTGATCAAGAGGTTTTTACTCGAGATGAGATGATTCAATATTTTTCCTTTGATCATGTGCAAAAGAGCTCTGCTGTTTTTAATATGGAGAAGCTTTTATGGTTAAATGGAGAGCACATTCGAAGAAGTTCTGCTGAGAGATTAAGGAGCGTGATTTTAGAAGACTACGTTCATCATTTTTCAGATGTAGCCCTGCAAAGACTTAAGACTCCTCTTGCACTTGAACTCGTGCGATTGGTTCAGCCTAAGGTGAAGCTGATGAAGGAAATGGCAGATCAATTAGTTCCTTTGTGTACTCCTGGTGCTGTGGAGGTCGACGCATCTGGGCTAAAGTGGAATAAGGATAATAACCTAAAGGTAGCAACTCAGGCTGCAGTAAAACATGCTTTGGAACTTTTAGGCCAAAAGATAAGTACTGCTTGTTCAGATCGAAGCACTGAAAATCAGGCTTGGGGTGGTGCACCAACTTTGGCAGATGCTGGAATGCAGTCTTCTGATATTGATACATTTTTGCGTCAGATTGGCGAACAACATGGTGTGAAAT
>Ga0255088_1000219_pt1 | contig 29971 bp, 29 predicted proteins | sample Colum_Miss_RepB__2_FD_188587 | JGI IMG/M metagenome (GOLD analysis project Ga0255088, IMG submission 188587) | Freshwater microbial communities from Columbia River, Oregon, United States - Colum_Miss_RepB_8d | ecosystem: Environmental > Aquatic > Freshwater > River | place: USA: Oregon...
GCCAGCAGTTGGCGGGGCAACGCGAGTTCACGAAAACTGAGATCGGAAAAGTAATCCAAATAAGAGAGCACCATGAAGAAACCAACAGTCCTACCAGTACAGTTCGAGTCAATCCCGATTGGCCTAAAGAAGATACCCCGCTGGGTGTTGTGGAGGTTAGTCGAGGTTGGGGAAGGGTCGAACAGGCGATGGTCAAAATTGCCCTTGCAGTCAAATGGATCCGCGGCAAGTTCAACAAACCCAGAGACGTGGTGTGACTTTCTCCACGCCCAGGAGGCTTATGAGGCGGGTCGGTATGATGGTGTTGGCTTTGTATTTGATGGCAGTGATGGCATCGTTGGGGTCGACCTGGACGACTGCATTGACCCATCGGTGGGCATCGATTCTCTTGCCCCAGAGGCGCGCAAGATACTCGAGGGCGTCAAGGGCTACGCAGAGATCAGCCCGTCTGGCACCGGACTAAAGATATTCACCCGCGCGGACATCAGCGCGGCACACGTCGACCACGACAAAGGCCTGGAGGTGTACCCCCGCGGCCGGTACTTCACGGTGACGGGGCAAGTGATCGGCGGCGCGATACCGGACGAGGAGCAGAACCTAGTCGACATCGTGCCAGAGCGCCAGAGCTATCGCTCGGGTGACGACTTCGCGGACTATAGCCCGCCGCTCGAGGGGTGGGACCTTGCACGCGTTGAGACCGACCTGCTGGCACACCTGGAGCCCGACTGTGGCTACGCAGACTGGTTGCAGGTGGGCATGGCCCTACAGCACCAGTTCGCGGGCGACTACGAGGCCCAGGAGCTGTGGGACCGGTGGTCCTACCAGGATGGGAAGTGCGCGTCTTACGTTGAGGGCGAGTGTGCGCGCAAGTGGAACAGCTTCAGCGGCACGAGCGGGACTACCCTGCGCACGCTGGTGTTCAAGGTCAACCGCATGAAGGAGGCCGAGGTCATCGCCAACGGCGAGAAGGTGCTCACGGGTGGGCCGTTGAACCACGCGCGGGAGTTCCTGAGTAGCACGTTCGCGTGTGAGGAGGGTACCACGCTGTCGACATACGGCGGCGACATGTTCCAGTTCAGGGGCACGCACTACGAAGACATCGAGGAGGCCACTGTGCGCTCGATGCTGTACACGTTCCTGGACAAGTGTAAAAAGTACGACAAGAAGATGAACCTGATCCCGTTCAACCCAGGCCCGTCTGTGGTGTCCGGGGTGCTGGACGCGGTCCAGGCCCTCACGCACCTGCCTAATAAGGCCAACACGCGCCCGCCGGTGTGGTTGGATGGATACGGGTCTGACAAGCCCGACCCGGCCAAGCTGGTGTCGTTACAGAACGGGATATTCCACACCGAGCAGAACGTGCTGATCCCCCACAGCCTGGGGTTCTTCACGCTCAACAGCTTGCCGTTTGAGTACGACCCGCTGGCAGAGTGCCCGACCTGGGAGGCATTCCTGCGCGACCTGTGGAGCGATGACCCGGAGAGTATCGAGTGCTTGCAGGAGATGTTTGGGTATATCCTGAGCGGTGACTCGAGCCAGCAGAAGTTCTTTAACATCATCGGCCCGCGCCGTTCAGGCAAGGGGACCATCAACAAGGTGCTCGTGTCCCTGCTGGGCCAGCACAACACAGTGGCGCCACAGTTGGAAGAGCTCTGTGACACGTTTGGACTACAACCATGGCTTGGGAAATTACTAGCCTCCTTTACGGATGCCCGTGCACCGGAGCGCAACAGGGGTGCTGTCGTGAGCCAGTTACTGCGAATTGTTGGCGGCGATACGGTGACAGTCAATCGGAAGAACAAAGAAGCCTGGAGCGGCTATTTGCCGACGCGTATCGTGATCTACTCGAACGAGGCCTTGCAGTTGACGGAAAACTCCAACGCTTTGACGGGCCGAATGATTGTTCTCAAAATGAGCAATAGTTTTTACGGCCGCGAGGACGTGTCGTTGTCCGACAAGTTGGCCAAGGAGTTGCCTGGTATTTTTAACTGGGCGATCGAGGGACAACAGCGCCGCATGGCGCGCGAGGGTCAGCGGTTCCAACAGCCTAAGACGGGCCGCGAGTTGCTCGAGTTGATGGAAGAGTTGAGTAACCCGATCGGTTCGTTCGTGCAGGACGCGCTGGTGTATGACCCCATCGGGCACGTTAACAAGGACGATGTGTTCACGTGCTGGAAGAAGTGGGCGCTGGCCAAGAACATCCCACCAGGGACCGACCTCGCGTTCAAGCGCCGGTTCCTGGCGGCGACCCAGGACCACCGCGTGGTGGCCGATCGTATCCGCATCGAAGGCGAACAGCACAACGTGTACCGCGGCGTGGTGCTCAACGTCAAGGCGCGCAAGTACGTGGACAGCATCAGCAACTTTGAACGTGATGAGATATTTGCATGAACCGAGATGACATCATCCGCATGGCGCGGGAGGCAGGGTTTGAACGGGTGTACTTGGCAGAGGAGGCCGCGCTTTCTTTGTTGTTGCCGCTTGAACGATTTGCCGCAAAGGTCGCCGCCGAGGAGCGTGAAGCATGCGCACAGTGGGCTGAGGGGTGGACATACCTACCCGAGGATAGCTTCACCAAGGCACAGGTCGCTGAAAACATTTGCAACACGATTGCGTATTACATCCGAGCAAGGAAATAAGCATGAGCAAGCGCTACCAGTACTATTCAGTCGACGTGGGGTTCTTCCCGCTGCCGGTCGCGATGTGCTTCAACGCCAAGGTCTTCAAGCAGATACTGAAGGACTACAACGTCAAGGTGCACGAGGATCCGCAGGCGTTCGAGCTTGGCATGGCGGAGACGCACTCGTTCTCGACGGCCAAGGAGTCGGTCGTCATCGTGGGCTTTGACCTCAAGGCCATCGGCAACAACCCCGCTTGTCTGGCGGGCACCATCGCACACGAGGCCTCGCACGTCATCACGCGCCTGCTGGAGCACATCGGCGAGAACGTGGAAGACTTTGGCGAGGAGACGCGCGCGTACCTCATGCAACACCTCGTCGAGCAGATGTTCACCGGGTGCATACTGGAGATGGAAAAGAATGACAAGAGAGAAGGACGTCGAGCAAAGACTCGTCAAAAAGATAAAGGCGAGGGGAGGGTTGTGTCTGAAGTGGACAAGCCCGGGAACGACGGGGGTGCCGGACCGGCTGGTGTTCTTCCAGGGTCAGGTGATACCGGTGGAGCTAAAATCCCCGACGGGTTCACTGTCTCCACGTCAGACCTTAGTGATCTCGCAAATACATACGTGTGGCGTGAAGACGTGGGTGCTTTCGTCATTCGAGGAAGTTGACGAGTTTGTCGACAGTTTATGAATCCAGAAAACAACCTGAAGAAGCGCAAGCACATGTACAACATGTTGTACCGGGCAAAGAAGCGAGCCAAGGCAAAGGACATCCCCTGCGACGTGGACCTCGAGTACCTGTGCTCCATCGCCCCCGACATCTGCCCGGTGTTTGGCACGGCGTTGCTATGGGATACCAAATCAAAAACGAAACAGGGCTCGCCCCAGCACGCGTCCCCCAGCCTGGACCGCATCGACCCCGAGAAGGGCTACGTCAGGGGCAACGTGGCTATCATTAGCAACAAGGCCAACATGATTAAGTCCAACGCCAAGCTACGAGAGCTGTACGCGGTGGCGGACTGGTTACACGACAGATTGAAAGAGATAGAAAAATATGGAAGTCTTCGACCCCCCTCCATTTTCGACCCTGCAAATACCTACATCCAGCGCCCAACTAATCCTCGGATTGATACAAGCGCGTCAGCGCGCAAGCGCGGAGGCTACTGATGTTATCCCCCGACAACCTACACGCGTACCAGCGGCGCCTGATCGAGCAGAGCAGGACAACGCCCAACATGGGCCTGCTGATGGAGATGGGCCTGGGCAAGACAATCACGGCGCTGACGATCATCAGCGAGTTACCGGGCAAGACGCTGATCATCGGACCCAAGGCGGTGGTGACTAACGTATGGCAACAGGAGGCAGCAAATTGGACACATACCCAAAAACTAAAATTCGCGCTGGTGATTGGATCACCCCAGGACCGCTTGAACGCGCTCCGGTCGAACGCGGATGTTTATTTAATCAACTGCGAGAACGTCTCGTGGCTATTCGATCAGAAATTGATTCCATCCTGGAGCAACTTGGTGATCGACGAATCGTCCAGATTCAAGAACCCCTCTTCAAAGAGGTGGAAGTCACTGAAGGCGTTCCTGCCGAGGTTCAAGCATCGTTTGATTTTGACGGGCACACCTACGCCAAAGTCATACCTGGACCTATGGCCCCAGGTCGGTATCTTGGACCTGGGACAACGGCTCGGGAGATCGATGAGTTCTTACAAAGAGAAATTCTTCGATCCGGACGCGAGGGATCGTCGCACGGGGTTAGTATGGAGCTGGAAATTGAAGCCCGGCGCCAAAGAACAGATAGACGCACTGATCGGTGACATCTGCGTGTCTCTTCGAGCGGACGACTACCTGACCATGCCCGCCAGACAGGACGTCTACCACACGATCCAGTGGGAGCCCAAGGCCCGCTTGGTTTACAACCGCATGAAGAAGGACATGGTGGCCGAGGTCGAAGAAGACACGCTCACCGCGGCCTCTGCAGGGGTCCTAACGGGCAAGCTGTTACAGCTTACCGCGGGCACCATTTACAACGAGCAGAAGTCGACGGTGCACGTGCACGACGGCAAGCTGGACTACCTCGAGGACATGCTGGGCGACAGCCCGACGATCGTGTTCTACAACTTCAAGCATTCACTGGCCCGGTTGCAGGAACGATTCCCCGACGCGGTGCTGTTGAACCCCGACGACCAGGACACCATCGCGCGCTGGCGCAAGGGTGAGATCGACGTGCTACTGTGCCACCCCAAGAGCGTGGGCATCGGGCTGAACCTACAGTGCAACGCGGGGGACACGGCGCAGATCGTGTGGTTCGACCTGCCGTGGAGTAGTGAGGACTACCTGCAGGCCAACGCACGCCTGTTCCGCCAGGGTCAGGAGAAGCCGGTGTTCGTGCACCACCTGCAAATGATCAACAGCATCGACAAGCAGGTGGTCGACGTGCTACAGGGCAAGATAGATTTACAGGCGGCATTGATGGAGGCAATTAAACTTTGAAACACGTGGTAAACGCGACGATCCGGCGCCTGTCTGACGAGGAGCCCGATCCAATTGAAAGCGACGACGCAAGCGTCGAGCCCAGCTCACTGACGGGCTGGTCATCGTGGGGCCCGGAGACGATCCGAGACATACAGCACGTCATCGAGAACAAATTAACGCAACAGCAACGGGAGATAGTCGAGGCGATGCTGTCGGGGTATACACACAAGGACCTCGCCGTCACCGAGAAGTATTGGCGCCACCATCTGGGGCAGTCGATTAAACGGATCAGGAAGGAGCTAAAGGTATGAGGGGCTTTATTGTCGAGTACGCCGTCGAGGGGTTCCCCCACGTCGACGTGCAGGTTGACGCAAAGGATCCCGTGTTTGACAAGAACAAAGAGGTTCTGTCGATCTGGGAGTTTGAGAACGCAGACGAATGTGACGCCATCCTGGCGGACCTGCGTAGTTTTAGAGACCAACAACGAAAGGGTAAGGCATGAACGACGCGCAAAAACTCCAGCAGGCCCTGGGGGTTCAGAGTAAAGAAAAGCGGATCCAGGAGATGGCCGGGGCGGTTACCCGCCTAGTGATTAACGAGGCCATCAAGGAGGCCAAGGAGCGGGCCAAGGTTAGAGATGCAACTTTATCGCCCACCAAGGACGAATCTGGCCCGAAAAGTGGATAATTCTACTAGAGAGCCCTATTAGCATGACGGTCGTGCAGACGCCTTGTAAGCGTCAGGCGGGGGTTCGATTCCCTCATGGGGCACCAGAACAATGACAACAAAATACACCTTTGATCCAGCAATGTGCGACAAGCTGATAGAGCTTGGGAAGACTGGCGCGAGCCAGAAGATGATGTTTGCCGCGTTGGGCATCAGCTCGACCGGCGCCCAGACACTGCGCAAGAACCACCCCGAGTTCGCCGATGCGCTAGATCTGGCCATCACCCACGCCCAGGCCTACTGGGAGCAGCAGATGCTGGAGAACGTTGGTAACAAAGCATTTAATTCGCGAATTGTTGAAGTGGCGCTTAGGGGTCAATTCCCCGCCGACTATCGTGAAGAGCGAATTAAGGCTGAAGTAAAGGCTGACGTCACAGTGGATTTTGGTTCTGCCGTTAATGACCTAATTAGTTCACTCAAAAAAGCCATTTAACGCGGGAAAAGGGTAGCTCCCCTGCCAGTGCTCCACCACTGGATACCGCACCAACCAGCCGTGGAAGGGCACAACAATGCAAACGTGTATTCGATGTAGCGCCGAAAAATCTTTGTCTGAGTTCTATGTAGACCGAGCCAAGCACAACGGGCTTAGGTCGGCATGCAAAGAATGTGATAAAGAAAAAGGGGCTTTGCGAAGAAAGAACCACCCTGAAAAAGTAAAACGGGAGGTTCAAAATTCCAAGTACATCAAAAAATACGGTTTGACATCTGATGATGTAGAGCGGATGCGCCAGGAACAACAAAACTGTTGTTCTATTTGCAAGCACCAATTGAAGGACGGCATATTCACTTGTGTAGACCATGATCATGCAACAGGTAAAGTAAGAGCATTGCTTTGTCGCGGTTGCAATTTGGTTTTGGGTAACGCGCAAGATTCTGAGGAAGTCTTATTATCAGCAGTGGAATACCTCAGAAAACACCGGTTTGTAACAAACTAAGGAAAGAAAGCCATGGCAGCACACGCCTTACTGAGTGCATCCGGTTCCAAACGTTGGATGACATGCACTCCCAGCGCCCGACTCGAGGCACTACTTCCCGAACCCAAACGAAAGCCAGGGGCATTCGACTTCAGTCAGGAGGGCACGACAGCCCACACCCTGGCAGAGGCCAAGCTCCGCCGGCACTATGGTCAGATGACCGCCAAGGAATACATCGCCGAGGTCGAGGCCGTCAAGGCAACGCCCTACTACGATGAGGAGTTCGAGGCGTACGTCGACAACTACGTGCTGTACGTGCGATCGCAGATCGGCGAGGGCGACACGCCCTACTTCGAGCAACGCGTGGACTTCAGCGAGTGGGTGCCCGACGGGTTCGGCACGGCGGACGTGGTGATACTGTCGGAGAACAAGGTGCGAGTGATCGACCTGAAGTTCGGCCGCGGCGTGCCGGTGGACGCGAAGGACAACCCCCAGCTACGTCTGTACGCGCTAGGTGGCTGGTACAAGTACCGGGAGTCCTACCCTAACATCACCGAGGTCGAGTACACAATCCACCAGCCCCGGCTGGACAGCATCACGACCGACAGCACGACGCTGGAGAAGCTGGTGGTGTGGGCCGAGAACGTGGTCAAGCCCAAGGCCAAGAAGGCGTGGGCCGGTGCGGGTGAGTTCCTGGCCGGCGACCACTGCCAGTTCTGCAAGGCCAAGGCCCAGTGCCGGGCGCGTACCGAGTTCAACAACATGGCCGCGGCGTCCGACTTCCGCGACCCGCCGTTGTTGTCTGAGGACGAGCTCGCAAAGGTGTTGACAAACGCGCCGAAAACGCGTAAGTGGTTGAAGGACGTCGAGGACTTCCTGCTCGAGCGGGCCGAGACTGACGGCGTTGTGCCCCCCGGGTACCAGTTGGGTTTTAGCAACAAAAATAGAGTTGTTGACGACGTTGAAAAAGCTATGGTAAAATTGCGCCATTACGGAGAAGACATCTTTGAACCAAAGGCGTTGAAATCTGTGGCACAATTGGAAAAGGTTGTGGGCAAAGACGAGTTGAAGCATCTGCTCGGCGAGCTTATAATCAAGCCAGTTGGGGAGCCGAAGCTGGTTCCTGCGAAGAAGGCAACGGAGTTTGAGGGTTAAGGTGGGCACCCTTTTCAAGTCCCATCGTTTCTGTAAACAAGGAGGCCAAGATGGCCAAAGTCAGCGAAAAAGTGGTTACCGGTAAAGTTCGTTTCTCCTACGCTAACGTCTTCACCCCGAAGGCAAGCGAAGAGGGCAAGGACCCCAAGTACTCGGTGTCCATCATCATCGACAAAAACGACAAGGAAACGATCAACAAGATCAACGCCGCTGTCGAGAAGGTCAAGCAGGGTAGCGCCGCGGTGTTCGGGGGCACAATCCCCAAAGCACTCAAGGGTGGCCTGCGTGACGGAGACGCAGAGAAGGATGACGCGGCCTACCAGGGTGCGTTCTTCATCAACGCCAACTCGTCGATGAAGCCGCAGATCGTGGACGCCAACCTGGACCAGATCATGGACCAGGGCGAGTTCTACAGCGGTTGCTATGGTCGTGCATCGTTGACGTTCTATGCGTACAACCAGGCAGGTTCCAAGGGCATTGCCTGCGGCCTGAACAACCTGCAGAAGCTGGAAGATGGTGAGAAGCTGGGTGGTGGTACCTCCGCCGCGCAAGATTTCGCAGTGTAAAGACTGCGTGACAGCCCGGAAAGACGGGCACCTTTTCGGAGCATTCATGATCACACTGAAATTCACCGTTGACGAAGTCAACTTCATCCTGAGCCTGCTGGGGCGCCTGCCCTTTGCAGAGGTCCACACAACCATCCGCGCCATCGCCGAGCAGGGCCAACCCCAGGCCGAGGCGCTACTTGAAGAGGAGAAAGATAAAGAAGAAACCGCCGCCTAACCACACAACCACACCGTCTCCACTGGCCTGGCGCACGCGCTGGGCTTTTTTGACCCTATAAAATGAACCAATACCAACAATACATCCACAAGTCACGCTACGCAAAATACCTCCCCGAGCAAGGTCGCCGGGAGGACTGGAACGAGACGGTCCAGCGATACGTTAACTACATCTTTGACCGCAACGCCGAGCTGGATCGGGGCACGCTCAAGCAAGACATCTACAACGCCATCCACGGCATGCACATCATGCCCTCTATGCGCGCCATGATGACCTCGGGCAAGGCCGCAGACCGCGACAACACCTGCATCTACAACTGTTCCTACCTGCCCGTGGACGACGTGAAGTCGTTCGACGAAGCCATGTTCATCCTGCTGTGTGGCACCGGCGTGGGCTTCAGCGTGGAGTCCAAGTACACCAACAAACTGCCCGAGGTGCCCGAGCGCCTGTTCGAGTCCGAGCACTTCATCACCGTGGCCGACAGCAAGGAGGGTTGGGCCAAGGCCTACCGCATGCTCCTGGCGAGCCTCTATGCCGGCGAGATCCCAAAATGGGACGTGAGCAAGGTCCGCGCCGCGGGCACGCCCCTGAAGACGTTTGGTGGCCGCGCATCGGGCCCTGAGCCCCTAGTTGACCTGTTCCAGTTCACCATCAAGACGTTCCGTGGCGCCCTGGGCCGCAAGCTCAACACGCTCGAGTGCCACGACCTGATGTGCAAGATCGGCGAGGTGGTGGTCGTGGGCGGCGTGCGCCGCTCGGCCATGATCAGCCTGTCCGACCTGAACGATGAGCGCATCCGCCACGCCAAGTCGGGCAACTGGTGGGAGACCCACCCGCACCGCGCGCTGGCCAACAACAGCGCCGTGTACGACAGCAAGCCGACCGTGGGCACCTTCCTGGAAGAGTGGACCTCGCTGTACAACAGCCACAGCGGCGAGCGCGGTATCTTCAACCGCGAGGCGGCAAAGCACGTCGTGGCCAAGTACGGCAAGCGTGACCCCAACTTCGAGTTCGGCACCAACCCCTGCAGTGAGATCGTGTTGCGCCCGTACCAGTTCTGTAACCTGACCGAGGTCATGGTGCGCCCCGACGACACGCTGGAGACCCTGAAGCAAAAGGTGCGCATGGCGGCCATCCTGGGCACGATCCAGGCGACGTTCACGCACTTCCCCTACCTGCGCAAGGTGTGGCAACGCAACACCGAGGAGGAGCGTTTGCTGGGCGTGTCCCTAACCGGCATCTATGACCACGAGGTCATGGGTAGCGTGCGCTCGGCGCCCTTGTGGCTGGATCAGCTACGTGAGGTCGCCAACGAGGCTAACGCCGAGATCGCCGACCTGTTGGGCATCCCTCACTCGACGGCCATCACCGCGGTCAAGCCTAGCGGGACCGTGAGCCAGCTGACAGACACCGCAAGCGGTATCCACCCGCGCCACGCGCCGTTCTACATCCGCCGCGTGCGTGGTGACAACAAGGACCCGCTGACGCAGTTCTTGATCAGCCAGGGTATCCCGGCCGAGCCGTGCGTGATGAAGCCCAACACGACCACCGTGTTCAGCTTCCCCCAGCGCGCGCCCGAGGGCCTGGTAACGCGCGACGACGTGGACGCCATCAAGCACCTCGAGCTGTGGCTGACATACCAACGCCACTGGTGCGAGCACAAGCCCTCGGTCACCATCTCGGTGACAGAGAACGAGTGGCCAAGCGTTGGTGCGTTCGTGTGGAAGCATTTCGACGAGATGTCTGGCGTGTCGTTCCTGCCTCACGACGGCGGTACGTATCGTCAGGCGCCGTATGAGACGTGTGACGAGGCGCAGTACAACAAGCTGCTGGCCGAGATGCCCACGATCGATTGGCACGCGTTTGTTGAGAACCGCGACAACGTCGAGGGCGCCCAAATGCTGGCCTGCGTGGCTGGCGTGTGTGAGCTATAAGTTATGACGGACGCAGTGAATCATCCCTCACACTACAAGACTGGGGGAATCGAAACGATAGACTACATCGAGGCCAAGCAACTTGGGTACCACCTCGGTAACGTCGTCAAGTACGTATCGCGTGCCAGCCATAAGGGCAGACAGCTCGAGGACCTGAAAAAGGCCCGCTGGTACCTGGACCGCGAGATCAAGCGTCTGGAGCAAACGTTGGTGTGAGTTGGTGTGTCCTCGTGGTTGGGGACTTTGGGAACGGTGATACAATCACCGTTCCCCCTTTTTTCCGGATACGTCCGATAGCCTTTAGGAGCATGAAATGATTCTGTCGATTGACTTTGAAACACGTAGCCGCATCGACCTCAAAGACCGCGGCCTTGACGTTTATTCCAGCGACCCAAGCACAGAGATACTCTGCATCGCGGCTGGACCCTCCCCCGACAAAGTAGATGTGTGGCGCCCCGAGGACGTGCCCCAGTGGGTGCTCGACCACGCGGCGGATGGTGGCCCAATTGCCGCATGGAATGCGGCGTTCGAGTACCACATCTGGAACCGCGTAGGCACCAAGCTAGGCTGGCCCCAGATCAAGTGGGACCAGCTCGTTGACTCCATGGCCATCGCGGCCGCTAACAACATACCCCAGGACCTGGACACGGCCGGCGAGGTGATGGGCTCGGAGTTCCAGAAAGACAAACGTGGCAAGAAGCTAATCCAGCTGTTGTGCAAGCCAAAGAAGGACGGCACGTTCAGCGAGGACCCAGAGCTTATGGCCGAGCTGTTCGCTTACTGTAAGCGCGACGTGCAGACCGAGATGTCGATTGTCGCCAAGCTACGGCCACTCAACTTCAACGAGCGCCGGGTGTGGGTGCTCACACAACAGATCAACGACCGCGGGGTGCCGGTGGACCCACGGGAGCTGGACAACGTGATCGGGGTGGTGGACAAGGAGATCGAGTCGATCAACGCGCAGATCACCCAGCTGACTGGCGGCATCGAGGTCAGCAAGCGCGACCAGCTACTCAAGTGGTTTAACGAGCGCGGGCTGAACCTGCCCGACATGCAGGCCGAAACGCTCGAGAAAGCTGCCAAGGCGGGGCACAAAGATAAAGATGTATCCCATGTGCTACAGCTCCGCATGGAGGGATCCAAGACCTCTGTGACCAAGTTCAACAAGATGGCCGAGGTCCAGGTGGGTGGCCGCATCCGCAACGGTCTCGTATACCACGGCGCCTCGACCGGCCGCTGGGCGTCCAGGGGCATCAACCTGCAGAACATCGCCCGCCCCGCGCTGTGGATGACGGACGATAATATGAAACAGGCAGTTGACGGCGCGCTAGAGCAGGGGTCCCACAAACTGATGCGGCTACTGTTTGGCGCCCGCGTCATGGACGCCTGCTCGTCCATCGTGCGCAACGCCATCAAGGCGCCAGAGGGCTACACGTTCGTCGACGCCGACCTGAGCTCGATCGAGAACCGGGTGTCTGCCTGGATGGCCGGGCAGAACGACAAGCTGGAGCTATTCCGCCAGGGTATGGACGAGTACAAGACGTTCGCCACCGTGCTGTACAAGGTTGCGTACGAGGAGGTGACCAAGGACATGCGGCAGGTCAGCAAGTCGGCCGTGCTCGGGTGCATGTTCGGCCAGGGGGCCAAGGGCCTCGTGGCCTACGCGGAAGGCATGGGGGTGGTGTTGTCCCCGGCGCAGGCCGAGGAGATCGTCAACACGTACCGGACAGCCTACGCCAAGGTGAAGAATTGCTGGTACGCGATGGGGCAGGCGGCGGTGGACGCCATCAAGAGCCCGGGACAGCCGTTCAAGGCCGGCAAGGTGGTGTTGAAGGTTGCGCGTGGCGCGCTGTGGATGCAGTTGCCCAGCGGGCGCCTGATCTGCTGGCAACGACCAGAGGTCGTCGAAGAGTTAACCCCGTGGGGGAAGATGGGGGAGGTCGTCTACGTTCTCAGCCAGAACACCTACACCCGCAAGTGGGGGCGCAACAAGCTCATCGGGTCCAGCATTTTCCAGAGTTCCGTCCAGGGCACTGCTCGAGATTTTCTGGCCGAGCCTGCGCGGCTTTTGAATGATAAAGGCGTGGATGTGATCAACCTTATCCATGACGAGGTCCTTTCACTCAGTCGCGTTGAAGACGCGAAAGAGGTAGAGAAGTTGATGATGACCGCTCTCACCACCCCGCCAAGTTGGGCACCCAACTTTCCGCTTGCCGCGGAGTCGTGGATCGATACTCGTTACCGCAAATAAAGGTGGGCGCGGCTTCTCCGTCCGCTTTGCCCGAAATCATTTCCGCTTGGCTGTCTTAGCAGACTCGCGGAAGGCGTCGGCCGTGGGCGCGCCCTCAGAGCCAGGCTTGCGCATCTTCTCACCAGAGCCTTGCTTGATGCGCTCACGCTTGGCGTGAATGTTGGCATACAGGCCAACCTGACCGCCAGCCTTGTAGTTACGCATGGCCTTGACTAGGTCGTCGTGCGTGGTCTGGTTGTTGCCAACCTTGTCCCACACGGCGTGATGGGTCAGATGCTGGTAGAACGGGTCCAGGGAGGGGTCCAGTTCAAGCCCAAGGGCCTCCTGACGCGCGGCAAGGCGATCGACGGCCTCACGGCCACCCTGGCCCTTCCCGCGGTTCATAATCGAACTGATGCCGACGGGAGCCTGGTTTGCCGTGTGCAGGTTAATCTGACGCGCGTCAAACGTGGGCAAGTCACCGCGGCCCAGCATCGAACCAATGAATCCAGACTTGGCACCGGCCACGCCCTTCATCTGCTCGGCCCAGTTGCGATACGCGTCCTTGTCGCCGAGGACTGCTTGGTTAAGGTTTTGCGACAGGTTGGGCATCGTCTGCGCCGCGTACTGCATCTTTTCAATTAGGTCGTTTTGCTTTCCAAACGGGGCAAACTGCTGTTGAATTTCAGCAAGGGCCCGGGGGTCTGCCTGACCGGCTGACGCCGTATCCAGGTAGCGCTGGCCCATGGGGGAGCCGAGCCACTCAGCAAACGCGCCCTCGGGTCGGACCTCGCCGCCGGTGTTCGGCAGCTTGAGGCCGGCCTTGGTGGCCGTTGCATGCGACAGCCCACCGCGGCCAATGCTTGACTGGGTGATAGTGTACGCCTTGATCAGGTCACGGGCGTTGAGGTCGCCGGCGGCGGCGCGCCTGGCTTGGTCCTTCATAAACTGGCCGTAGCCCCCCTGGATGTAGTCGGGCACCGTTCTCAGGTCCAGCTTACCCGCAACTTCAGGCATTGGCTTCCAGGACCAGTCCTTCAGGTATTTGGCGGCGGGGTCGGCAAAGGCCTTCAAAGCGGCCGCTTTGGGATTACCACCCGATTGCATGTGCACCAGACCGCCCTTAGCAAAACCAAAGTCTTCTTTCTTGCCATACACCGGTTTGCGCGCCAACACCAGGGGACCGATCTGTAGCGCCTCTTCAGCGCTCAGGACCGGTTCCATGGACGCGCGGTCGTAGAAGTAGCCGTGGCGCTCGGGGTCCATGCCCACCTGACGCCAGTCCGGATGCTCCAGATATCGTTGTGCGTTGGCTATGGCGGTCTGTTCGTCGACCGGGTTCCAGCCGCCTTCGATCGTGGCAATGGTGGACTTAGGTTTACCAGATGCAATGCTCAGTGCGCCCTTGTCGGACATGTTGAACACGGGGTTATTGACAGACGCCACACTCTCGTATCCGACACGTGTACCAGCGCCAGCCTTCGTGCCCTTCTCGTGAACGGCAGGCACCCAAACGCCATGGTCAGAGTATGCCGGTATGTCAAGGCGAAGGCCTACACTTTGCCCCGGTTGGAGTATTTGAGACGGTGCACCAAACAGGCCTTTTTTGTCCGCCGTCAGCGCGTTAATGGCTTCTTCTTTTGTTGCCGGCTTTGGAACAAATGCAAAAGGCTTCACGGGCTTGTACGCGTTAACTAGCATCTCATACTCTTCACGAGTAACAGGTTCGCCGTTTTTCATGCGCTGTGCAGCCTCTTGCAACTGTGGGATGCGCTTGGTGACGTCCTTGAAGTGCATGCTAAGACGATCCACAACAGGCGTGGCCATCGCCTTCAACGCGGCCATCTTGGGATTACCACCAGACTGCAGGTGCACCAGACCGCCCTTGGCCTTGTTGATGTCCAGCTCGTTTGTGTTATACGTGCCCTCGTTGCCGATCGCCGACTTGATCTTACGCGGGTTGTACATGCCCAGGTTCTGTACGCCGGCCTCGGTAGAGACAAACGAGTCATGGCCAAGTTCCTTGATGGCCTTTTGGACCATGTCGTTCTCAATGGCCTGCCAGTTGTCGTAGGGGTTCTTAACGTCATGGACCATTTGGCGAACGTTATAGCTACCCAGGTCTTGCCCGTAGTCCTGCATGAGCTTGTCGTACAACGAGTCCAAGTGCGAGGGCTTGTAGGGGTTAAAAATGTTCTCCGCCTGCACATGCACTGGCATCACGTTGGCGCCGGGCTTGACCACGGGGTTCGGGCCCCGGGACTGGGACTCTACCGGATCAAAACTCTTAGCTGCGAATGAGTTGGCAAACGTCGGCTCAGGCGTCAAAAAGGTGATGTTGTTGTTCGGATTGAACTTGTTGATGTCTCCCGTTGTCCCGTGGTACATCCGACGCTTCTCCTGACTGGGTAGGAGAAACTTCTGCAGGTTAGCGTCACGTTCTACCAGCGGTAGCACTTTGTTACCCAGCGTTTTCAACAGCGCCGTTTTAGGATTGCCGCCAGACTGCAAGTTCACCAGACCCCCGTCGGCAAAGCCACTACGTTGTAATTCTTTGACCCACTCCTCGGACATTAACTGGCGCGGATAGGTGCGCTCGGACGCGCCGGGAAGTTTGTAACCCAGTGTGTACTCAAAATAGCCAGGTTGGTGTAATGCGCCGCTCGGTTTTGCTTCCGTCTTGCCCATATCTTTGCGCCACTGATTTCCAAAATCCATCAGCGACAGCTCGCCAGGCACGGGCGTGTATGTCACGTTTAAGTCTTGACCAAACAGTTGATTCGGATACGCAAGATTCAGATCTGGGCGCGGCACCGATTCAACCTCACCGGTTAGCCTAAATGCGCGAGGACCCATTGAGAACGACGGAGCTCCGTGCGTCATTGGGTCAGACATTTCGTCTAGGATTTGCTGGTAGGGAATGATCTGCGCCTTTGTCTTACTGATGCCCTCGCCACCAAACGCGTGTTGGGCAATGGCCTTGCGCTTGTCAAAGGTTTTGCCAAGTTCTTCAACCATTCCCCGATCCGCAATATCAAAACCCGGAATGGGGTCGAATTTTAGTTTACCCTTTGGTGTGACGCCGCCCGACTGAATGTATGCGTTGATTTTTGACCGCAACTCGGGCGTCAACTTCTCAGGATTTTTGTAGAACTCATCAACCAGGGTGTTAAACACGATCTGATTAGACTCGTGCATGTTTTTCTTGCCAAGGATGGGGGCAAATATTTGATTTTCCGGCCCGCCAAATCTTGGGTCTTTTGCCAGGTTAGCAATTGATGTTGCGGTGCCCTTTTTACCAGATCCCCACGCGCGATTGGCATACTGGGGGAGCACCAACTGATTGGCGCTGTAACTTGAACCGCCGACGCCACCCATACGATCGGCCTGCGTGGGCACGTACCAATGACCTAAATAGTTTTGTGCCCAGTCAGATAATTTGCCTGGCTTCTGATCGCCTAACTTCCATGCGTCCGGTTGTTTTTCTGCGGGTGAAAAACCAATTACATCTTCAGCTTTTTTGGCAAGGGCCTTACCGCCCCTTACGAGTGACTCGCCCTTGCCTGCGAACTTTGGGAGGCGGGCAAGGCCTCCCTCTGCCTTGTTGAGTACGCTCTTATCTTGTGGTTTCTTTTGCCCGCGAATCATATCCAGTCCGTGGCCGGCGGCGCCGGAGATGGCGCTCAACGTGCCGGCAAGCATCGCCGTGCGCGGGTTGCGTGATTGGTTAGCCAAACCACCGCTTACGGCGCCAACAGAGCCAAGCAGGGCCTTGACCGGGTCGTCGCTGTGGATGCCCTCCGCCGCCTTCAACGCGTTGAACCCGGTCAACGCGCCCGTCGCCGCACCTTGTGCGGCCATGCTCCGGATGGGTTGGACTTGGGGAACGTTAAGCTGGTGGGGCACGGGGCGCGTGGGTTCTGGACCCAGCTGTTGAGCAACCAACTGTTGCGGCGTGGGGCCAGGGGGCGCCAATTCGGTGCGGGGCACAGACAAGCCTGCAAACCGGTTGGGGTCCGACACGAGCTCTCCGCGGTTGACGGCCTGCGCGCGTGTGTTTCCGCTTTCGTACTCGGGGATCACGGCCTGTGCGGTTCGGTTTGAAATGACGCGCGGGTCCCGGCTAACAACATCCTCGGCGCCGCCCTGTAGCTGTGACTCAACGTAGCCAGGAACGCCGCCAGATTTCTGTGCCTCGGTGATGGCATCAAGCAAACGTTTGCGTTGTGCCAGCTCGTCGTTGTATCGCTGCATGTTGGCAGCGTTGGCTTCATTGATCGGCACGTTGGACGCGTTGGCCGCTTGAATTAACGACCGATTTATTTCCGCCTGTTTACGAACCGACGGCGCAGTAAACATGCCAGTAAGAGCGCCGGCACCAGCGGAGCCAATGTCAGCGGCGTTCCCAAACCCTGGAGTCTCTTGAGGCTGAGAAAACATAGGAATATCGGGGATAGGTTCAATATCCGCGATACTCACTCCTGTATTAGTATTTTCTGGTTTTGTAGCCATGGGAATCAGGTCTCCTTGAAAACCGCCATACGATTTAACCTTTTGCAAGTGATTGTATGCGGCGGGGCTCATTGAGCCGCCCTTAAAAAAATCGCTGTTGGGTCCGTCGTGATACGCGATCAACGCGCGTTGCGGGTCGCCACCTTGTTGAGCTAAGTTTTGTTTCAGATACCCAACACCACCCCGAATGTTTTGATCAATGTTGTATCGATTAACGCCTTGTTCTTTAGCCGCTGCGCGGCCAAGCATCATGACGCCAACGGGCCCCGTTTTAGACTTGGCCTGTGGCTTAAAACTGCTCTCTTGCATGGCGGCGGCGAGCGCAAGCTCACGGGGCACGCCCTGCCGGTCAGCCTCTGCGGCAACCTTGTCAGCAATTGCCCGTTGTTGCGGAGATAGCTTGTTAAGCCACTCCATCATTCATCCCCGGGCCACTTGGCGCCGTCCAATTTCAGCACCTTGGCGGTGCGATAAAACTGAGCGCGTTGCAAATCTTTATACTGCGGGCTTTCTTTGAACTGCGACCACACCATGTTCTTCTTGCTTTGCTCCCACAGCTTATTCTGTTCCATGGCGTTGCGGGCTTCAATCTCGATAACCTTAGCCTTGATGGCCAAGTTCTTTGCGCTGTCACGAGAGGGGTCACCGACGGCGGTGCCAACAAGCTCGCGTTCAAAGTTAGACACGGCGCCTTGACCCTGGTACGCAATGCGTGCAAAGTTAAGGTTGACCTTAGCCATGTTACCAAGCACGCGGTTCCATGCCTCCAGCTTTGTTGGGTCTTTTTTGGCTTCAGGAGATAGCTGTTGTATAAAGTTACCAACCGCGGGAATGTTAACCGCGCCCAGTTGACCAAATTGCACGCCGCTTGCGACCAAGTTTGCGAATGCGGAGAACATATCCGGGCGCATTAGCTTGCCAAACAGCTCTGGGTTGTTTGTGATGTCTTTCATCAAAGCACCGGACAATACCAAGTTGCTTGGCGCGGCGGCAACAGCGTCGACCAGAGCCTTTTGCTCGGGGATGTCAATCTTTTTATTAGATTCAATTGCAGCTTCTTTTTCAACGTCCTGACGCATCTCTTCTCGACGTTGACGAATGGCGAGGTCCTCTCTAGTGCCCGGTGCAAACCCGGTATCCATTGTGGGGATAGCGGGAGTTGGAGCACTAGGGGCCACAGGGGCACGAGCGGGGGCGCTAGGAGCCGCAGAGGCGGAAGCGCCCGGAGCTACAGGAGCAGTAACTCCTGGGGCACCAGGAACCGCGGCGGTGGGGGCACCGGCCCCCTGGGGCGTCACAGTGCCAAGCGCGGTTTGTATTGGCGTGATTTGTTCTGTACCCCTTGATGTGCGAACGTCTCCAGGCACAAACGCGCCGGAGCCGGCAAGGTTTGCTCGCATGTAGGCGGCGTACTCGGGCGTTCCAGGGGTCAACCCTGCGGCCCTTGCAATGCGCTCTTTTTCCGTCGGGTTGGTCATCGACAAGAATTGTTCTTGCGCCTTGACGGGGTTCTGCATGTTCATGGATATAATTGTCGCGGCCTGTTGCGGCGTCAACATCGGCGAGGGACCCGGCAAGCCACCCGCGGTAGGCTGGGGAGCGGCCCCGCCACCCGTGGGAAGCGCACCACCCGCTTGCGGTTGTGCCATCGGTGCGCCACCGACTTGAGGCTGTTGCGGTTGAATGCCAGCGGCCCGGGAAACCATGTCAGCAAACTGACGCTGTCCGGCGGCGGCTTGCCGCAGGCGAGCCTCTTCGCTGGCCAACTGTGCCGCGCTCACACGCATGCCCAGGAGGTCTTGTTCCTGTTGGCGCTTACGAGTTAGATAGTCGTTGTAGTTGCGGCCATACTCACCCGGTGCGCTTCCAGCCAACGCAAGGTGGCCCAGGGCTTCCTGCATGGGGTTGCCGCGCTCACGCTCGGCAATCATCTGCATCAGACGTTCGCGGATGTCGGCGCTCTGCGCGCCCTCGAGCGACACGCCCTTTTGGCCGGCAACGGACACGTTGCCCCGGGTGCCGTACTTGGCAACCGCGCCGTCTTCGGTGGCTGTAGGCAATCCGCCTGTTTGTTCCATGTCTGCCATAATTAAATACCCCAGAGGTCGGAGTTATTGAGGTCGGCCTGGGTTTGAATGTTGTCCGGCGTATCACCAGAGGGCAAGTTGCCGGTCTGGTCTGTACTCCAGCTAGGCGGTTGAGCGGTCATCGCGTTGTCGCCCCACACGCCGTCGGAGTTTACGGTGTTGCCCGCGGCGCCTGACGTGATGGGGTTGGGGGTGGAAGAGGGCCTCAACATGTTGTCAAGCCAGTTAATCCCCGTGGTTCCGGCTTTGATGGCGTCGATGCCCTTACCCGCGGCAATAGCCAATTGGATGCCTCGGTTGATATTCTCCACCGTGCTGCCCTTGGTGACCTCGGTGGTCGTCTTGGGAATGACGGTGCCCATGTTGTTGATGATGTCGCTGTACTTGGCTAGGGACGGCAGGCCACCCAACATCTGTTTGTCGGCCAGGTTGATGCCAGTCGTACCATACTGAGAACCGACGTTGCCGATGCCCTGGAGCGCCTGGATGCCCTGGGTCTGTGCGTTGAGTGCGGCCTGGTTCTGCTGCTCTGCCAGCGTAGTCAGCGCGCCGGCACGTGCCGTATTGACCGCTGTCTGTCCACGCAGGGAGTTGAAGTTGCCGCTACCGATACCAGCGGCGCCCTCTTTGGCGGTCACCTGGGGCAAAATCTGGTCCAGCTTGGCGTACTGAGACGCAAACAACGAGCCAAGGGGGCTCTGAGCGTTCGGTGTGCCGTCGGCGTTGAACGGGGTGCTGATGCCCTGGTACACGTCCTGCAGGCCACCCATGGCCGTCGTGAACGGGTTCTGTGCGGCGTTGAACGTCTGACCCACGCCAGCCAGCGCGGTCTGGCCGGGTGCCGGCGTGGCGCCGTACACTTGGCCGGCCGTGTTCGCAATGCCAGACTGTGCGTTGGTAAACCACGACGGCATCGTCGTGGATGTCTCTTTGCTTGTGTCAAATATTCCGGCCATGCTTCTGTCCTTTTGAAATGGCTGCGCTCAAGTATTCTAACGGGCCCACGCTGTCGGGCGGCAACTCACCCGGGTCGTTGGAATGTTTGTGCGATCGAATCTGACGCACAAACATGTCGAGCACCGAGGCGCCCGCGTCGCTGGACCCGTTACCCAGCGATGAAACGATATCGGCCGGCAGGACGTACTCGTCCTTTGCCACCATGGCCGGGATGTCGTCGGACGTACCGTCGCCGTCACCCTTGATTTGCAGGCTTGTCAGCGCACCCTCAGAATAGTACTGAGGCTCACCCATCGGGTGCTGGCCTGCAAGACCACCTTTAGAGAACCATTCCATGGGCGCGTTGCTTTGTTCTTGTGGTTCGTTGTCTAGCGACGTGCCAAACGCCACGTCCTTGTCGGTCGCTGATCTATCCAACGGGTTTTGCTGACCACTTGATCCTGTAACGGGCCCCAAGCCAGCCAACGAGAACAGCAGTGGGTTAAGCGGCGTAAAATCCGTGTACGCGTTCTTGTACGTCAGGTTTTCAATGGGCGCCGAAGGCGTTGTGGCAAAAGCACCTGTAGCGTTTTGTGTTGTAGAGCCAGGTGTTGTAGTGCCTGGTATTGTGACGCGTGGAATCGTCCCAGTACCTGTTCCGGGAGTTGTGCCCGTGCCCGTGCCCGTGCCCGGTGTTGTAGTTCCCGGCGGCGCGGGCATGTCACTTTCATCTCCCAGACTCCCACCATTTGATGGGGGCATGTCACTTTCATCTCCCAGACTCCCACCATTTGATGGGGGCATGTCACTCTCAGACCCTAGGCTTCCACCACCTGTGCTTATGCCTGTGCCTGTTACGTCAGCCACACCAACGCCGCCTGTGCCAGTGCCTGTTACGTCAGCCACACCAACGCCGCCTGTGCCAGTGCCTGTTACGTCAGCCACACCAACGCCGCCTGTGCCTGTTACGTCAATCGCGCCGCCACCACCGCTTGTTACATTTCCGCTTCCGATAGGAGCTAACGAATCGATTTCACCAGCGGGAATCTCGTTTGTTGTTTGTTCGCCAGTTACGGGGGGTAAATCACTTTCGCTCCCGAGGCTTCCACCACTTAATGTATCTTGAGCACCTGAAGTCAGTTGCTCCTGAAGTTTCTGAACTTCATTAGTTGGGACAAACCAGGCATTTTGTGTTGCGTCGTAGTATGAACCCACTGGCCGCTGATCTCCTTCAGCCAAGGTCATCAAACGATAACCAAAAGGCGCCGACACGTTTTCAGCGCCTTTGGTGCCCTCATAAATAGGAGAACCACCGACGGATACCGTATATGGCGCGCTTGCATCCGACGCAGTGTCAGTATCGGCTGCTGCCAACTGAACCCCTGAAGGGGTTGTTATCGTCGGCGAAGAGTCTTGTTTAAAATCCGAGTAGGCAGTTTTACCGGCTTTCAACGCTTCCGCTATAAGGGCATTCGTCGGATCTTTATCCAGTAATTCGCTGGCCACAATTGTGTTAATCGAATTCTGCGCTGACACAGGCAGTTTGGAAAAACCTTCAATTTGATTGGTTACAAACGGCGTAGCCGCAGAAACACCACTACTTAAAAGCACATCTAACGGATTGGTATCTCTGCCTGTTATTATTGGGGAAACAACGCTTGTTCCTACTTGGCCGATAACATTCCCAGCAACGTCTGCAACAGTGCCCAAACCAGCCTCTTGAGCGGCCAACATAGCCGTTTGAGCAGAATTCAAACCTGTACCATATTGAGTTGCAGCAGCTGCTTGATCGCCAAAAACACCTGCTTGCTGACCAAGCTGACCAAGAGCGTAAGACGTACCAGCCGATTTCAGAATGTCGCCAATATCCCCGCCTTGAATAGCGGTCTTAGCGCCCGCTACTAAAGGCAAATATTGAGGGGCTATTAAGGCAGCGGCAAGGGGAGCCAGATCGACCATATCATTTAAGAAATTACCAAGAGGGCTACTTCCAAAGAATCCACCGCCATTGCTGCCTGTTTGGTAAATCTTAGGATTATATCCTGTTATATTACCAGAAGCATCGGCCTTAAAAATAACCTCATCAAATACGTTATTATCAGCCCGTGTACGGACTCTATACATACCTGTTGGTACTTCTTGGTTGATAGGGATTTGTGTGCCTATTTCGTCTTGCCAATAGCCTGTTGTTTTTGTTTGAGTAATCGGAACAATATTCCAGTTAGTTCCAAAAGGATATAACTTACCATTCATAAACAACATTTGACTTCCGCCGTTATGTTGTCCTGTTTCCCAATCCATATAATACGGTTCAACTTGCTGATCTGTATAACCAGTAGCGGTATAGCCATTTTTTCCATAAGTATATGGATAAGCAGAAACAATTTTAGCGTTGCCTGCTTTAAGACCATCAAGAATAGCTTGAATACCGGGAGAAGACGGCGCACCAATTCCATCGGTGTTACCAAGTTCATATACGTTGCCCGGAACAACGTTACCTCTCCAGTCTTTTGCAACTGCCATTTTTACTCTTCTTTATCGTTGACCGCCCAGAGGCTTAACCGATCTGATAAAACCAAACGGATTATATCGTCCGCGTTGGCACGTCCATAACCCCATTCCTGTGAATTATTCAGGAACGGCAAAAGCGCTGGTATCAAACCAATTACGCTTCCGTTAGGGACATGAGCTATTTTCATGAAGCTAAAACAATTCAGATATATTTGATGTTTTCTCTATTAAGAATTACCCATATTTAAGGGCAATTACGCCCCGTCGCCATTGATAGATTCAGTCAAAACAAGCGCCCATTTCCGCCAGTCTGAGAACGTTGAAGGTTCGGGGACGTTGTACTTGTCAAATACCGGGTTCAGGGCGATGGCGTTGGCTAACTCCGTCCAGTTGGCCTCGGAAACGATGGGGAACTGCTGCTCGGCAAAGTAGTGGATCATGTTGCCGTTCCAGTCGTCCCAGGTGGCGTACATGGGCAGGAACTCAATCTGCATCATGGCCGCTCGTCCCCCATCTCCGCGGTGATCATAATCCGGCCGGCTTCGTAGTTTCCGTCAATGACGTTGCTCTTCCAGCGCAGGTTGATCAGGCGGTGCTCGACCCGCATGTCAATCTTTCCGTCGTTTTGGCCAAACGTGAACTCGTTGGATTCAACGGCGGGGGACTGAGCAAACGGCCGCCCCACGATCGTCATCGTCATGTCCCCGACCTGGTTGAAGTCGGGCTCGATACGGGTGATGTGCATCCGGCGATTGGCGGATATGGTGTGGTCCTCGGCCGGCGTTCCACCTACCCAGCTGATGTCCGACGTCTCCGCAAAAGACTCAATCGCAAACTCTTCAGTAGCCGTAACTTTGTTTTTGCCGAACTCATGCTCCCAGATCTGGTAGCCACCCGTGATCTGTGCCATGGTTGAGCCTGTCGTCAACGCCGGGTCCAGCGTATCGGCAAAGGTAATCAACGTCGTACCGCCGGTCGTCGAGTTGGTGAACGTGGCCGAAACGATCTGGTTAACGGTGTTCTCGTCGCTTTGGAAGAACATGTAACTGCCAGGCGGGTTTGTGGACAGATCACCTGACACAATCACCTGGTTGGCTGTGGTTGCCGGGGCTCCGTTGTTTGGTCCATACAGCAGCTGGTATGAAATGCCCTCTATAAACTCAGGCTCCCAGCCACACCAGACGGGGCGGGGGAACACCTCGGTCACGTAGCCACACGAGCGGTGAGCACCAACAGCCTGGCCTGCGTCGTACCAAATGTCGTCCTTGACGTTGTAGATAATCGCGTCGTTGCACTCTGTCGCCGTACCACGGGGGTAAAACCACCAGATTTCGTTGAACCGTGGAACCTTGGTGGCCCACACCTTTTGACGCTGCTGGAAGTTCAGGTTGTCAAATAGGTAGTTGACGTTCTTGTCGTTGGGTAACACCTTGACGGCGCCGTTGTAGATGTAGAAGCGATCTGTGCCCATCCAGTAAAAGATACCGTCCATCTCGGTCACGGAGTTGGATGACATGATTGAGATCTGTGTGGCGATGGTGTCATAGCGCCAGTAATACGGGGTCGTGGCCGTGAACGAAACACGCAGCAGCGCATCTGTAGACCAGAAGATGCCGGACGGGGACGCGGTACCACCGCGCACCGGAAACCCGCGCACGATCTTGCCCGCCGTCATGTTGGTGTCGTTGGCCAGCGGTCCGTTCCAGTCCGAGAACGTCTGCACCGACGTAGACCCGGGGGTAAACGTCACGTTGTTGTTGCGCAGGTTGCCGAAGTTGCTGTATGTAAAGATGAAAGGATACAGAACAACTGCGCCGCCGCTAACGTTAATTGGCAGGTAAGTCGGGCTCGTTCCAGAGGAATCCACCACCTGGGTCAGCACATACTTCTGGGTTGCAGCGTCTGGCAGGAAGTTACCGGCATAAAGCGAAGACAACACGCCAGAGTCGATGTTGTGTAGGTTTTTGCCAGGGTGAGCGATTAGCTTGGAGTTGCCCTCGCCGGTGGAGTCAAACGCAATGTCAAACTGCCACAGATACTCATCGTTTGCCGGAAACGTGATCGGCGTGTAAATCTCAAGAGGCACCGTAGTCGGCAAACCCGTTAGCGACGTCAGCGTGATGGTTGTCCGGTTGGTGCCCGAGTTGTACGTCGGAACCCCTGTTGTCGTGTAGTTGGTTCGCAGACCCGACGTGTTATATGCCCAGAACGTTGTTCCAGTGGGGAACGTAGCCACCACGTTGCCGACGACCGCAATGGTTGACGAGCCGCCGGTGACCGTTGTTACCACGTATGTGTTGCTGAACTCAACCTGGAACGGGCCCACACCCACCCCCTGGTCGGTCCCGGTGTTAAACACCTCAATACCCTCGCGGTTACCCACGAAGACATAGTTAACGCCGTTGTATGGGTTGGTGATGATCCCTCGCGGGATGTTGTACGGCGTGGCAAACATCTGGCGGTAGCCGTTGATTTTCTTTGCCTTGCCCCGCTGAAAGCGGACCCACTTCCCATCGCTAAACTGGTCGCCCTCAAAGCGGGTACCGTCCCGCTTAATGCCGGGCTTGACCTGAAGCGTGAAGATCTTAGGCGCGCCTGCCTGAGCGTCAGCCATTAGAACTGTCCCCCAGAGATCAGGTCAGCATCAACACGGCCAACGATGTTGGTCACAAAGTTTCCTGTTCCGCCTGTGCCGTCCAGGGTTATGATGTTGGTGCCGTTAACTGAAAACCCAAGCTGGGCATCGTTGGGGGAATACATGCCCGACGACGGGTCAAGGTTGAACGAGAACGCCGGAGACGCAGCAGTACCGCGGTTGGCTAAGAATTGACCAACGTTAGACTGCAAAAGCGGATATATGTAGTTACCGTCGCTAAGAACAATAGCCTGGCGAGAAGCCGCTAAAGAATACGGCGTCTGAGAGCTCCCCTGCACCTGAAAGTTAATGTTGTACGAGCTCTGGTTGGTGTCGTTGAGGAAGTAATACACCTGAGTCACCGAAGGCAACTGCACCAGCAACGACGACGTGCGGGCCCCGCTCAACGCGGTAAAGCGCTGGATGATGGGTGTGTTGGTGATCAAACTCAACGTTGCGCCAGACACGGTGTCGACGTCGTACGTAGCCGAGGAGAACGTCAGGCTATTAGGACGAGCGCGGCCAACGGTAAAGAAGTCCTGCTTTGTGATGTCGCGGTTAACGCAGATGAAGCAAGAGTCACCCAACGGCAGCGTGATGCTGCTCTGATCATCGATCGTCGAGTTAACGGCCGACGTCTGGATGGTCAGGGCTCCGGTGCCGTTGTTGCGGACCAAAATAAACCAGCCCTCAGACAACGACGACACGGCCGGCAGCGTCCAGGTACCGGCGCCGCTTGTCCACACCAGGCAATGGCCGCGTGTGGCGTCGGTGATAGTCGGCGCAACAATGTAAGAGCTTGTTACAAACGCTGTCTCGAGCTTGCCGAGGATGGCCGCCGTGCTATTACCGGCCAGCGTGGCGGCGTCAGCGTAGGCAACACCAGCACCAAACGCAATGTTGTCCCATACCCCGCCCGCCGTTGTGTTATTGGTCAGGTACGTGTAAACGGCCTGCCCGGTCGGCACAGAGAAAGAGTTGACCTCTGCAAAGTTCTGAACGGCAAACGAGTACGAGCCGACGTTACGGATTAAGATATCCGAACCGACGGAACCCTGTAGCGCATTCGGCAATGTCAGGATAGCGCCGGTGCTCGTTGCGTTAACGTCCAGGATGCGGGCGGCAACTTGCTGGCCGTTGTTTACATATTGAGGCCAGTAGAGCTGCGTTACCGTGGATAACGTGATCGCGTCATAGCTGACATCCGTCGGCTGGATGACGTTGCCAGTAAAGGGAGAGGTGAATGTCATGATTGTGATTCCTGTCGTGAAGCGTTGCGATCAACCATTCGAGAAGCGTCCTCGCCCTTGAGTGCTGCGATGGCGTCGTTGTAGTAGTTTTTCCACACGGCCAGCTTCTCGGTGTTTTTCAAGAAGCCCTGCGCCTGGAGTAACGTGCCATACAACAAAGCCTGAGGGGCCTCACGCGTCAGCAGGTTTTCCTGGTTGGTGATGTCAAGCGGCTGAATGCGGCTGTAGTAAATAATCTGGACCGGGTATGCCTGGTCTGTCACAGGCGCGAAGCCCCAGTGGTCATAGTCATACTCGGCGTAGTACAGTGGCTGACCCGCGGGGGCCTCGCTCAGGTACTGCGTCACGTAGTCCATGGATCGGTTGAGCACCGGCTCGCCGTTTATTTTCATGCTGACCGTCTTGCGCCAACGAACCGGCTTTTCCACGGTGGAGTCGCCAGACGCAATTGTCGTGTTGACCACGTTAAGCTGCAAAAGCGTTTTGATCTCTGCAGCAATCGACTGCTCGGTGAGCATGATCAGGCGCGGAATCTGGGTCACAAAAGACTCATCATTCCGTTCTGCGTACTTGATGACATCCTCAACGAGGCTGTCATAGGTCATGTTTGCTGCTGACATTTTGTTTACGCGTAGATACGCGTCCCTTGTTTATCAATGATTAGGGCCTGATGCCGCGGTTTGTCCAGGGTCGAGTTCGGGATCGACACGTGGGTCCAGCGGTCAAACTCGCGAATCACTTGGTCGTACGGCAGCTGCGCGGCGATGATGGCCTTGACAACCTGGTCCGGCGTCATGCCGGGAACCCGAATGTCAGCAGCACAACCGATGCGATGCTGAGAAGTATCTTTGCTACCCACAGCATCATTGACCTGTTTACAGCGAAACGCGCTGTTGACAATGATGGGCTTTCCGCCAAGGGTTGCCTTGACATCTTCCAAGAACTCGGCGAGTCGTTTGAGGTTATTGATTTCAGAATCATTGGGCGTATTGTCGAATTGACGATGATCCGTGTGTGTCAACTCTTCCAGGGTGAAGTTAGGGCTCAGGTTCATTTTTTCTTCATGTCAATGATTTTCTCAAGCGTACGCCCACCAAAGTAGAACGACATAATGAGCATACCCCACTGTCCCAGCAGCTCAACATACGCCTGGTTGGTGTTTTTATCAAACGCAGACATCATGGCAAATGTAAAGTAACCTGCCAAGATAGCTATGAGGGTCATGGGGCGGATGTTCTTGGACAGCCAGGAATCACTCACCATGTCAGCTTTGAGGCGCTCTGTGAGATTGTTTTGCTCTGTCTCAAACAGTTTGGTGTCGTTGGCCATCTTGGCCAGCTCACCCTCCTGGGCCATTTTGGCCAGCTCCATCTTGGCCGCCTCGTTGGCTGCGGGGTCCGGGATCACTCGGTCCAGGATCTTGCTGCCAACAGACACCAGCGCCCCCATGGGGCCGGTTGCAAGTGCGTCTAAGATTCCCATTTAATAGCTCTTTTTGGTTAACATGGATGAAGCAATACTCAGCATAGACTGAACATCTTCTACGCTTTCAGGTCGATCTTTGAACCCGACGGTAATTTGACCGATGAAACGTGTTGCGTCCGGTGGTACAGAGATTCGACAGCCGTAGGTAACACCGGCTTCGACGTACCACAGGCCGATTTCGCTTTGTGGCTTGTGGTAGTCTCCGCACGGTGTTTCTCCCGCCATGAGCTTAACAACGTCTGCATTGTTCGCCTGATTAGTTGTGAAGAGACCAACATCAATGCCTTCCAATCTTTTATCCCGTCCATCCTTTGTGTACGCGCGATACAAAACACGCGTACCAAACAAAGGGTTAACTTTGAATATCGCCACGGTCTGCGCGCCGCCGTACTTGATCAGCACCGCCGCCGCATCCTCAACCCTGGCTTCATTGATACTGGGCAGCTTCTGGCTTTCCTTGTACGCACCGACCAGCAGCTCTTGGTTGGCATAGACAAACCAAGCGCAGAACCCAAACACAAACATGACGAGCAGCGCAACTAGCTTGAACGGGCTGTCCACATACGACAGTATGCGGTCCAGTACACCCAACGCCTTGTCGTCCTGCTCACTCATCTCCACATTCCTTTTGATATTCCCCAATGGACCAGCCAGTACATCAATAAACCAAAAGCCGCCAAAACCGCCGCTGAGAGCTGTATGTCATGGATCATCTCTTTGCGCTCTTTAACTTGGGCCGCGTCGATGATCTTTTGCTTGATTGCCTCCGCCTCTTCCTGAGCGATCTGCCTACGCATTTCCTCTCTGGTCTTGACCATGTCGTCCCAGATCTGTCCCTGCCCCGACCAGACCAACATCTCGTACAGCTCGTACTCTTGCCGCTCCAGCTCCCGCCGCTTCATGACGACATCCATCGCCTCTGCGGTTAACTCTGCGTCCGTCTTCTTGGGCTTAACCCCGTTAACCTTGTCCCACAGCGCCTCGCGCTTCTCTCGCTCTTTTACCGCCTCAGCCTTCTCAATAATCGCCTTCTGGTCAAAGTATCCAACGATACTTTGGGTTATTTCATTGGCATCTTTGCCCAGCTTGATAACCTCCTTGATGGTGGCTACCGCAGCTTTGGCTCCGGCAAACGCTAGGCCGATAGTAATCGGGTCCACATTAGTAGCTACCCTCTTTGAAGATGTTCACAAACACCGTGCCGTCTTCAAGCGCCTCGATCTCATGCGGGATGTCAGCGGGGAGGTCCAGCGGCTGGGTTTCCGCATTCATCACAATTTCTTTGCCTTTCACGCGAACAACGCAGGAACCCACCTGGCACACATTTGCGTGGTTGAAGGGGTGCTGGTGCATTGGCAGCCCATCACCCTTGTCTGCGTGATAGACATTGATCTGCGCCCCCGCATACACAAAACTGTGGTACGGGAGTAGTTGCTTCATACGGTTTGAGTCCCAGTCGTTCCTGTGCTAGGGTAAGGCGGCGCTGCTGGTATCTGTATAATTGCCATGGTTTCCGTGTTGTAATACCATTTATCAGCCACAACATCATCCGCACAGTCGTCCCAGAACAACGGAGGAGCAATCGGGAATTCAGATCCATTGGCTACCACTTCAGCCACTCTGACGCCGTCAACAATAGTTGTAATCTCTGGGAGATACTTCTGTGAGCTTGTTGGGTCTGGATTGGGTATCCAAGCACTAATATAACTC
>Ga0255088_1000224_pt1 | contig 29514 bp, 31 predicted proteins | sample Colum_Miss_RepB__2_FD_188587 | JGI IMG/M metagenome (GOLD analysis project Ga0255088, IMG submission 188587) | Freshwater microbial communities from Columbia River, Oregon, United States - Colum_Miss_RepB_8d | ecosystem: Environmental > Aquatic > Freshwater > River | place: USA: Oregon...
ATGTATTACTCACCCGTTCGCCACTCGCCACCAGGGTTGCCCCCGTGCTGCCGTTCGACTTGCATGTGTAAAGCATTCCGCCAGCGTTCAATCTGAGCCAGGATCAAACTCTACAGTTCGATCTTGAATAATTTTGCTCTCTTTCGAGAGCCACTCATAAAACGGAATTGAAGTGAACTTCACTTCTATCTCATGAGCGTTTTAAGTCTTGCGACTTGGTTACTAGAACCATGGCAATCGCCTTAAAACGCCCACGCTTATCGGCTGTATATTTTTAATGAACCTGTTGCACGGTCGATGCCGCGTTGTTTCCGCCGTTTCCAGCAGAGCCTGTGATTATGACACGTTTTTGAAAGACCTGTCAAACTCAAGGGTTTTTACTGAGTTGAAGTGCTTGGCATCTGTAGATGCGTTGCTGCTTTTGTTCAGCGAAGCCTTAGATTCTATACCGAATTTTTCGTTGTCAGCAGCAAATTCGAAAAATTTATTTTGAACTGCTGTCGACTTCAACCGCTAAGGCACTCGAGCTGGCAAACAACTGAAAAAGCTGTTTTGCTCAACCGAGCCGAAGAATATAGCACGGTTTTCTAGCCAGGTCAGAAATTTTTCGCTCCCGCCCACACAGTCCAGATAATGCATCCACTATGTCGTGGATATCAATGCAAGACGCGCAACTGGCCTTTGGCCACGTCGCATTACTGGATCGCGCCCAGTTTTCGCTCGAGCGTCTTGAGCGCGTGGGGCTGATCGGGCGCAATGGCACGGGCAAGTCATCGCTGCTCAAAATACTGGCGGGGCTTGAACGCCTGGATGATGGCTCGCTTCAGTGTCAACAAGGCTTGCGTATCGCATACGTGTCCCAGGAGCCGGTGTTAACGCCTGAACACACCATCTTTGAATCAGTCAGTGAGGGCCTGGCCCATGTCAGAGCGCTGATAGACAAGTTTGAGCAAGGCGAGCCCCCATTGTCAGCCTTGCAAGACGAAATTGAAGCCCTCAATGGCTGGTCTTGGCAACAGCGTGTCGAAGAAACACTGGCCAGACTCAAACTGGACGGCACTCGACGGGTCAACACACTCTCTGGCGGCATGGCCAAGCGCGTCGCGTTGGCTCAAGCCTTGGTCAGTGCGCCCGATGTGCTGCTGCTGGATGAGCCCACCAACCACCTGGACCTCGACAGCATTGTGTGGCTTGAAAAATTGCTGTTGAACTTCAACGGCAGCCTCATCACCATCACCCATGACCGTACATTTTTAGATCGCGTGGCCACGAGGATCGTCGAACTCGATCGCGGGCAGCTTCGCAACTACCCTGGCAATTACTCGCAATACCAGCACCTCAAGATTGAGCAATTGCAGCAAGAAGCGGTCGTTCAGGCCAAGGCCGACAAGCTGCTGGCGGCAGAGGAGGTGTGGATTCGCAAGGGGGTGGAGGCGCGCCGCACGCGCAGCCAGAGCCGTATTGCACGTCTGGAGCAACTGCGACAGACGCGTGCGGCTCGCCGTGAAGTCGTCGGTCAGGTCCGCTTTGATCTGGACCGCGGCAACCCCAGCGGCAAGCTGGTCGCCGAACTTCAAGACGTCAGTCTCAGCTTTGATCACACCTTGCCCAGCGGCGAGCGCGTCAAGCGCGTGGTGGCCGAGCAGGTCAATGCCACAGTGTTGCGTGGCGACAAGGTAGGCCTGATTGGCCCGAATGGCGCGGGCAAAACCACGCTACTCAAATTGATCCTGGGAGAAATGCAGCCCGATAGCGGCACGGTGCGCCGCGGCACTCAGATGAGCATCGCCTACTTCGATCAGATGCGGGCTCAAATCGATCTTGATGCCACGCTAGAGGATTTCATCAGCCCGGGTAGCGAGTGGATCGAGATCGGTCAACAAAGAAAGCATGTCAAAAGTTATCTGGGTGACTTTTTGTTCTCGCCAGCCCGCGCAACCTCGCCGGTTCGATCCCTCTCAGGGGGCGAGCGCAACCGTTTGCTGCTGGCTAGGTTGTTTGCTCGACCGGCCAACGTGCTCGTGCTCGACGAGCCCACCAACGACCTGGACATCGAGACCCTGGAATTGTTGGAAGATCTGATCCAGTCCTACAGCGGCACCGTGTTCATCGTGAGTCATGACCGCTCATTTCTGGACAACGTGGTGACCAGCACGCTGGTCTCGGAGGGGGATGGACGCTGGCGCGAATACGAAGGCAGCGTCGAGGACTGGCTCACACAATCCGCACGATCGGCCGCCTCGCACAATAACAATGCAGCGACCTCCGACACCACCCTACAGCCTTCCATCACGCCGCAGACGCCACGGCCCAAGTCGCGCGCCAAACTCAGCTACAAAGAGCAGCGCGAGTTGGACGGGCTACCGGACCATATCGCAGCCCTGGAGTCCGAACAGGAAGCTGTGCGCAACGAATTGGCTGATGGCAGCCTCTACCAACAGGACCCGCAACGAGCCACTCAGCTGCATGCACGAGACGTTGAAATTGAGGACTTGCTGATGCAAGCGCTTGAACGCTGGGAACTCCTCTCGACGCGCAACTGAGCCTGGGTGCGTCCACCTGGCAGCCCCAAGCGTCACCCACGCAGCACCGCCACGCCGAGCGTCTGCACCGGCCATGACACAATGACCCGCCATGGGAACTCTGTACTTAGTGCGCCATGGCCAGGCCTCGTTTGGCGCTGACAACTACGATCAGTTGAGTGACCTCGGCTGGCGTCAAAGTCGTCGTCTGGGCGAACACTTTCGTCAACAAGGTCGACGATTCGACGCGGTCATTACCGGTACGCTGCAACGCCATGCGCAAACTCTGGCGGGTATTCAAGAGGGACTGGGTAGTGCGCACGACAGCTTGCAACTCCCCGGGCTGAATGAGTACGACAGTGAAGCACTGATCCGTGCGATTCATCCCGAACCCTTGGCCAAACCCAATACCCCCGAGTTGTACCGTCATCATTTCCGATTGCTGCGCGAAGCCTTGCAGCAATGGATGGAGGGCAAGACCTCGCCGGTGGGCATGCCCAGCTATGAAGGGTTCCGTCAGGGTGTCGTGGTTGCCCTCAACCAGGTGTTGTCACAACACCAAGGCGAGGTGCTGTTGGTTTCGAGTGGCGGCCCCATTTCGACGGCCGTGGGCCATGTGCTGGGCACCACTCCAGAGACCACCATCGAGCTGAATTTTCATATTCGCAACAGCGCTGTCAGCGAGTTCAAGATGACCCCCAAGGGGCATCGACTCATCAGCTACAACACCCTGAGTCACTTGGACGCACCCGAGTACCGCGACTGGGTGACCTTCGCCTGAAGGCCTGCCGACCGAGTGGGCAAGGCCCCTCAGCGCGCAGGGTGGGGATGTAGCGTGCTCAAGGGCAACGAGGCGACCTCGTTGAGCAAGCGAGCCAGTTGTTCACCCGACGCTTTCAACAGCGCCTGACCCTTCTCAGGCGTGGCGGCCGTGGCATTTCCCGCCGCGCCTTGCGGGTTGTAATCCTGCATGTGCCAGCCCAGCTTGGCGCTACGACCATCGCCGAGCACTGCGTAATGCGCCGCGCGGTCTTGTGCCGTTGAGTGAAAGTCCTGCGCCAACTCCTTGCGCACCGCAGCAGGCTGTAAAGCCAGCATCAGTGACGTTTCCAGATCGCCCCCATGCACGCCAAAGCGCCACTCAGCCGCGGTGAATTGAGAAGTCACGGCATCCCCCAGCGGCAACTGTGACCAACTGGTGTGGTAAACGATCAAATCACAGCGCCCGCGTAACTCGCGCGCCACGATATCCATGGCCCCGACATGACCCCCATGGGCATTGAACAGCACCAGCTTTCGAACGCCGGCTCGGGCCACGCACTCGCCCAACTCGATCCACAAACGGATCAACGTTTCTGGACTCAGGCTGAGCGTGCCAGCAAAGGCCGTGTGCTCGGTGCTCAGCCCCACCGATTGCGTGGGCAACACCAGCACCTGAGCGTTGGCCGTCAGATGGCCCAGCGCCTCGCGCACCACACCATCCACCAGCACCGTGTCCACCGACAGCGGTAAATGCGGACCGTGCTGTTCGGTGGCGCCCAGGGGCAAGACCGCCACGGCACGCGCCGGGTCGAGTTGCGCAAAGTCGGCCGAGGTCAGGTCGGCCCAGAATCGGGGGAAAGCTTTCATGGCTCTCCATCTTAAGCCTTCGGTAACATGTTGCCTCATGAACCATCGAATGGCTTCCTGGACAGCACGCGCCCTCTCACTCGTGGCGGGCGTGTTGCTGGCGGGTGCATCGTGTGCGCAGTCGGTGGTCAACACCCCTCAAGTGCGTGCCGAATTGTGGGTGCATGCGCCACAAGGGGTGGCCGCTGGCTCACCTGTCTGGCTGGGTTTGTCCCTGCAACACCAGCCCGGATGGCACACCTACTGGAAAAATGCCGGTGATTCTGGCCTGCCCACGCAATTGGACTGGGAGTTGCCCGCAGGGGTCACCCCGGGTCCGGTAGCCTGGCCACTGCCCACCAAGTTGAGTGTGGCCGACCTCACCAATTACGGCTTTGAAGGCAAAACGCTGTTGGGGGTACCGCTCACCCTTGCGCCCACATTCAATTCACCCACCGGCACGCTAGAGATCAAGCTCAAGGCCAGTTGGTTGGTCTGCCGCCAGGAATGCATTCCGCAAGAGGGACTCTTTCGCCAGTCGGTGCCGCTGCGAAGCAGCCAGTCCGCCCATGCCGCCGCCTTCGACGCCCTCCTTCAGTCACAACCCCAGCCCCTTCGCAACGCGGCACTGAAGGCCGAAATTGGCACGAACACGTTGCGCCTGCGCATCAGCGGCTGGCCTGAAACCTGGCAGGGCAAAGCCATCGAACTCTTCCCCGAGTTGAATGAGGTTGTGGAGTCGGCGGCCGAGCGACACGCCCGCTCCCGCCAGTCGTGGCAGGGCGGGGTGTGGACCGCCGAGTTGCCTCTGAGCGCCATGCGCAGTACCGAGCCTCGCAAATTCCCGCTCCTGTTGGTGGCGACCGTGGGGGGCACCCGCCAAGGCTTGCAAGCCGAGTTGCCTGTCAGTGGGCAGTGGCCCGCTCAAGCTCCCCTTGCCACGCCCGCACCCTTGGCGGCGTCACCCCTAGCGCAGTTCCCAACGGATGGCTCAAGCACGGCCACCTTACCCCGCTCTTTACCAAGCCCTCAGTCCCTGGATGATCGAAGCACCGACCTGACTTGGTGGGGCGCACTGCTGGGCGCCTTTCTGGGCGGATTGATCTTGAATCTGATGCCCTGCGTGCTACCCGTTCTGGCCATCAAAGCGTTGCACCTGGCACGTCCCGACACCCCGGCCCATGTCCGTCGTCAGGAAGGTTGGGGCTATGCAGCGGGCGTGATGCTGTCCATGCTGGCCCTGGGCGGTACGGTGATGGCCCTCAAAGCCGGCGGTCAGCAACTGGGTTGGGGCTTTCAGTTGCAGTCCCCACTGATGGTCTCTGGCCTGGCCCTGCTGTTCACGCTCATCGCCCTCAACCTGTGGGGATTGTTTTCGTTGGATCGTTTGATGCCCTCGAGCCTGGGCCATCTGGGTTCGCGTCACCGCGGGTGGGATGCTTTTTTGGCCGGTGTACTGGCAGTGGCCGTGGCCTCGCCCTGCACCGCCCCGTTCATGGGGGCGTCGATCGGTCTCGCCCTGGGGTTGCCCGGCTGGCAGGGACTCAGCATTTTTGCCGCACTGGGCGCTGGTTTGGCGCTGCCCCTGCTGCTGATCATTCACCTGCCAGGGTTGGCCCACCGGTTGCCACGCCCTGGCCCCTGGATGATCACCATGCGGCAGGCGCTGGGCTTTCCGATGCTGGGTACGGTGGTCTGGTTGCTGTGGGTGCTAGGGCTTCAAGTCGGCGTGGAAACATCCTCAGCCTTGCTGGGTCTGTTGTTGTTGCTGGCCACAGCCCTGTGGGCGCTGCAACGGCCCAGCCGCCTGGCTCACACCACTGCGGTGGTGTTGATGCTGGTGTGGGGGGTGCTCACCGGTTGGACCACTGTGCGGCTGCTCGAACCCGCCCCAGCGGCCATCGCGTCCGCCCCTAGCAGCGGATGGCAGGCCTGGTCGGCTGCACGCGTGCGCGAATCTGTTCAGGCGGGCCAACCTGTTTTTGTGGACTACACCGCCGCCTGGTGCATCACTTGCCAGGTCAACAAGCGCACCACCCTGCAGCAAGCGTCTGTGCAGGAGGCTTTCGCCCATCATCGGGTGCTGCTGTTGCAAGCCGACTGGACCCGTCAGGATCCCGCCATTTCGGCTTCGCTGGCCGAATTGGGGCGCAGTGGCGTGCCGGTGTATGTGCTGCATCGGCCAGGCCAGACCCCGTTGGTGTTGCCCGAGTTGCTCAGCCCTGGCACGGTCCTGGAGGCCTTGAGCACGCTCAAGCCCTGAAACCGACAGAGCACACAAGCCCGGCATCGCAGCTTCACAACAAGCCTTGATATGAGCACCCGAGACCTGCTCCAACACAGTCAGACCATTGCGGTGGTGGGCCTGAGTCCGGACGAAAGCCGCGATAGCCATCGCATCTCGCGCTACATGCAAGCACAGGGTTATCGCATCATCCCCATCAACCCACGTGCAAGCCAGATCTTGGGCGAAGTCGCCTACCCGGATTTGCAGGCCGCAGCAGCTCAGCATCGCATCGATCTGGTCAATGGCTTTCGCCGCTCTGAAGACATCCCCCCCATTGCTCGAGAGGCGGTTGCCATCGGCGCTCGCGGCTTGTGGTTGCAATTGGGCATTGAGCACGACGAGGCGGCCGAGTGGGCCCGCGCCCACGGACTGGACGTGGTGCAAAACTGCTGCATCAAGGTCGAGCATGCACGGCTCAAAGCGCAAGGGTTACTGACCATTTCGGCGGGATCCTGACCTGCCACAATAGTTGGATGACTGCCTTTCCAGCCCTGCTCAACGACACGTTTCTCAAAGCCTGCTGGCGCCAAGCCACCGACCACACCCCGCTGTGGTTGATGCGCCAGGCCGGCCGTTACCTGCCCGAGTACTGCGCCACCCGCGCCCGTGCGGGCAGCTTCATGGGACTGGCCACCAACGTGGACTACGCCACCGAGGTCACCCTGCAGCCCCTGGAGCGCTACCCCCTGGACGCGGCCATCCTGTTCAGCGACATCCTCACTGTGCCCGATGCCATGGGCCTGGGGCTGAGCTTTGCCCAGGGTGAGGGACCGCGCTTTGCCAAGGTGGTGCGCGACGAGGCCGCCGTGAGCGAGCTCGCCGTGCCCGACATGGACCGGCTGCGCTACGTCTTTGACGCCGTCACCTCCATCCGCCACGCCCTCCACGGTCGTGTGCCCCTCATCGGCTTTTCGGGCAGCCCCTGGACGCTGGCGTGCTACATGGTCGAGGGCGGGGGCTCGGACGACTACCGGCGGGTCAAGCAGCTGCTGTACAGCCGCCCCGACCTCATGCACCGCATGCTGGCCGTCAACGCCGACGCCGTGGCCGCCTACCTCAACGCGCAGATCGAGGCCGGCGCGCAGGCCGTGATGGTGTTTGACAGCTGGGGGGGCGTGCTGGCCGATGGGGCCTTCCAGACCTTCAGCCTGGCCTACACCGAGCGGGTGCTGCGCCAGCTCAAGCGTTCGCACGCAGGCGTGGACATTCCCCGCATCGTGTTCACCAAGGGCGGGGGGCTGTGGCTGCAGCAGATGGCCTCGCTCGATTGCGAGGTGCTGGGCCTGGACTGGACGGTCAACCTCGGGCAGGCCCGTCGCTTGGTAGGCGGGACGGTGGGCGGCCCCGGCAAGGCCTTGCAGGGCAACATCGACCCCATGGTGCTGTTTGCCAACCCCGCACAAATTGCCGAGCAGGTCAAAGGCGTGCTGGAGAGCTTTGGCACACCCCACACAAACCCCAGCACCACCGGACCCACCCACATCTTCAACCTGGGGCACGGCATCAGCCAGTACACCCCGCCTGAGCATGTGGCCGCCCTGGTCGAGGCGGTGCACAGCCACTCAAGGAGCCAGCGTCATGCTCGCCCCTGAGGCACTCAGATCAGCCCTTTTTTGCCCAGGCGGTACACCAGCCCTTGGCAGCCACTTGCTTGCCTGCAAACAGGGGGCAACCACCCGCTGCAGCGCTGCCGCCTTGGTACAGCGCGCAATTACCGCAGATCTGGCCAGCAGCGTATTTGGGCGCCTTGGCCTTGTCCACCTTGGTCGCGTCCGCCTTGTAGTGCAACCCAACAGCCTGGGGGTCTTTTTCGTCCACCATGGCTTGGGCCGAAGCCTCGGTCACCACCAACGCGGCGCCGGCAGCGGTCACGGCCTGCAACATGAAACAACGACGGGTGGTGTTTGGGGTTTGAACGGGGAAACGCATGATGAACTCCGAAAGTACTGAAGAAAGAACCCAGACATTTTCGTGCAATCGACCCGTTCTGGCAGAAAGCCATGGATACCCGAGCAAATCACACGAGCACTGACGAAGGGGTGTTTCGTGTCAGATCTCGTTGACACCCCGCCGAATGAAGTCTGGATGAGCACCCCCTGCAGGAGACAGCGCCATGGGCATGTGGATTGAATTGTTTGTATTTGGACTGGTGTTCCTGTTTGCGTGGCATCAGTTTCGAGATCTCAAGCGGGAAAAGAAAAAGCGCGAAGAGCAACAAGCCGCTTCTCGCTCGCGCGACGATCAAGACGCCGCATGAACGCCTCCATCCTAGGCGGCGAGACCCCCACCCCAGCCCGCGGACATGACCATGTGGACACCTGAGTTGCCTGCGGCACCGCACCGACATTTGTGCCCGGACTGCGGCGTTTCACGCACCGCAGACCCCAAGCGGTGTGCCACCGCGTGCCAGTTCATCCACCCCGATTACCCGGGGCTTGAGCAGCGCGTGCAGGGTCGACAACGCATCGTGGACGAGGACACCCCACACCCGAACGACGAGCTGTTTTTTGGACCGCATCGCCGTATGTTGCAAGCCGCATTGACCCCGGCCTCGCCGGGTGCCCAATGGACCGGTATCACCACCCGACTGGCCGAGCGCTTGCTGGAAGAGGGGGAGGTCGATGCCGTGATCACCATGACGGCTGACCCCAACGACTTCTGGCGACCACGCCCCGTCATCGTCACCCAGGCGTCGGAGTTGGCGCAGTGCCGGGGCATGCGCATGGGATATGCCCCGCTGGTGGCATTGGTCGAGCCGGCGCTCCAACAGGGCCTGCATCGTTTGGCGGTGATTGGTATTCCCTGTCAGGTTTACGCCCTGCGGGCCCTGCAACCCGAGTGGGAGCGCGATCACGGCCTGACCAAACTGGTGGTGATCGGCATCCCGTGTTCGGACAACACCACCACCGAGCGTTTCCATGAATTTTTAGCGCTGGTGGCACCCCAACCGCAAGACGTGACCTACCTGGAATTTTGCGCCGACTACCACGTTGAAATCCGCACACGACAAGGTCAGGTCAGGAGAATTCCGTTTCTCAGTTTGCCTCTGTCTCAGTTGCCCTCAGACTTTTTTCCGCTGACCTGCCGCACCTGTGTGGACTACACCAATTCGCTGAGCGACCTGACGGTGGGTTACATGGGCGGACGCGGAGAACAGTGGCTGATTGTTCGCAACGACGTGGGCGAACACCTGGTGTCCTTGCTGGGCTCATCGTTGCGCAGCACCTCGCCCACCAGTGCTGGCCAGCGCTTCGGGGCGGTCAAGGGGTTTATTCGCAATCTGGAGCGATCGGCAGGGGGTTTGCCGCTGCGGCGCATGCCCGAATGGCTGCGTCCTCTGGTGAGCTGGCTGATGCCCCGCGTGGGGCCGCGAGGGCTGGAATTTGCGCGCACCCGCGTGCAGATGAAAGCCGCGGAGACGGTGATTCACCTGCGCCGCGAGGAAGCGCAACGCGTCAAGCACATGGTGCCCGCGCATATCTGGAACCTGGTACAGCCTCACGGGTTCAGGCCCACGGCACAAGAGCTGAATCCGCCCCGCCCGGTTATCCCTATCCGCGCGGAAGGTCCCTAGCCATGGCACGACGTCAATCCCTGTTGACAAATCAAATTGTCCGTTTATATTTACCAACCTAGATGTAAACACAAGTTGACAGTCAACCCACCAGGAGCCGATATGCCTCTGCTTGCACGGATTGAACAAGCCCTTCATCGGCACCTGGCGCACATCGACAGCCCCAGTTCGCCCCCTCTGTTGGTCAAAGCGATTCACCATGGTGTGTTTCCCGGGGGTGCTCGTATTCGGCCTCAGCTGTGCATGGCCGTTGCCTTGGCCTGTGGTGATGATGTGCCGGAACTCACCGATGCAGCCGCAACGGCGATCGAGTTGATGCACTGCGCCTCCCTGGTGCACGATGACATGCCCTGCTTTGACGACGCCAGCACACGGCGTGGTCAGTTGGCCGTTCACAAGGCGTTTGGCGAGCCCCTGGCCCTGTTGTCGGGCGATGCGCTCATCGTGCAGGCCTTCCAATGCCTGGTGCGGGTGCAGCACCTCCACCCCGCGCGGTGCATCGACCTGATTCGCTTGGTGGCCGACAGCGTGGGCGCGCCGGACGGCATTGTGGCCGGGCAAGCCTGGGAGTGCGAGACCCGCGTCGATCTCGGACAGTACCAACGCGCCAAAACCGGCGCTCTCTTTGTGGCCTCCACTTGCGCCGGCGCCATCGCGAGTGGCGCAGATCCCCAAGCCTGGCGCGGCCTGGGAGAGGCCTTGGGCGAGGCTTATCAGGTCGCTGACGACATTCGTGATGTCATGGGGGACGCACAACAACTCGGCAAGCCCGTGGGGCAGGATGCCCAGCACGGTCGGCCCAGCGCCACAGCCGCCCTCGGCCTGACAGGCGCCATCGACTACTTTGAAGGCTTGATTCAACGCGCCGTGAGTTCTATTCCTGCCGGACCGGGACAGACCGCCATGCAGAACCTGGTCGCCAAGGAGTCCGAGCGCTTGGTGCCTCGACAGATCATTGCCCGGTCGCTGGCGCTGTCGAACTAGGTGGTGGCATGAAAACCCTCGACATCGCCCAATCCAAAGCCCCTGGGTGGGCCAGAGCCTCCTGGCGTGAACCCCTGGATCGTTGGTGGGACCGATGCCTCACGAGTGAGCGTTTTTACCGCTGGAGCGTCAGCAACCCCTTGACCCGCTGGTTCACGCGTCGCCGCTCACGCCAGGTGTTTGATTTGATGGCGGGCTTTGTCTACTCGCAAATTCTGCTGGCCTGCGTTCGACTGCAGATTTTCCAACGTGTGCAAGACCATCCCCAATCGCTGGAAGCACTTGCCGAACAAGCCCAGGTGAATCAGGCAGCCTTGCAGCGCCTCTTGAACTCTGCAGTGGCCTTGCAACTGCTGACCCTGCGAGGTGATCAGCGCTACGGACTCGGACCGCTGGGTGCGCCCGTGGCTGCGTTTGATGGCATTCGCGCCATGATCGAACACCATGCCACCCTGTACCAGGACCTGAGCGATCCGGTGGCGCTGTTGCGTGATGCACTGCCGACGGCGCACATGGAAGGCTATTGGCCCTATGTGAGCCCCCATGAACCGGCCCGCATGCAAACCGCAACGAACGATTCCTTCTCCCGCTATTCGGCCTTGATGTCAGCGTCCCAGCCCTTCGTGGTGGATGAAATTCTGGCGGCCTACAGCTTTGAGGACCACCAACGCGTGCTGGACGTTGGCGGGGGTCAAGGCACTTTCTTGTCGCGCCTGGCACGGCACGCGCCCCATTTGCAGTTGGAGTTGTTTGACTTGCCTCCGGTGGCCCTGCTGGCCCGGGAGAACATGGAGCGGCAAGGGCTGTCGCATCGGGCCCGGACGACTGGCGGGAGTTTCCTCGCGGACGAGTTGCCCGCTGGCGCGGACCTGGCCACCTTGATTCGCATCGCCCACGACCATCCCGACCACGACGTCCTCACCTTGCTCAAGGCTATTTACCGAGCGCTGCCCCCGGGTGGAACCCTGTTACTCGCAGAACCGATGGCACAGGATGACCCGCACAACGCCCAAGGGGATGCCTACTTTCACTTTTACCTGCTGGCCATGGGCTCCGGTCGCTTGCGTACGCGCCATGAGTTGAGTTCCTTGATGGAGCGAGCCGGTTTTTGCCTCATTGAGGCCATTCCGACCCAAATTCCGCTCCATACCCAGATCTTGGTTGGGAGGAAATCCAGGTGTTTACCCTAATAGACTCAATTAATTGTCATCTTTTATTGACACTTGTCATAGTCAATTCAACAATACAGTCATGAAAGCTCAAGCCATTGTCTTCCAGCAACCGCAGCAGCTGTCGCTCCAGACACTGAGTTTGCCCGAGGTTTGTCCTGGGCAAATTGAAGTCGAGGTCGAATACAGCGGCATCAGCACGGGTACTGAGCGCTTGTTGTGGGACGGCAGCATGCCGCCCTTTCCCGGCATGGGCTATCCCCTGGTCCCTGGCTATGAGACCGTCGGTCGTGTGACTCGCGCGGGCGACAACACATCCACTCGACCTGGGCAGCGAGTGTTTGTGCCGGGTGCTCAGTGTTTTGAGGGCGTTCGCAGCCTATTCGGCGGCGCAGCCTCCAAGCTGGTTGTGCCAGAGTCACGCACGGTTGCCATCCAAGAATCGCTGGGTGAACAAGCCGTGCTGCTGGCGCTGGCAGCGACGGCTTACCACGCCGTGGCCGGTGGCGGACAACGCGAACACATCCGGGCGCCAGAGTTGATCGTTGGTCATGGTGTCATGGGGCGTTTGCTCGCCAGGTTGACGGTGGCCGCTGGGGAGCCCGCGCCCACCGTCTGGGAGACCGCCGTGCATCGGCAGTCAGGCGGCGAGGGCTACACCGTGATTCATCCGGATGACGATCCTCGGCGCGATTACCGCACCGTTTACGACGTCAGCGGAGACGCCGCCATTCTCAACACCTTGATTCAACGCCTGCAACCGGGCGGTGAGGTGGTACTGGCGGGCTTTTACAAAAACGATCTGAGTTTTGCCTACGCTCCCGCGTTCATGCGCGAGGCCCAAATCCGCACTGCTGCCGAATGGAAGCGACCGGATCTGCTGGCTGTCACCGAATTGGTGCAAACCGGCCGAGTTTCTCTTGATGGATTGATCACACACCATCACCGCCCGTCACAAGCCGAACAAGCCTACGAGGTGGCATTCGGTGACGCTCACTGTCTGAAGATGGTCCTGGATTGGAGTGCCAACGCATGAACAAGAATCCCCCCTCGGTCAATGTCCAACCCGTTCAATTCGTGGAGCGCTTGCGTCAGGAGGCCGCTGAGCCACCCGCGCCCGTGAGCACTAACGAACCCACCAAAGAAACCCAGATCATCGCGATCTACGGCAAAGGTGGAATCGGCAAGAGTTTCACCTTGGCCAATCTGAGCTACATGATGGCGCAGCAAGGCAAGAAGGTGCTGTTGATTGGGTGCGACCCCAAGAGTGACACCACCAGCCTGCTCTTTGGCGGCAAGGCCTGCCCGACCATCATCGAAACCTCGTCGCGCATGAAACTGGCTGGCCAAGCCGTCAGCATCAGCGATGTCTGCTTCAAGCGTGATGGCGTGTTTGCCATGGAACTCGGTGGCCCCGAGGTCGGCCGAGGCTGCGGCGGTCGCGGCATCATTCACGGCTTTGAAACCCTGGAAAAACTGGGCTTCCACGACTGGGGCTTTGATTACGTGCTGCTGGATTTTCTCGGCGATGTGGTCTGCGGCGGCTTTGGCCTGCCGATCGCACGCGACATGTGCCAAAAGGTCATCGTTGTCGGCAGCAATGATTTGCAATCTTTGTACGTGGCCAACAACGTCTGCTCGGCGGTGGAGTATTTCCGCAAGCTGGGTGGCAACGTAGGGGTCGCTGGCATGGTCATCAACAAGGACGATGGCACCGGCGAGGCACAGGCCTTCGCCGCCAATGCCGGAATTCCGGTGTTGGCCTCCATTCCTGCACACGAGGACATCCGTCGCAAAAGCGCCAGCTATGAAATCATCGGCATACCGGGTGGTACCTGGGGGCCCCTGTTCGAGCAACTCGCGACCAACGTCGGCCTGGCCCCGCCCGTGCGACCCAAGCCGCAAACACAAGACGAACTGCTTGGACTGTTCAGCGCCGACACCGTAGGACGCAATGTGGTGCTCGAGCCTGCCACCACCTTCGACATGATGGGCCGCCACGAGTTGGTCAAGCCGTCCCTGGAAGTCATCTACGACGCCGCGTGAACACCATGGAAACCGCCCGAACCATTCCAATCCAGACCGCCACGCTTGAGGGCGATGGCATGGGGTGCCATGCCGGCGGCGAGAAGCTGTTGGCAGCGGCCAAGTCAGCGGGCAAGTCTGAGACCCTGCAGCAGTATGCAGCAGACTACCCGCGGGTCGAGAGCGCGGGCCCGCACGATCAACCGCAAAGCATGTGCCCAGCCTTTGGCTCCTTGCGCGTGGGCTTGCGCATGCGGCGCACAGCGACCATTTTGTCGGGCTCGGCTTGCTGTGTGTATGGCCTCACCTTCACCTCGCATTTTTACGGCGCACGTCGCAGCGTCGGCTACGTCCCGTTCAACTCCGAGACCCTGGTGACAGGCAAGTTGTTTGAAGACATCCGAGACGCCGTTCATGCGCAGGCCAACCCGGCCGAGTTGGATGCCATTGTCATCATCAACCTGTGTGTCCCCACCGCCAGTGGCGTCCCCTTGCAGTTGCTGCCCAAGGAGATTCAGGGCGTGCGCATCATCGGTATCGACGTACCGGGTTTTGGGGTGCCCACCCATGCGGAAGCCAAGGATGTGTTGGCCGGCGCGATGCTGCGTTATGCACGCGACGAAATACACAACGGACCGGTGGCCGCACCTCGTGGAGGTCGCCAGGACAAGCCCACCATCACCTTGCTGGGCGAGATGTTCCCCGCCGACCCGGTGATCATTGGCCAAATGCTGGCCCCGATGGGATTGGCGGTCGGACCAACGGTTCCGACGCGCGAATGGCGCGAGTTGTATGCCGCACTCGATTGCGCCGCTGTCGCCGCTATTCATCCTTTCTACACCGCCAGTGTGCGTGAATTCGAAGCGGCCGGCCGCCCCGTCGTCGGGTCGGCTCCTGTCGGCCTCGAGGGCACGCAAGCCTGGCTGCAGCACATCGGCGAAGCCTGTGGCATCCCCACAGCGCTGGTCGACCAGGCCCGTAACCAAGCCCTGCACGGCATGCGCGAGATGCTGGCCAAGCAATCGCTCAAGGGTCGCATCACCCTGAGCGGCTACGAGGGCTCTGAACTGCTGGTGGCCCGGTTACTGGTGGAGTGTGGTGCCGACGTCCCCTATGTCGGCTCGGCCTGCCCAGCCACCCGCTGGAACGCAGACGATGCCGAGTGGCTGCGCAGCAAAGGCGTTCAGGTGCAGTTCCGGGCCTCGTTGGAACAGGACATGGCCGCCGTGCACGAATTCCAGCCCGACCTGGCCATTGGCACCACACCGATCGTGCAAAAAGCCAAACAGCTGTGCATCCCGGCGCTGTATTTCACCAACCTGATCTCGGCTCGTCCCCTCATGGGTGTGGCAGGTGCAGGGTCTTTGGTGCAAGTGATTCAAGCTGCCATGGGGAACAAATCGCGCTTCGATGCGATGAAGTCCTTCTTTGGCGGCGTGGGAGCCGGACATGCGGCCGGTGTGTGGGAAGGTGTCCCGCAAGACCGCCCGGAATTCAAAGCCGAAACGCGTCGGCTGTTGGAAAAACAGTTGAAAAAACGCAAAGCCGAGGAGATGGGCTGATGCTGATTCTCGACCATGATCGTGCAGGGGGTTATTGGGGCGCTGTGTATGTGTTCACGGCGATCAAGGGACTCCAGGTTGTCATTGACGGCCCGGTGGGTTGTGAGAATTTGCCGGTCACTTCCGTGCTGCATTACACCGATGCCCTCCCGCCGCACGAACTACCGATCGTGGTCACCGGACTGGCGGAGGAGCAACTCGGCCGTGAGGGCACCGAAGGGTCCATGAAGCGCGCCCATGCCACCCTCGACCCGGAGTTGCCGGCTGTGGTGGTGACCGGCTCTATCGCCGAGATGATCGGGGGCGGCGTCACGCCCGAAGGCACCAACATCCAGCGGTTCCTGCCCCGTACCATCGATGAAGACCAATGGCAGTGTGCCAATCGCGCCATGTACTGGCTGTGGAGTGAGTATGGCTTGCGCAAGGTGCCTGCACGCAAGCCTTTTGCCGAGCGACCGGCTGGCGAAAAACCGCGCGTCAACATCATTGGCCCGAGCTACGGCACCTTCAACTCTCCCAGCGACCTGGCGGAAATTCGTCGTTTGGTGCAAGGTATTGGCGCCGAGATCAACATGGTCTTTCCTTTAGGCAGTCACCTGGCCGATGTATCACGACTGGTTGAAGCCGATGTGAACATTTGCATGTACCGCGAATTCGGTCGCATGCTGTGCGAGGCGCTGGAGCGTCCGTACCTGCAAGCCCCCATCGGGCTGCACAGCACCACCCAGTTTTTGCGAAAACTCGGTGAACTCCTCAACCTCGACCCCGAGCCCTTTATCGAACGCGAGCGTCACACCACGCTCAAGCCGGTGTGGGATTTGTGGCGCTCAGTGACACAAGATTTTTTTGCTACCGCGAGTTTTGCCATCGTGGCCAATGAAACCTATGCACGCGGCCTCAGACTCTTCCTCGAAACCGAGATGGGTTTGCCTTGCAAGTTCAGCGTCTCGCGTCAGGCCGGTGCAAAAACCGACAACGCTCACGTGCGGGATCTGGTTCGTCAACAGACCCCGCTGATTATGTTTGGCAGCTACAACGAGCGCATGTACCTGAGCGAGTTGTCCTCGTCCGGACCGATGCGAGCCACCTTCATTCCGGCCTCGTTCCCGGGTGCGATCATTCGCCGCCACACCGGCACACCCTTCATGGGGTACAGCGGCGCCACTTACCTGATCCAGGAAGTCTGCAACGCCTTGTTCGATGCGTTGTTTCACATTCTCCCGCTGGGCACCGAGATGGATCGGGTGGAAGCCACGCCCGCGCGTGGCGTGGTGGAACCCAGCACCACCTGGCAGGACACGGCGCAAGCCAAGTTGCGTGAACTCATCGAGCACCAGCCTGTGCTGGTGCAGATTTCTGCCGCCAAACGCCTGCGTGATCAATCAGAGCGTGTGGCTCGAGAAGCCGGCGAACTCGAAGTACAAGAAAGTCATGTGCAGGCAGCAGGCTTGTCCCTGGGACTGGGAGTGCCCGCATGAAGCTGATGTCCCATGAAGAAACCCATCTGATGTTGAACGGTGCGCGCAAGCGGGCCGTTTGCACCCCCATGTCGCGACATTTGGTTGCGGCTGCCCAGGCTGCGCGGGCTGTGCGTGGAGTTGGCCGCAAGGTCATTTTGTAAAGGAGCATTCGTATGTCGAATCGGACTTCCATATCCGGGCTGACCGACGAGGAGGCTCAGGAGTTCCACCATTACTGGATGCAGGGTACTGTGGGTTTCACGGCGGTTGCCGTGATTGCACACGTCCTGGTCTGGGCATGGCGGCCCTGGTTCTAAGGCAGGTTCGCGTTTCCTCACGGAGTATTCCTATGGCCAATATCCATTTTTTTCCGGAAAAAAACCCTGCAACGGGCGACAAGCTGACGTTTGTCTTGATTTTTGTTCCGGGCTTCGCCTTGTTTTTCGTTCTTGCACTGCTCGGTCAGCTGATTGGCGTGCATTGGAAAAGCTGGTTGCCTGGTGCTGAAAGCACGACCAACGTCTTTGCCGGGGTAAAGGCAGCGGTTTACACGTTCATGTCCCACATCATTTAGGAGAAACATTATGTGGCGTATTTGGCGACTTTACGATCCTCTCAGAGCCATGGTGGTTCAGGGGATTTTTCTGTTCGGTCTGGCAGCAATGATTCACCTCATTTTGCTCAGCACCAACAAGTTCAACTGGCTCGACGGCGCCAAAAAGCCTGCCGCAGCATCGGCGCAAAACTCGCCCATGCCCGCGGCAGTGCCAGCGGCCAAGTCCTGATCGTTGTGACCACGCAGACGCTGTCTCTGAACATGATTCAGCACAGTGTCTGCGATTTCCTTGAATTTATTGCGGTCTGAACCCCAGTCCGAAGGAGCCTGAAATGGCCATGCTCAGTTTTGAAAAGAAATACAGGGTGCGCGGCGGCACGCTGCTGGGCGGAGATTTGTTCGACTTTTGGGTTGGACCCTTTTATGTTGGATTTTTTGGTGTCACCACCATGTTCTTTGCCGGCTTGGGTACGGCATTGATCTTGTGGGGCGCCGCCATGGGACCTACCTGGAACCTCTGGCAGATCAGCATCGCCCCCCCTGATTTGTCCTACGGTCTTCGATTTGCCCCCTTGCTCGAAGGCGGCCTGTGGCAACTGATCACCGTGTGCGCCATTGGAGCCTTTGGCTCATGGGCCCTGCGTGAAGTGGAAATTTGTCGCAAGCTGGGCATGGGCTATCACGTGCCCGCTGCCTTCAGCGTGGCCATTCTGGGGTATGTGACGCTGGTGGTGATTCGTCCGGTGCTGATGGGCGCTTGGGGACATGGTTTTCCGTACGGCATCTACAGTCACCTGGACTGGGTGTCCAACGTAGGCTACCAGTACCTGCATTTCCACTACAACCCCGCGCACATGATCGCGGTGAGCTTTTTCTTTGCCACCACCTTTGCCCTGTCATTGCACGGGGGTCTGATCCTCTCAGCCACCAACCCTAAACCCGGTGATGTGGTCAAGACGCCTGAACACGAAGACACCTTCTTCCGCGACATCATTGGTTATTCCATTGGCACCCTGGGCATTCACCGGCTTGGCCTCTTTCTGGCGCTGGCAGCGGTGCTCTTCAGCGCGCTGTGCATCGTCATCTCCGGACCGTTCTGGAGTCGAAGCTGGCCAGAGTGGTGGGGCTGGTGGTTGAACATGCCGATCTGGCGATGAGCGCAAGGAGTCCCGCATGACGCAGTATCAAAACCTCTTCACCACCGTCACCGTCGAAGCACCGGGTCACTCCGGCGTGGAACTGGGCCCTGGCAACAGTCCTCGCAGCCTGGATCCGCCCCTGCACTATTACTGGTTGGGCAAAATCGGCAATGCGCAGATCGGCCCGATCTACCTGGGCGGCCTGGGTCTGGCCTCCCTGATCTGTGGCCTGATTGCCTTCAACATCATCGGCATGAACATGCTGGCGTCGGTCAATTACGACCCGATTCAATTTGTGAGACAACTGTTTTGGCTGTCTCTGGAGCCCCCACCCCCAAGTTACGGTCTTCAGCTACCACCGCTCAACCAGGGTGGCTGGTGGTTGATCACCGGTTTGTTCCTCACCGCCTCCTTGTTCTTGTGGTGGGCGCGTACCTACCGCCGAGCGCGCGAGCTGGGTTTGGGCACGCACATCGCCTGGGCCTTTGCGGCGGCCATCTGGCTGTACCTGGTGCTGGGCCTGTTTCGTCCCATCCTCATGGGGTCGTGGGGTGAGGCTGTTCCGTATGGCATCTTCTCTCACCTGGACTGGACCGCGGCCTTCTCATTGCGCTACGGCAATCTGTTCTACAACCCGTTCCATGCGCTGTCGATTGTGTTTCTCTACGGATCAGCGTTGCTGTTTGCCATGCACGGCGCCACCATCCTGGCGGTGACCCACTACGGCGGTGAGCGCGAACTCGAGCAAATCACGGACCGTGGTACAGCCTCTGAACGAGCAGCCCTGTTCTGGCGCTGGACCATGGGCTTCAACGCCACGATGGAGTCGATCCACCGCTGGGCCTGGTGGTTCGCGGTGCTCTGCCCCCTCACCGGCGGCATCGGCATTCTGCTCACCGGCACAGTGGTCGACAACTGGTACCTGTGGGCCATGAAACATGGCGTTGTACCGCCCTACCCCGAGGTATTTCCTGCGGTGGTGGATCCCAGCCTCACCTCGGGAGTCAAGCCATGAGCCTGTCCTTTGAATCTACTCGTAGCAGGTTGGGCCTGCTGATTGCCGGCATGGTGATGTTGCTCAGCGGTTGTGAGCGCCCACCGATGGAGTCCGTTCAGCACGGTTATCGTGGCACTGGCATGGTGCAGGTGTATAACCCACGCGCGCTGGAGTTGCAGGTGCAGGCCAATGAGATCCCACCGGGCATGCCTCCCATGGATGCATCCGGCCCCAAGGCCTCGCAGCTTTACAAGAACGTGAAGGTGCTGGGCGACTTGAGCGGTGCACAGTTCACCCGCATCATGACCTCCATGACCACCTGGGTATCGCCGCAAGAAGGTTGTCTGTATTGCCACAACCCGGCCAACTTCGCCGACGACAGCAAGTACACCAAAGTGGTGGCCCGTCGCATGCTTCAGATGACGCAGCACATCAACAGCGACTGGAAGCAGCACGTGGCCGAGACCGGGGTGACCTGCTACACCTGCCACCGCGGCCAACCCGTGCCGTCGGCCATCTGGTTCAAGTCCAACCCTCAGCCCTATGGGTCCAACTTCATGGGTGACAAGGCCGGACAGAATCATCCTGCGCCCAGCGTCGCCTTGTCCTCATTGCCCAACGATCCGTTCACACCCTTCCTGCTGGAGGCCAACAACATCAGGGTGAACGGGCCCACGGCACTGCCTTCGGGCAACCGCCAATCCATCAAGCAGGCGGAATGGACGTACGGGCTCATGACGCACATGTCCTCAGCCCTGGGGGTCAATTGCACCTACTGCCACAACTCGCGTTCCTTCCAAACCTGGGAAGGTAACCCGCCCCAACGCCTCACCGCCTGGTTCGGCATTCGAATGGCGCGTGACCTCAACACACAGTACATGGAGCCGCTGACCGACAACTTCCCGGCACACCGCAAGGGAGAGACCGGCGATGTGGCCAAACTCAATTGCGCCACCTGCCACCAGGGTGCTTACAAGCCCTTGTACGGAGCGCCCATGCTCAAAGACTACCCTGAGTTGGCGGGCCCTGGCATGTCGACGATGAAATTGGCCAAGCAATGAGTCATTGAAACCCCAGGCACGAGTCATCCATGGACATTCTTCTCTCTCAACCCAGAGGATTCTGTGCCGGGGTGACGCGCGCCATCGAGATTGTGGAGCTCGCCCTTAAACGCTATGGGGCTCCCGTGTATGTGTTTCATGAAATTGTTCACAACCAGCACGTGGTCAACGATCTGCGCCAGCGAGGCGCCGTGTTTGTCGATCAGTTGAAGGACATTCCGGCCGGCGCCATCACGGTGTTCAGTGCCCATGGAGTGTCACGCGCCGTGGTGGATGAGGCGGCACAACGCCAGCTTGAAGCCATCGATGCCACCTGCCCTTTGGTCACCAAGGTGCATCGTCAGGCTCAACGGTTTGCCAGGCAGGGCTACCGGCTGATCATGATCGGCCATGCAGGCCATGAAGAGGTAATCGGCACCATGGGCAGCGTCTCGGTACCGATGGCCCTGGTCAGCGAGGTGAAGGATGTCGCCACACTGGATTTCCTCCCCTCTGAGGCACTGGCCTATGTGACGCAAACCACCCTGAGCCTGGACGATACGCGTGACGTGATAGCGGCCTTGCAAGCGCGCTATCCGCATATCGAGGGGCCAGCCGTGGACGATATTTGCTATGCCACGCAAAACCGTCAAACGGCGGTTCGCACCATGGCCAGTCAGGTTGATCTGGTGCTGGTGGTGGGGGCCCGCAATAGCTCCAATTCCAATCGTCTGCGCGAAGTCGCGCAACGAGATGGCACGCCTGCCTACCTGGTGCAGGACGAGCATGACATTGACCCCCGCTGGCTGCACGGCATCCGGCGCGTGGGTATTTCCTCGGGAGCCTCTACGCCAGAAGTTCTGGTGCAGGCTGTGATTCGATTTTTGAATTCAATACATCCCGGTGAAGTGGTGCAACTGCCCGGCATTGAAGAGCATGTGATGTTCAAAATTCCAGTGGCGCTGGCGCCAGTGCCTGCCTGACCCATGGACAACCCCGCCACCCCCGCCCAGGCCCTGTCCGGTGTTCTCGTGATGCTGTTGGTGGATTACGCCACCCAGCACCGCGCATGGGGTTGGTTGCGCCTGGCTCAGGGTGCTGCCTTTCTGAAGGAAACACCGGGTCTCTTGTTTGCCAAAGTGATGGGCAGTGGACAAAACGGGGGCTTCAGTCTTCGTCCCAGCAGCAGCCACCAGGGACTGGTGTGCATGTTCGAGTCACAACATCAGGCCGAGCAGTTCATCGAGGGACCGCTGGTGCAAGCCTACCGAGATCGGGCCCGCGAATGTTGGGTGGGACTGCTAGACATCACCTCCGCACGAGGCGCCTGGGATCGACAAAGCTGGGGAGTGACTCCCCCGAGTTGCTTGCACCATCCGGTGGATGAAACAGCTCCGATGGCCGCCCTCACCCGGGCCAGCATTCGCCCGGCCAAAGCGATGGCATTCTGGCGCAAAGCCCCAGCCTCACAAGCCAGCCTAGACCAAGCCCCTGGCTGCCTGCTGGCCATGGGACTGGGGGAAGCCCCGCTGATCCGGCAATGCACCTTCAGCGTCTGGCGCGATACATCCTCGATGCTCAATTTCGCGCAACAGGGGGCTCACCATCAAGCCATTCAGGCCGCCTACAAACAAGATTTCTTTTCTGAATCGATGTTTGTTCGCATGCGCATACTGTCGATGCGCGGAGACTGGCAAGGCCAGCACTTCGACCGCTCGCAGGAGATGGTCCATGCCTGATCAGCGCGTCGTCGTCGTGGGCGCAGGCGTCGCCGGGTTGGTCTCCGCCCTCGAATTGAGTCACCTGGGCCTGAATGTCACTGTCATTGACCGTGCCGACGCCCCTGGCGGCAAGCTGCATGCCGAAACTGTCGACGGACATGCCATTGACAGTGGCCCCACCGTCTTCACCATGCGCTGGGTGTTTGACGAGTTGATGCACAGCCTGGACCTCAGACTGGACCGCGAGTTGACACTCACACCCTTGTCCGTACTGGCTCGCCATTTCTGGACGGACGGAAGTTCGCTGGATTTGTTTGCCGATCCCCTGGCCAGCGAGTCAGCGGTGGAAGCGTTCGCCGGCGCCGACGAGGCACTTCGGTTTCGCCAATTTTGTGACCATACCCGCGAGCTCTACGGGGTGATGGACTCAAGCTTCATCCGCTCCCAGTTGAAAAGTTTGCCGGGCTTCATGGCTGCCCTGGGTCCTCGCGGTCTAAGTCTGCTCGCGCGCATGGGGCCGATGAAAACCCTATGGGCCAGTCTCGAGCAACGTTTCACGGACCCACGACTGCGTCAACTCTTTGCTCGCTATGCGACCTACTGTGGCTCGTCCCCGCTGCAAGCGCCTGCCACGCTGAGTCTCATTGCTCAAGTGGAAATGGACGGCGTCTGGACGGTGGAAGGCGGCATGCAGGAATTGATCCGCTGCCTCACACGCCTGTGCAAAGAGCAAGGTGTTCGCTTCATCTGTCCGGCGCATTGTGACCAGATTCTGGTTCGTGATGGACGCGTGGTTGGTGTGTCGCTGGACACCCAGGAGCAATTGTTGGCGGATCGCGTGGTGTTCAACGGTGACACCGCCGCTTTGCGTGAAGGTCTGCTGGGCAAACCCGCGCAGCGGGCGGTGGCAGCCTTAGCACCCCAGCGCTCGCTGTCGGCCGTGACTTGGTGCATCCGCACGCCCACACGAGGACTCCGGCTGGATCGGCACAACTTGTTCTTTCAGTCCAACTACGCGGACGAGTTTCACGATATCTTTGAACACCAGCGGCTCCCACGACGCCCCACGGTCTACCTGTGCGCGCAAGACCGTCCCAGCGCGCAAGCCGACATCGGGGCAGAGCGCCTGCTGTGTCTCGTGAATGCTCCCGCCAATGGCGACGTGTCGGAGTTGAGCGAGCAGGCCTTGTCAGATTGCGAGTCACAGGTCTTGTCTGCGGTGAAGCACTGCGGACTCGATTTCGAACTCACCCCGCACAACCATGTGCGCAACACCCCCAGGCACTTTCACCGCCGATTTCCGGGCACGGGAGGAGCACTTTATGGACAGGCCACACACGGATGGATGAGCATCTTTTCTCGCCCGGGAGCCATCAGCCCAATACCGGGACTTTTCCTGTCGGGGGGCAGCGTGCACCCGGGGCCGGGAGTGCCGATGGCAGCGATGTCAGGGCGTCTGGCGGCCGCGGCCGTGCGGGCGAGCCTCGGTTCGATCAAATCGTCCCCAGTGGGGGCTACCTCTGGTGGTATGTCGACGCCATGAGTGACGACGGCCAATTCGGACTCACCCTCATTGCCTTTGTCGGCAGTGTGTTTTCTCCCTATTACGCCTGGGCTCGTCGGCGCGCGGGTGCAGGTGCAGATCCCGAACACCATTGCGCCTTGAACGTGGCGCTGTACAGCCGCAGCGCCAATCGCTGGTGCATGACCGAACGGGGACGGCGACACTGCCACCGTGATGCCAGCGAGTTCGTGGTGGGCCCCAGCCGTGTTCACTGGAGCGGAAAGCATCTGGAGATCGACGTCAACGAAGTGGGCATGCCCATTCCCAGACGGGTGAAAGGACGCATTCGACTGCACCCCGATCAACTGTTCAACTTCAGCACTGCGTTGGATGCCAGCGGACGCCATCGCTGGGGCCCCCTGGCGCCTTCAGCGCGCATTGAAGTGGATCTGGAGTCGCCGCGACAACGCTGGAGCGGCCACGCCTATCTGGACTCCAACGAAGGCGATGAACCGATTGACCGCGGGTTTCATCACTGGGACTGGTCACGCAGCCGTCTGCGTGACGGCAGCACCGCTGTGATTTACGACATGCAATGGCCTCAACAAGCCGACCATGTGCTGAGCCTGCGATTTGATCGACAGGGGGCTGTCGAGACGTTTCAACCACCGCCGCGGCAAACACTGCCGCGCACGCGCTGGGGGCTGAAGCGGCAGATGCGAAGCCCCTCTGCCGTGCGCGTGCAGCATCAGCTCGAGGACACGCCTTTCTACCAGCGCTCGCTGTTGACCCACGAATTGCTGGGTGAGACGGTGCAGAGTTTTCATGAAACCCTGTCGGTTCCGCGACTGGTCTCGCCCATCGTGCAGTCCATGTTGCCCTGGCGCATGCCGAGGACGTCCTGATGTCGTCACACGCAGATCCTCGTCATTTGTTTTTACCCGACCTCTCCGAGGAGTTGTCGGGATCACCGAATTCACAGCCATCCCGGCTGAGAATAGCCCTCGTGCGGGTCCAGCACGTTTGTCAACTTCTGAAAAGGAGAACAAGCCATGTCTGATAAAGACAAAGTATGGCCAACGGGTTTGACCGAGGCCGAATCAGAAGAGATCCATAGGCATCTCATCCAGGGCACGCAGTTATTCGGCATGATTGCCGCGTTCGCGCATCTGCTGGCCTACATCTATTCACCCTGGCTTAAGTAAAGGGGCACAACATGATCTACGGAAAATTGTGGTGCGTCGTGAAGCCATCGGTGGGTATTCCCATCATCATTGGTGCAGTCGCCGTTGCTTCCTTCAGTGTCCACCTGGCCATCGTGTCCAACACGACCTGGGTCAAGGCATTCCTGAATGGCGGCAACAAAGCTGTCGCCACTGCTCCTGCAGATGCAGGGAAAAAGTAGTTGGTGGATTGAGAGGATCGGAATCTCAAGATTCCGATCCTTTTTCTCATGAAACGAATCTCTCAGAAAATCGTCATGTCCTGGTATAGCCTGGGCACACGGTTTCTTCCTTTTGCTGATGCAGCCTCACCCGACCTGCCGTTGTCGAGGTTGCTGCGTCTATCCTTGTTTCAGGTCTCGGTGGGCATGGCCCTGGTGTTGCTGGTGGGCACCCTCAACCGGGTGATGATTGTTGAGATGAAGGTACCCGCCACCCTGGTATCGACCATGGTGGCCTTGCCCTTGCTGTTTGCTCCCCTGCGAGCGCTGATCGGTTTTCGATCGGACAACCACCGCTCCGAGCTGGGTTGGCGTCGTGTGCCCTACATCTGGATGGGGACCTTGATGCAATTTGGCGGCTTCTCGATCATGCCCTTCGCGCTGCTGGTGTTGGCAGGCGCAGGACAGTCCGCAGAGGCGCCAGCCTGGATCGGCCAGTTGGGTGCGGCGGTGGCGTTCTTGCTGGTGGGTGCGGGTCTGCATACCACGCAAACCGTGGGATTGGCCTTGGCCACCGATTTGGCCCCGACCGAGAGCCAGCCCAAAGTGGTGGGACTGATGTATGTGATGCTGCTCGTGGGAATGATTTTCAGTGCCATCGCCTTTGGCGACTTGCTCACCGATTACAGCCCCGGGCGTTTGGTGCAGGTGATCCAAGGCGCAGCCCTGGCCACCATGGTGTTGAATGTGGTGGCCCTGTGGAAACAAGAGCCCCGCAGTCGTCTACGCAAACCCGGTCAAGCGACCGAGGCCAGTTTTTCTGAAGCCTGGCAGGCCTTCAGCCAGGGTCCCCAAGCGATGCGTCGGTTGCTGGTGGTGGCACTGGGCACCATGGCATTCACCATGGAGGACGTGTTGCTCGAGCCCTATGGCGGCGAAATTTTGCAACTCAGCGTCTCGGCCACCACGAAACTCACCGCAACCCTGTCCGTTGGCAGTCTGCTGGGGTTCAGTTGGGCGTCTTATGTGTTGAGTCGTGGCATGGACCCCTTCAAAATGGCCCACCTGGGGGTGCTGGTTGGCTTGCCCGCCTTCATGGCCGTGATACTTTCAGCTCCGCTGGAGTCAGCCTGGGTATTTGGGCTGGGTACTTTCCTGATCGGTTTGGGGGCGGGTCTGTTCAGTCACGGCACGTTGACCGCCACCATGAACCATGCGCCGCCTGAGCAAACCGGACTGGCGCTAGGCGCCTGGGGGGCCGTGCAGGCTACCGCCGCTGGTGTGGCGATGTCCATGGGGGGGGTGTTACGAGACTTACTGACCCAAGGCTGGGGAGCCTTGACTGGTTACAGTGGGGTGTACCTGTTGGAAATCGGTCTTCTGGTGGTGGCATGGGTCGTCATGCTGCCCTTGCTTCAAGCGCCGAAAAACCCTGCGTTTGACGCGATCCGTCATCGCGTGTGAAATATTGGCCTGTTTATCCCATTCCCTCAAGGAGCTTTCATGGAATTGACCACCATTTTTGTCATCTTGTACATCGTGTTTTGCGTCTTCATGATCGCCAACTGGATGAACAAACCCCGTAACAAAAAATAATGGTCTTCAGCTGGCTTGCGAGGCGGGTTTTTTCCCCCGACGCTCGTTCTCCAGCCGCTCAAAGAGACCCAACACCCACTCGATACGCTGCGGCACCGCCCGGTTGGGAAAATTCGAGGCACCCCAGGCGTTTTGGTCTTGGAGTTTGACCGGACGCGTCAGGAATTCAATGGCCTGCAGGGGTTGCTGCGGTTGAGGGTCCACATAAATCCATCCTGCCTGCGTCCAGGCGCTCACCAGCAACATCAATTTGCGTCGCGTACTCACTACCGTACGTCGTGACACCGAGTCCAATCCCTCACGGCGCAGCTGGTGTCCAATTTCCGCATAGATCAGACCGGCTGCCAGGATGGCAGCCCGACAGTCGGCCGGCAATTCGGCTATACCTGCATAGGAGCGCTTGTACAAACGATCCGCTTCATCCAATAAACGGCCTACCACCGCCTTGACCCCGGGCGTTGCATCAGGTTGGGTCAGCAACTGGTCAACCGTGAGGCCCGCCTCGGTCAACCAACGGGTCGGCAGGTACACACGGCCGTTGCGGGCATCTTCTCCCACATCGCGCGCGATGTTGGTCAGTTGCATGGCAACGCCCAGTTCACAGGCACGCGCAAGCGTGGTGCTCGATTGGCGCCCCATGATCCAGCACATCATGGCTCCCACCGTCCCGGCCACCCTGGCTGCGTAATCATGCAATTGCTCCAGCGTGTCATACGTGCGGGCTTGCGTGTCCCACTCGAAACCCTCGACCAGGGCATCCAAAAACACACGGGGCAACTGGTGGTGCTGCACCACCAGGGCGAGCGCGTGGTCCTCCACCGCATCCGTGGGCGTCCCCGCGTAGATCAGATCAAGCCGTTGGCGCAGGATCGACACATTGGCTTGCGCATCGCCCCCCTGATCCACCAAATCGTCGGCGACCCGACAAAACGCGTACAACGCAATTGCCGCGGCCCGGACACGAACGGGTAGCAGACGGCTGGCCGCAAAAAAGGTTTTGGAGCCGCCTTTCATCATGGCCACACAGGCCTGCAGGTCCTGCGCGTTGTACTCAGCGGAATGTGGAGGCATGGGGTATCACCGTTTCTAGCGCTTTGGCCGACATCAAGACCCCGGGCACGCCAGCCCCGGGGTGTGTGCTGGCACCGACCATGTACAGGCCCGCCACATCTTCGCTTCGGTTGTGCGGCCGAAACCAGGCGCTTTGCAGCAGCACCGGTTCGAGTCCAAAGCCCGCCCCCTTGTATGACCACAGACGATCCTGAAAATCCTGCGGCGTCGTGACCCGAGAGGTCACCACCGACTCGCTCAGCCCGGGTAACACCGAGGCCTCGAGCACGCGGGTAATGGCTTCACGGTAGCGCGGCGCCATGTCGTCCCACTGGGTTCCACTGTCCAGGTGCGGCACCGGGGCGAGCGCGTAGAACGTGTCGCACCCGGGAGGCGCCAACGAGGGGTCCGTCGCGGTGGGCCGATGCAGATACAAACTGAAGTCGTCAGCCAGTTTGTGGCGCTTGAAGATGTCGGTCAGCAATTCCCGATAGCGAGGCCCCAGCACCATCATGTGGTGCGGCACATCCGGATACGTCCGACTGGTGCCAAAGTACCACACAAACAGGCCCATCGAATAGCGCCCACGCTCGATGCGACGGTTGGTCCAGTGCTGCCGATGTTGCTCATCGACCAGGTAACGGTAGGTCCAGGCCGAGTCGGCGTTGCTCACCACGATATCCGCTGGCAGGTACTCACCGCTGGCCAGTTCAACCCCCCGGGCACGCCCCTCCTCCACACGGATACGGGTCACCGGCGCGTTGCATCGAACCGGCACGTGACGCTCAGCCAGCAGCTTGACCATCCCTTGTACGATAGCACCCGTCCCCCCCATGGCCGAATGCACACCCCAGTTGCGCTCCAATGCATGGATCAGGGCATAGGCCGAGGTGACTGAGAACGGGTTGCCCCCGATCAGCAGCGGATGAAAGCTCATGACCACGCGCAACTTGGGGTGCTGAATGTATTGCGCCACGAGATCATGGATGGTGCGCCACGCCTTCATTCGCGCAAATGACGGTAGCGCAGCGAGCAGGTCGGAGAAACGATCAAACGCAATCGATCCCATCTCCTCGAATCCGAGTTTGCGGCACAACTGGGCCACTTCCATCAGGCGCTTGTAGCCATCAAGATCGGCCACATCAAACTTGGCAATTTGTTCGCACATGGCGGCTTCGTCACCGCTGTAATCGAAGTGCGTGCCATCCACAAATCGGATGCGGTAAAAGGGGTCCATCGGCCGCAAATCCACATCATCACTGAAGCGTCGTCCACACAGCGCCCACAATTCCTCGAGCAGAAATGGGGCGGTGATGATGGTCGGGCCTGCCTCGAA
>Ga0255088_1000228_pt1 | contig 29392 bp, 26 predicted proteins | sample Colum_Miss_RepB__2_FD_188587 | JGI IMG/M metagenome (GOLD analysis project Ga0255088, IMG submission 188587) | Freshwater microbial communities from Columbia River, Oregon, United States - Colum_Miss_RepB_8d | ecosystem: Environmental > Aquatic > Freshwater > River | place: USA: Oregon...
TTCATTTTCTACGTTAGGATTTTTATATCTGCTTATATCAAACTCCGCCATTTTAAGCATCATTAAATCAATTTTATTTGCTTCTTTCTCAAAACCAGCTTGGTCAAGTTCTGTGGCAATTGATGCCATCTTTTTCATCAGATTGTGTTTGTTCATAATAAATCCCTTTCAGATTGTGTATTAGGTATTTCTTTTCTCATAGCTCATTTCCCTTTTTTTAATTACAAAAAAACCCTGGATTTCTCCAGGGTTTTAAATTATCTGCAAACAAGTTGCAAGATTTTAGCTTACAAGAATCTTCGAAAGGCTGAAGTCATTGATAACTGCAAAGCCCAATTCTTCGTATACAACCCAACCCAATCGGAGTCTTCGTGTATCGTCAGCTGGAAGAACTGTAATGTCTTGTCGAATAGGCATTGCACCAACGAATTGAGCAGGAGCCATGATGAAGACACAGTTCTTTGGAACCATTGTCGAGAGGTGGATGTCAGCTGTATACAGGTGACCATACAAACCAGTTTGGAGAATATCTCGTTGTGTTGCTTGGTCGTATACATCTGGGCCCCATCCTCGGAAGTCCTTGTATCGTGCAGGAGGAACAACAATCTTAGCACCGATAAGTTCGTGCTCTTCGATAAGAGTAAGAGCGAGGTTTACTTGCTCAATTTGAACTGTACCGTTAACGTTGATTGTTTGGTCTTGTGGAGTACCTGCATTGATGACTTTGAATACTTCTGTATCCTCTTGTCGCTGCAAGGAGTCCTTTGCTCGGATTTGTGCTCGGTCAACGATGTAGAAGCGTCGAGCTTTTACTTCGCTGTATCGAATTACTGGGTTAGCAGCAATTTCGAATGTAGGAACCAAAAGTTCTTCTGCTTCGATTTCAGATGTAGGTACAGCACCTCTTTTGCCAATGACAAAAGATTTTGCAGTAATATCTCTTTCGTATCGTGGAAGAATGCCTTGTGGGAGTTCATCAACGAGCAGGAGTTTTCGGCCGATTGCTTGATACATCAAGCTATTCTTGATTGGTTCGACCATAGCCTGAGCGAGGGCTGTTTTGCCTTCATTTGTCTCAAGAGCCATAGCCACGATTTGATTTCTTGTTTCTTCAACACTATTTTTAGTAATTGCCATTTCTTTATTTCCTCCTTATTAGATAAGTGTCCAGTAAAGCAAACCTGCTCCTGAATCGTAAAAGTCCACTCGTCCAACGATAGGCACAGCGTTAGCTGTGGCTGCTGAAACAAGAAGGCCTCGGTTGTTGGTTGTCGAAGCTGCTGTAGTAACAGTAGGTTGTACAGGTGTGTTAGTATAACCAGTAGCTACAGAAGTAGCGTTACCGTTGCTTGCACCAACAGTTAAAAGGTCTCCAGGTGCTGGAGCTGTGCTTCCAGTAGTTCCTGTCCAGTTAGTTTGGTCGTTGCCAGCGTTTTGAGCTGTAAGCAATGCAAATCGGTCTGTTACGAATTGTGAGGAAGGTGTAGTATACACGCTCACGCCTCTTTGTGAGTAGGTAGGAATACCTGCTGTGAGGTTAGTAACCACGTCAATTGACTCATCTTTGAAGTCGGAGATTGCTCTCTTAACTCCAACGTAGAAGCCATTGGTGTAGCTTTGGAAAGCACTACCATTGACAAAGTTAGAACCAGCAGGGTCGTTGTTAATCATAGTAGGTGTTTCACCAGCAGGGTTTGTACCCACTGCGTCGTCAGCACACACACCAATGATTAAGCCTCGTAAAGCTGCGGTGATTGTTTGAACTGCACCTGTGTAGCCTGCTGCACTGCTATTGTATCTGTCTGCTCGGAAAACACATGCAGGATTTACTGCTGTAGCGTTTGCTGAGTTCGAGAAGGTTACAATATCACCAGCAAGAACAGGGTCGATAGACAGCTTACCATAGTTAGCTGCCACAACTGAATTTAATGCTCTTAATGCCATTTTATTATTTTCTCCTTAATTTTTATAGTTTCCTTTTTTTGTAGATTGAATACTTTCGTAATCAGTCCTCCATCCCAGTAACTTGTGGTGCTGTCCATCCAATATTCTTTAAAGCGTTTTGGATTTCTGAAACACCGCTCAAATCTACACTAGCACCTCTCACTGATGGGTTGAAGGAAATCCCAGTGGAAGCAGTTCGTGTTGCATTGCTGCTGGAGGCAAGCCTCTCAGCATTTGATGCTGCTGAATTGAGCATAAGTTTTGTTTGTCGAATCATAGCAGTAACGGTTAGACCATCGCTAATCATACCTTCTGCGTAAGCGTCAAGCTCTTCTGCTGGCAATAAACCTGCTGTAGCAAGTTTAGTTGACATAGCGTAAGCTGTTTTGAGTCTTGCCTTGAAAAGTTCTGCTTCTTTTTCCATTTCTTCTTTTTTATGGTCTTTTTTAGCGTGGTCTTTCTTAGCTTCAACAGTTACATTACCTTCTGGGGTAACATTTACATCAGCTTCTTTTTCTTTTTTATCATGCTCAGACGCGCCCTTCATGAGTTTGCGGAGCATAGAAGCATACTGGTCATCTGTTGATGAATAAAGCTCTTTCGGGCCTTTTCTTTCGTGGTCCTTTTCAGGGTCGATTTCTTTAGTTCCAGTGTGATGTCGAAGTTCTTTCTCAGTTACAGCTTCTTTTGGATTATTTGGTGTTTCTTTCATAACACGGCCCGCTTCATGGTCATCATGCTTTTCAGCAGTTTTGATGGCCTTGTATAAGTCAAGAGCTTCAGCGTATGTCAGTTTTCCAAGGTCTTCATCCTCTACACCAGCTGATTTCAAAGCAAAAGCCAATACTTCTTCAGCGGCATCTGCATCAAAATCTCCAAGTGCTGAAGATTGAACTGTTCTTTTGAGCGACAGCTTACCCTCTGATGGAATTTCAAGCTCGTGATAAAGTCCTTCATCACCTTGAGAAGGGATTTCAAGCTCAGCAAGTGCATCAAATGCAAGTGTGAATTCTTGAGAATCTTCTGGAGTTCCATCGAAGTTTACATAGTCGATTTCCTTGAGCCCTTTATCTTTTTCAAGCTTAAGGAAGCTAGGAATTTTGTTATCTGCGTAATCGAGAGTTCCAAATTCGGGGTCGGTCAAGTTGCCTTTGAACGTTTTATGTTCTTCTTCCTCGAAATATTGCTGGCCTGGGGCATGCTCAAAACCATCCTTTCGAGATACATGTTGAACTTCTTCGTCATCAGCCATAGCTGCGAGAATTGTTTTTCGTAAAGCTTTTCTAGCTTCAATTTCTTTGTTCATTTTTTCATCTCCTATTGTGTTATCTTTGTGTACCATTGCTTCACCCTTAGACATAGCATCAGTATCACCTAGAACAGTTTCGAGAGCCTTTTCTACCTCTCTTATTTTGTCCGCAGGGACTGTGATGTGGAGCGTGGCGATTTCATCTGCATCTACTTCGTCATCGTCGGCATTAATTTCATCTTCATGACCCTCGTCTTCATCGGAAAAATCTTCATCTTCCTCATCATCTTCGTCATGCTCATCTATTTCAATTGTTTCTTCTTCGAAGTTATCGTCGTCATCGGTCATTTTACCAATAAAATCTTCTGGCATATCATCTTCTTCCAATCCCTCTGATTTCATCAGTTTTGGAAGGAACATGTCTCTTATTGAGCTTGCTACATCTCCAGCTTCGCTTTCGTCCATAGCAACTTTTTTCATAAGGTCACTTTTGCACTCGGCAAATGATTCCTTATCTGAAGACACAATCTCATGTATCTTCATAGCCTTTCTGATTTTTAATTGTTCGCTTTGACCGTCTATCATTTTTGTTTCCTATTGTTTAGTTATCAAAACCTTACTCACATAAGGTATAATTTTAATTTCTCTAAACTAATACAAATCTCCTATATTATATCCATACAATACTTGCTTCTAAAGTACCTGGCTTTCCAGCTACTTTTTTCACTTCTGAAACAGACATTGTTCCACAGTCGTAGCAATATGTATGCTTTTGTTTTTTGGAAGCAGTTCTTGAGCCACATGCTGGACAGCACATGCCTACTGGCAGCTTATCAGCTGTGTGCGGATTGAACCCTTCCGAAAGTGATTTTGCATAAACTTCTGCTGAAGTGGTGTATGCAATTCGTTTCATTACTCTGAGTGAAGAAGCGGCAGGTGCTAGTCCTGGTAGTCCAGGTGCGGCTGGAGCAGGTGCGGCTGCGCCTAATCCTGCTTCTGGAGCACCAAGTCCACCCACTGGAGCGGCTGGCATTTCTAATCCCATACCTTCTGCTGGAGCTTCTTCACCCATTCCTTTTTCTTCAGGAGGAGCTACTTCAACAATAAACTTGTATTTAAGTTTTGCTCCACAAGCATTACAATTACCTTCACCATTAGCAATGTCTACATCTTTAGAGCCGCATTGTGGACAAATTGAACCCCAAGGTGATTTGTTTCCTGGTTCTGGAGTTTCGTCAATTGTTGGCTCGCCCATTTCTGGAGTTGAGCCAGTAAGAGAACCCACACCTAAATCAGCAGCTCCGCCAGCCATTCCACCAATGTTAGGGTCCATAGCAGCAGGAGCAGGAGCAGCTCCGCCAGCACCAGCAGCAGGAGCACCTGGAGCACCTGGAAGTCCTAGACCTTGTGCTACTTTAACAATATTCTTAAGTCTTGCTAGTTTTCTTAAATGTTTTGCTGATTGTGACATAACCATACCACCTGGCATTTCTACACCAAGGCCTGGTGAGCCTGGAAGCATTTCCATTTCAGGCATCATTTCTGGCATTAATGCTGGAGAGTTTATTTCCATCATTTGTCTGTCTTTGTCAACATAATCATCAATCTTCATATCTTCTGCTACCTCAGGCTTAAAAGTTTTTGTTGCTCTTGTGCTGACTTTACCACAAACCATGCCATCAGCAGAGACATTAATTTCTGTCAAAGCAAATGTTGTTGGGTCTACTTCATAGCCAGATTGTGAAAGCAAATCTACTGCAAAATCTCTGAATTTTTGATTGAAAGCGGCATCTTCCACTTTTGCACCAATGTCTTCAAGAGTGGCCATAATAGTTGTTGTGTGTGTGGTTTCATCAATTACTTGAACATCAGATGTTCGAATTGATTTATTCAACACTTTGACAGCTGCTTCTTTATATGAGCAGAACAGTTTAGCGGCAAGAGCAATTTTTTCTGTAGACAGATTTCTGTCGTTTGCCACATCAGCAAGCCACCCGACAATATTCTCATTGAGATTGTTAACAGAAGCTTTTCTTGTTGCTCTTTGTTTTGCTCTTGTTGCAGAAGCTGTAGCTTTTCTTGCTTGAGAAATGCTTGCGGCAAGTTTGTCAATTGGCATGTCATTAACAGCTCCAACCATATCTTCAGGAGCTGCTCCTGTTTCTTCTCCAGCAATCGAGAGTCCTGTTACAGCCCCATTCATGCTGTCTTTATCCATATCAGCCTCATCTGCTTCTAAAGCTTCTTTCATATCATCTTCTTTTGTTTCTCCAGCTGGAGCCATTTTATCAAGGAGCTCTGTAAGCTTTTCTACCGCTGTAGAGAAATTATCTTTAATAACGTTGAGGGCAGAAATAATTTCTCCTTCAGTGGCTTCGGGTGCTGTTGTGTCAGCAATATCTTCAATGGCTGTTTGCTCCATAGGAGCTTCTTCACCCATTTCAGGAAGTGCTGGCATAGCATCAGGCATAGCTTCAGGCATGTCTGCTTGAGCAAACTTGCTCATGATTGCATTGTATTCTCTAGTTGGAGTGCCAAGTCTGGCAAGCTTGAGAAGCTTGGCAAAATCTTTACTTGACGCAGATTTAGTCAAAAATCCTAATACTTCTTCTGGTTTTGTAGATGTAGCTAAACAAGTTTTTGCTACAGCGTCCATTACTCCGCACATAATTTCTTTGCCTGGAACCACTGAATGGCCAAAATTAGGATGAAGCATTTCTTCTAGTTGTATATCACCAATATTCTTTTTAGCATCTTTAGCTAATTCTGTAACAATTCGAACCATGTCTTTAGTTCTTTTTTCACCAAGCATTTCGTTGAATACAGTAACATGCTCACCGTCTTTTCTTCTGGCGTTAAGTCTTTGTTGCATGGTTTCATCATTGCTGCCTTTATGACCTTTATCTAAAACATCTACAATTGCCACTTCTGTGTGCTCATGATGGTCGCCCACTTGCTTGTCAAGAACAATTAAAGCATCAATATCAGCTGCTGTTTTAACTACATTTGAAAAATCTTTAAGCAAATCTGCCGCCACTCTATAACCATCACCATTTTCCATCAGAGAAAGTTGACTTTCTGTCAGATTGGGTGACCAGTTAGTTAAATGTCCATTGTGATAACCTTTAATTCCTTTATCTGTGGAAAGAACCACGCGGTTTCCACTTTGGTCATCGAGTTTAATGTCGATTGCTAAAGCAACTGTATTTTGCTTTTTCAGGTCTGATGCAATTTTTTTGAAATGGTCCATAATTTTTTTGTCTCCAGTAGAAGCTGATATTTTATTGTTCTGAGGTGTAAATGAAACCACCTCATTATTTAATTTTTCTGGAATGCCGCAAGCCTCTCTTAAATTATTCAAAGCCAGAGCAAATTTTCCAAACTTACTCAAATTGTTTTTGGTAGTCGGAATGATTTCTTCTTCATTTTTTGTTGAAGCCCAAACCATTCTTACATTGCTATTACTAGCTGAAACTCCGCCGCCCAATGGCATTACCATTGGTTGCTGTGAAAAAGGAGCTATCATTTGTCCTACAGCTGGCGTAAAAGCCATTTGAGCAGCAGGTTGTGCTGGAGCTGGCTCTTGTGCAGGTGCGGCAGGTTGTGCTGGAGCTGGTTGTTGTGGTTGTGCTGGAATCATTGGTTGTCCAGCTTTTTGCCCAGCAGTTTCAATTCCATCATCAATCATGTCTTGAAGAGTGTTTTGCAATTCACCCATAGCTTTTGTTAACTTAGCTACATGAGTTAGGTCAATATTATCTTTTCTTGAGAACAAGTTAAGAACAGCCACTTCAAGGAAGTTGAGAGCAAGATTTACTAGGTCAAGAATATTTAAACTTCCACTTGGGTCAATTCCTAATCCTTGAAGAACCTTAACTACGGTGGCATTTTGTGCTCCAGCATTCCCTATAAGTTGTCCACCAACCAAAGTACCTGCTGTTTGAGCCACTTTAATTATGTCTCTGTTGAGATTTTGTAATTGTCTTAATGCACACTCTACATCTCGTCTACCAAAAATATCTTCGTTCATTGAGGCAGCTAATGTAATAGAAGAATTAAGAGATTGGGCTGATTTAATTGTTCTTTCAGCTTTTTGAAGTAATTCGTCTTGGTCATAAAGCTCTAGGATTTCGCATGATTCAAAAGCCCCGTCACCCACACAAGATAATTCAATAAACTTAATTCCATAGTTGTATTCAAATGCTTTTTTGCCAGATGGATGCATTTTGCCTTTGTATTTTTTCAAGCAGTCACAGTAGTCTCTTTCTGTAGTAGCTTTGTTTCCGCAGATAGAGCATTTGCCCTCTTCTACAGAGCATCCCATTGATACATCATGAATATAACCTTGTCTTACGCCTCTAGCAATATCAGGATATGCATCTTCGTCAATAAAGAAAACACAATAAACACATTTTTCTTCATCGTCCCATTCTGCATAGACAACCATACCTTTCGCTTCTTCAATGTTGTCATTTTTATGGTTAGTGTAAATTGGCACACCTTCAAATGTTTTATAAGCTGGCATTTTTTTGCCTTGATAATCCACTTCTTTAACTAATTCGGATTCTTCAAAGTAGTCGCCATTTGCATTACAAACATCAGCATCAATAGCTCTTGCTCTCACCCAAAGTAAATTAGCACCATTTCTAGATTTCATTTCTTTGATGATATCAAAATCTTTGTATTTTTCTAGCACCTCATCTGCATTGGCGTATAAGGATTGAAGACCAATTTTTGCTGCCTCTCTTATTGAAGAGGATGTTTTGACCATTGTGTTATTTGCTAGGGCTGACCTTTCTTTTTTATCAATCAAAGAACTGATAGAAATCATCCCTCCGCTTATGCCTCTTTTTATCATGCCTAAATTATATTTCGATGAAACTTTTCCTTATCCTTTGCCGTATAAATAATTAATGAATAATTCTGTGCGTTTAAAAGAAAATGACGGTAAGTATTCCATTATTAAAGAAGGTGGAAAACGAGCCCTTCGTGTTTTCATGAGTAAACAAGAGGCTTTGGATTACATCCAAACACACAATCTCACTTTGATTGAAGAGACAATGGATGTTATTGTAAATGTTCCACTTGTTCCTGAAAAATCTGAAGAGGTAAAATCAAGTTATGATTTACCCGCTGCTAAAGGTAAATGCTGTGGCGGAAACTGTGGTTGTAAAAAACCATCCCTCATTACTCGAATCATCAATTTCTTCAAGAAACCAGATTAAACAGATTGTTGCCCACTGGGTGTATTATAATTACCAAGTAACTTTTGGATAGCTTGCTTAATAACCATAGCTACATCTTTAGGTTGCTTGGTAATTTCTTTATCTGTAAACCTCAAAATTGTCCAACCTTGTCTTGATATAGAAACGTCCCTATTCTTGTCAGATTGTATTTTTTGTGGGTTATTGTGCCAGATTTCTCCATCAGCTTCTACAGCTAATTTTATTTGAGGAAATGCTCCATCTAAAATATATTCTTTGCCAGGACCAGCCTCATATTGAGCATAAAATGCCAGAGGAGCACCAATCTGCATCACAATCTGATAAAGTTTCTTTTCTAGTGATGTATAACCATGAATATTTTGTTTCTGCTTCACCTTAGCATGTTTTACTAATTTAATTGCGTCATAGTTCATTGGTTCTCCAATTGGATGCCAATTCCAAGGTTGTGCTGGCTCCAAATCTTCTGGAATTTCACCAACATGAGCCCTACCTGTGACAGCAGATTTTTGATTGAGGTCTCTATCTACTTCGCTTATATACTCTCTTTCACTTAAAGATGCTAATGAAGTGCGATTAAACGAGATTTCATTCATTAGGTTTGCAGCAAACTTGTATTGTTTGTGAACTACCTCAGCTGTAGCTGGTGGAGCTGCTGGTGCAGGAGCTTCTATTCCAGCAGCAGCTGGAGGCTCACCACTCATTGCTCCTAAATCCATTCCACCTGGTACACCCATTGGCCCACCCATATCTCCACCTAATGGAGCTCCGCCTGGTGCGGCCCCCGCCCCAAATCCCTCTCCTGTCACTCCTCCAAAGCCTATGTTCATGTCTGTGTTCATAACTTCTGAAGAGTTTACAAAGTTCATCCCTTGTTCAAATCTAAGTCTTTCCACTTCTTGGTCCCAATTAAGGCCAAACTCCTCAACAAGCGTTTCGGCAGAAATCACACCATTTTGCTGTGCTGTAACAAGCATCTGAAGAGTTCCTGTATTGTCTTTAAGTCTTAATGGGTCAAAAATAATTGTTGGATAAATTAGCTCTTGCTGGCCACCCTCTCCTTCAGAATAGAAACCATTCCATTCGGCCACTTTTTTGAAAATTTTTTCTTGAATCCATTGAGCCACTTCTCTTCGCCAGGTTTCAAGTCTTTCATTCATGGCAAGCAAACCTACCTGGGCATTTCCGTAAGCTGGACCTTCACCATTAAGCAAAGCTTTGTTGACCATCAAGCCATCAAGAATTTCTTGATTCAATCCTTCTAGCTCGTCTGCCACAGGAAGAACTTGGCCATTTGCTCCAACAAATTTGTAATCAAAAGCATGAGGAACAACCAATGTAAGATTGGGGTCATTTGCTACAGCTGAAAGCTGGTCTTGTACTGAGTCAAGGTCTGCTTGTGAAGCTGGTCTTTCATTATCGCCAACCATGACAATTTTAGTGGGAATAATGTGCCTTTCTGCAATTAGCCACTGTGCTTGTCTTAATTTATCTTTATAAGCCAGTGTAACAAATAGTGGCTTCACAATTGATGTGCCATAATCAGACCAATAATCTGAGCCATATTTGAAGTGATGAATACACATGGGGTCTAGAGGAATGGGTTGTTTAGCTCTAATTTTAGCCTTTACCACATCTGGTATTTGGTCAAACAAATCTCTTGGATTTCCTTCCATTACCACTTTTATTTCTCTATCATTTGGTAAGTAAGCATAAGATGGCTCCATAGATACAAATCCAGGAGTAATCATAACAGAATCAGGATTCAAAATAGAAATTGATTTCCAACTTGCTCCTTGGTGCTCGCACAAATCACCAGTTCTAGGATTTATCATTCCTCCATGACAAACTGGACAGTCAATTTCTGTAAGGACAAAAGCATCTCCATACAAATGATATGAATTAGAAATTAATGGAAGATATTTTTGAAAGTTTAATTTTTTTATTAATTTTTCAAAATAATCTTTTACCACTCCAGATTTACATTCTAACTTCCATCCGTTAAATGGAAAGTTTGTGTAAAAGTTGATAGCTGCCGCCACTTTTGGCTCGTTATTTCGCCACCAGTTTGCCCAAAGATAAATTTCTTTTCTTGTGCTAGGTATTTGGAATGAAGATGGAGTGAGAAATGGTGAATAAAAGTTAGGAGCAGTTGTTGTGTTATTCAAAACATTCGAAGACATTTGAGCATATCTGCCACCGCTAGGACCAAGCCCCTTAGCTGTTCTTAGCTCCGCCCAGTTTTTAATACCTGGTTCAGCATTTTGCTGTCTTGCAGAAGTTTTTTGAAATACATTCGCTGCCATAGATGTCATGACAGAAGTAAGAGATGGTATGTTTAAATCGTTAGGCAAAGTTTTTTACTCCTAATTTTGATTGTACATAGATTTTATGAAAAATTACCTTTTCAACCTAGTTTGTGTTCCAATCTGTGGTATTTATAAAATTATCACCACCATTGTTGTAAATAGGCATATCTTTATTAATGTTTAGTAGACCATCAGAACCTTGACCTGTAGCTTTAATTCTTACTGGTTGTTTTACTTCATTCATAAGTTTTGGATTTTTAATTACATTATCTCTTTCAGGATTTAAGGCTTTTTCTAATCCCACTTCATCTGTTTCATTTACATCAACTGAAGGAATTACGGGCGAATTTGTAAAATTGGTTTTGTCTTTAGCTTGATAATATTGAGTTAAAGCATTTTGATTGTAAGTGTTAACATAGTCTTTGGCTAATTTATACCAAGACATTTTATTCACCCATAGCTTCTCGCAATTGTTGCTCTAATGTGTCAAGCTCATCTTCATCAAAAACATCTCTGACAGTTTTGAGCATTTTTTCTAAAGCTTCGTCTGTAGCCAAAACTGTTGGTTTTTCTTTTGTATCTGTATTATTTTTCTTATGAGATGCTTCTAATTGTTCTTCCCAAGGTTTAGTTGTTACAGTTTCTGTAAGTTTTTCTTCTCTAATCATTCTCATATCTTGAGAATCTTGGTCAGACATAGGGAACTTAGTTCTTTGACCTGGTTCAAGATTTGATGTAGTTTGTTCTACAGGCATTTTATCATAAACATTCAATGCTTGCTCTTGTGTTATTACATGGTCGTTGAGCCATTTAACATAGTTGCAGCCCACAGAGCCGTCTGGATTAAGTCTAGAGTCTACACAATAATCTCTACAGCTTGAAATTGCCATAGGGACAGGGTGGCCTGATTGAAAAATGCCTTTTGGACACATTTGATAGCCTTCACCAATTTGCTGCTTGATTGTTACAAATGCTGTTCGAACATTTTGAGCAGGATTTGTTCGGGCAAAAATTTGATGTAATGCCTTAGATGCGTCATCAAGCTCGCCTCTTACTACTTTAGAGCAAGAAGAAGCTAAAACTTCTCTAGTGTTTTCTCCATCAACATATTTTGCTAAAAAGTTAATTAATTTTGCTGCTCGATGTTGATACTCTACGATTGAATAAGATTGTGTGTCATTCAGCTCATTTTCCAATTTAACAGCTTCATTTGAAGCGTTTCTTACATTTTGTAAATAATTGAAAGCTTTTCTAATTCCAGAATTAAGTATTTCTTTCTTAACTGATTCTAAAGAGTTTAACAGATTTTTGCCTGCTACTTTATTTTGTAAAAGATTTGAAGAGAAACCATCTGGGCATAGCTTGTAAAAACAATTTACAATTAAATCATCTTTTGCAAAATCATTTCTTGAAAGCGCTGAAGCTTCTTTTAATACCACCTCGTCTTTTAAAGCAGTTTTAATCAAAACAATAACATCGGTTCCAGCTAACTTTCTCATAATTTCACTTCATAATTTCTTTAAGAGCTTCTTCAGACATGCCTCTATCTTTAAGAACATTCTTAATTTTACTAATCATAGTTTTCACGCCAGAGCGGTCCGCCACCTCTTTACCAAAGGTATTATTTTTGGAGTTCATTTTTTGTAAAGAGTTCAACCAGCAAATTGAGGCGATTAACTCAGCATTTGAACGCTTTGAATAATCTAAATCTAATCGTGGCCAATCTTGAGCTGTATTAGGCAAAGTTTGTGCTTCTTTTTTGTGAGTTTTTCTGTGTTTTTTCTTGTTGTATTCTTTAACAATTTTCACAGCATTTGAGATTGTGTCTTCGTTCCATATTTTTTCTTTCAAGAGGTAACGCACAATTTCTCTTTTCTCAAGACCGTGGTCAAGAAGTTTACCCACTTTACCCATTAGAACCCTAAAAGGATTTCCGCGAGCTTTTTTCTTCTCTTGCTTTTTTTCTTGCGCAAATCTATTAAAATTAAAATTATTATTGCTCATTTTTTTATGCCCCTCTAAATCTTCAATTAATTTTTGTATTAAGCCTTTTGAGTTTGGGTATGGTTTTCCGCTTATCGGGTCTTTTGTGACTACACCCATTTGTGCATCAGGTACTTTGAATGCTCCTAAAATTTGACCCAATCTATCAGAATATTCTGGAGTTTGGCATCTGCTTCTTAGGTTTTCAATTTGTACGCAAATAATTTTGGGGTCGTTTTCATCCATGCAATGATTCAAAACTTGAATAATTTCATCAATTGCCACGCCCCCCATTTGCGATACTTTAATCATCCAGCTCTACACCGATACTATCAGCGAACTTAGCAATGATTGAGCTATTTTCGAGAGCTTTCATTGTTCGTGCTGCAATAGCCTCCTTATTTTGCCATTGGTCGATTCGCTCAGAAGGGTCCACGCCCTTTCTTGAAATTTTAGCCTTTCTGGTACTGTTTGATTCTCTTACCATTTCTCTCATGGCATCTTGAGCATCTGCATAAAAATCATCAAATGTGTTGAAATTGCCATTGTGAAGCGGGGTTTCATTAGCAAGTCTACTTACACCCAAGCCTCTGTAGGGTAATACATTTGCTTTTCTTAATTGACTTGCTTGTTCTCTTTCCCAATTTTGATGAGCCACAGCTTTCTTTTCAGCAGCTGTTCTTCTGTCAAAAATTGCATCAGATTGTTTTTGAGATTGATTAAATGCATCGGATAAATCATCAAACTTAGGCTCCCAAATAGAAAACCCATTATCAAGTAAGCTTTCAGCATACTTATTATTGTCAAAATTGATAGACCTGATGTTATCTTGGCCAAAAAGTTCTGATTTTTCACCAGCAAATCTTTGGCCATAACCTGCTCTTCTAATTCCACCTTCGGCTTCGTCATAAAGAGCAGGCTTTGGCGCTTCGTATTCATGCTTAATAAGTCCAGCTTCTTTAAAGCTTTTCAACCTATTTTCGTAAACGGATTTACTGCTTGACGCTTCTCTTAAAAGACCTTCAAACTCATCAGCAAATGTAATGTCGTGATTTTCAAAAAGAGCATCACTCACTGAAGTAGGCAGATTATTTAGTTCTGAAGCTTTTTTGAATATTGACATTTAATTAATTCACCCTTTTTCCGTTGTCGTAGTCAGCAGCTACCATTGGCCAGAAATCTTTATCTTGGTATCCAAGAACATTATTCCAGTAATCAATAAACTCTGATTTTGAATCTTGTGAAAGTTTTGCCTCTTTAAGTAAAGATTTAACTAAAGATTGTTTTGTGTTTTCAGAAATGTTTGTTGCCATCACTTCTCTTACTTCATTTGCTAAAGCTTCCACTTCTTTAGAAACCACTGGAGCGCACATTGAATCTACGTATTCTTTTGGCATTCCTAGCGAAAAGGCTACTTTATTGAAAGCTTCTCGCTGTGCTTTGCTGAACTTAGTTGGTGATGTGAATGCCATAGCTTCCATAGTTCCATCTTTCTTATTCTCTAGTGCTTTGACAAAATACTCAGGAGCTTTACCGTTAAACGAATCAACTAATTGCTGCAAGTCATCTACACTCATTTCATCAAGTTGATTTTTGGGTACTTCTTGCTCTATACTTTCAGCCATTTTAACAATAGCTTCTCTTTGTGCCATTCTTTTTGTGATATGAGCTTCTTTAGTCATTTTTGTTTCAATAGCACTTGCAATTCTTTGTCGATTAGCCTTTCTTGCCGCTAAGATTGTGTTGACGAGAGCAGTATCACCAGCTGCTTGTGCTGCCTCAATAGCTTCAGCACTGATTTGGTTTGGATGTGTAAATGCAATTTTTCTCATAGCTTTATTTGTGTTTGCTCCTTTCATTCTATGCTCAAGTTCTGCTTTGCCCTCTTCTTCATGTTTTTCTTCTTCTTTGGTATCTGCTTCACAATCTTCAGCATAATCATTCATGGCTTCAACCATTTCATCTTCTTCTTCTGCATAATCGGCATAATCGCTCATGCCTTCAGCCATTTCAGCCATCTTGAGAAGATGTTTGATTTGCTCATCTTGAGAACTTGCATACTTATTGTTTTGCATGTTTTGCTCTACAGAACTCCAATCAATTCCGCTAAACGAAATTTTAGAACCCATGTCTACGTTTGTGTTGTTAGGAAAAACTCTATCTGCCATATTTTACTCCAATAATTCTATTTTCTAAGATTATTTACTTTTACCTCTTATTAGTTTTATTTTCTGATTTTCTGGCAGGCAAAAATCTCCTACCTTGATATCATATTCTTTTGGTAAGTCAGAATGTCCTTCTAATACAAATTTTGTATTTGGATATTCTGCCCTACACGGTTTTTCTTGATGAGCATCAAGCTTACCTATGTTTTTAATTTCATAATTTTCATCCATAAAAAGCAATGAAATTGGGTAGTCTACATTTTTATTCCAAAAACTGTGGTCATCTAAATGCTTAAAAATAAAAAAAGCACATTCATCATTAGCCAAAGGTTTTGAGAACATTAGTCCTTTGGCTAATTGCTCAGGAGTTTGGGCGATAAACCTAACGTTTAAATGCATATTTTTTAATCATGTAAGCAAGATTACTGCCTTTGAAAAAGTCCTCATCAAAATCACTTTCGTCAAAATCGTCACCAGAATAAGAAACGGGCTCTATTGGTTTTTCTGGTTTTGGTTTATCAGATTGTGTTGGAGGGGTAATCTTAGGCTGAATTGGCATCATTGATTTCATGAAACCACCTTCTTGAAGCCTTCCACCTCTGATTCCCATAGCTTGCTGAAGTCTTTCTTGAACATTTTGTCTGGTAAGATTTTCTGCATCTTCTCCAATCAAATGATAAGGCTGTGACCTCAATTCATTTGTTCCTACATCAAATGTGTAAGGAAGTTTCCCACCTCTGTAAATAGCTGATTGTACTTTTTCAATTACGTCTTGTTGCTCTTCATCAGATAACTCTGAAAACTTTTCGCCGTATTCTTCGGAAGCTTTTTGCATGTAAGCTGCCATCATCATTGGAGTGGTGTGTTGGAAAAGACGATATTGTGTCATGTCTTTTGGTTTATGAATCACTTGTTTTGTTTCAGGGTCTACTTTTGAGCCCAAAACTTTTAATGTTTCAGAAATTAAATCAGATTGTTCTGCTTCGTCCTCTGTAAGATTTTTAATTCTCTTCATGATTATGTGCTCAACAATATCAATCTGAGAAAGTTTTGCCCTTCCTCCTTGCGGTCTATTTTTTATACCAGGCAAACTTACTTTCATAGCTTGTTTAGCATTAATGATAAGTTCAGATTTAATAATTGACTTGATTATGTCTTTGGTTAATTCTTGATTTTTTCCAGTGGCCCATTTTGGCAATTTATAAAAGTTTTGCTTGAAAATATAATCAATTATTTTATTTAAGTCCAAAGCCTGTAATTGTCTGTTTACTTCATCCTGCACTTCTCTGAGGCTAAACTCTTGTATTTGTCCTTTTTGACCAGGAATACGCTTTTGTGCCCCGTAGTTATCTTTAATAAACTTGAATGTGTCTGTGTAAAATTTATCAAAGTCAGCTTGGGCTTGTGCAGAATCTTCGTCAACAAATTTTGAAACAAGATTTTGAATTTCTTGCTGACTCATGCCTTGTGTAATTAATGGTTTTACTTTTTCAATTACACTTGATGTAATTTCGCCAGATAATCTTTGTTTTAAGTCCTTAAATGCTGGGTAAAGCTTTCCAGCAATGAAGATGCTTAAAATGTCAGACTCTTCGTCTCTTAAAATTTTATTAAAAACGGCTTCAAGTGCGGTTTCTTTATCTTCTACATCACCCTGCGCACCTTCTTCAAAAATTGCATTGAAGCTAGCTAAAGCACCTTCGTCTATTGTGCGTTCTTTGAACGTGTCGCCCTCTGAAACACCAGACATTTCTAAAGAAGATTCACCTTTTGATTGTTGTTTTTGTTTTCTTTGTTCCACAAGTCTTGTAGCTGAACTTAAAGCTCCATTCAAAAGGCCTTTTAGTGTAAAATCATTTGCATTTGCGCCGTTGTACTTTTCCAATTGGTTCAATGCACTTTCAATGAATTTAACAGGCATAAACTCACCCACTGCTTCAGAAATCTCTTCATTTTTTGCTTTAGAAATAACAAAAGCACTCATGATATTAAGATTTTTTTGTAATTCATTTCTTATGTCTTGAGTTTTGTATTCGTATTTACCAGGCTCTGACAGCAAGCTTCGAATTCTTTTATTGGGCAAATCAAGCATTTCATCAAACATACTATCGCTTTGAGCAATTTTAAGCATAGAGAAAAATATATCAGATGTTTTTTTGCTGTTTGTGTCCTTATGTGCTTGCTTGGCAAGTAATTCTAAAACGCTTTTATTAAACATTATTCTCCTTTTTTGGCAATTCTTGAAAATGAACGAAAATCAAATTTATCAGATGTTCTGTTTTCTTTTAAACTATTTTTTGTTGAAAGATAAGCATCTCTAAGAGCAGTTCTTCCCCTTTCAGTAATTTTTACCGACCTGCCGTATCCTGAAATCAAACCTTCTGCCTTCAAAGCTAAAACTGTATTTTCGTCAATTTCAGTAGGAACAGAGCAATACCTTTCGTTTGAATCTGTTACTGCTGTGACCACAAAATCTGTATTTTTATCAATATCTTGAAGAGCTGCAATCGTATTTATAGAATATCTTGTGTTGCTTTTGGCAGAAGCTGTAGTTTGAAGCAAAATTGATTGTAGCTCAGAAAGTTGAAATTCAGGCTGCATAGATTCACCAAATGTAATTGGCATACTTTCTTGTTTATGAATTGGTACGATAGGCTGTGGCATAAATTATTTTTCTCCTTTGTTTTGATTTTATCCTCTTGGTTTGAGATTTTTCCAATATTCTGGCCCTTGATTTATATCGTGAGCTTGGTCCCAAGTAAAGTAGTCAAGACTTCCATTCATTGAAGGTGAATTAACCATGTAAACAGGGTCTACATAAGCTGGACCGGGTGTGGGGTCTTCACCATGCATTTCACCTTCCATGTTAAGTTTTTCATCTGAATCTGTTTTAAGATTTCTATAATCTGGTAATCTATAATATAATTCTTTATAAAATTTTCTATCAAATTCATTGAAATCTTGTTCATTTCTTTGCCAAGTGTAAAACCTTGCCGATAGAGGCAATTCATCAATAGCTGAAAGATTATAAGGCCATGCAGCGGTTTTTACAAGTTGGTCTTGAAATAAATCGGCAAGCCTATAGCATCCATTTTGCTCTAACAAATCAATTGCTTTCAAAACATTTTTCAAAGTATGCTCACCCCGAAATAAGGATTCCTGCTGTACATAGGGTCGGAAGATACACTCAACATATCATTTTGAGAATAATCATTTAACCCTGAATTAGTATATGGACCTTCATTAGTCACACCTCTTTCTGGATATTGTCCTTTGAGCATTCTATCCCAGTCAAGAGTTTTTTCTAAATTAGTACCTTGTCCGCCAAGATTGTTTGGATTATTTTTTAAAGCTTCTAATTTACTTTCTAAACTAATGTTATTTTTTTTTGATTCAGGAGTTACAGCTGATGGCAAATCGTACAAAGGTTTTGGATTATTGAAAGAAGGAGAGGTTCCAGGCTGCCAAGAATACATTAAGCCTGTAAAATAAGCATGCATGTCAATTCTTTCAGGGCTTTGCTTTTCTTCAATATATTTATCAATTCCGTCTTCAGGCTCGTAAATTGGGTCGTAAGGACCAAGCCAAGGTTCTTTCAGTTTGTTTCCTGTGAGATTTAAAGGATTATCTTCATCTTCATACTCTTCCACTGTAGGTAAAAATTGGTCAAGAAGTGGAGGAGCCGTTTTTGGCCTGTAATAGCTTGAAGTTTTAGAAGCTAACTTATTAAAATCTATATTATCATTTCTTCTAAATTCATGAAGAAGCTCTTCTACTGTCTTGATTTTTTTTGGAATAGGATTTTCTACAGGTTTTTCCTTCCCCAAATCTTTTATGTATTGTTCTTTATTTCTTATTTTCTTTTTTAGGTTAAGTTTTGTTCTTTCATCAAAGTCTAAAAGATATGGCTCGGCATCAAGCTCTAAATTATCATGAAAAGTTTCTAGCAAGCTTTCGATTGGTCTATCGAAAGAAAGTATGTCAGGTTTTCTATAGAATCCCATTAAGTCATCCATAGATGTGTCGCCAGAAAAATTGTTTACACCGTAACCAGCATATCCACTTGGCCCTCCACGGAAATTTGGAGAACCACCTGGCGAAAACGGAGCATACTGACCACCTACACCACCATATTGACCAAGCCTGATACTCATCCTTGTTTTATTCTAAAAGTGTAGTGCTTTTACCTTAAGCCTCTGCCTGTATATGCCACCCTTGCTCTTGGTAAAGCTTTTGCCATCATCATTTCTGCATCTGCTTCATAAATAACAGCCGAAACAGCATCTGGGATGTCATCTTTATAACCTGATAGTGCTTCGATAATTTGCCTTCCATTTCTCCATTTTTTTTGGAGAAACATAAATTGGTCTTTTGCCTCAGGTATCTCATTTATTTCCATCCATTGGTCTCTTGAGTCTTTTACTCTACCGCCTGACATTTTATAAAATCTTATCCTCTTATCTCTGAAAGCTTCAAGCAGATTTAGATAAATTTTATCTTTGTACTCTTTATTAAACACTCTTAATACTACAGGAAGCCCCATTTGTTGAAGTTTATTTATAGTTTCCATTGAGCCCCATTGGTCAAAGCTAATTTGTTTAAATCTGAACTTGTCATGAAGTTGCAAAAGATATTCTTCCACTTCTCTTACTGGCACAGGTTGTTTCATCTTTTTAGGAGCCCAAAAATGAATGTGAACAATATTAAAAGATTTTATCATTTTACCATTCAAATCTCTTATTCCAGTGGGCACTGCCTCACATACAGCTATGCAATAATAATCAGACCTATTTGCTGGGTCTACGTGGCAATAATATTCGCCAGAAGTTTCACGCTTTTCCATTCTTGATACTTGTGTTGAATTAACAAAGGCATAATCTACATCTTCTGGAGAAAGAAATGGATTCTGCGAGTTATTTCCAAACTCTGCACCAAATTGCATGTTGTACTCGATTGGGTCATTTTTTCTTTGTGCCTCTAACCAAAGTTTGTCAATGTTCGCATTTATTTGCCATGTGGGTATTTTTAACACCAAAGTCATGCTGTCTTCAAGTCTAGTATTATAAAGTGTAAATAACTGGCCAAAAGGGCCCTTAGGGTTGGACAAACAAATAATCTTTCCTTCTTTACCAAATGTTGCGATAGAAGGTTTCAGTTCATCGTATAATTTTTTATCAATTCCAGAGTTTGGATTATCTCCAGCCATAGCAGCAAGCTCGTCTAGAATAATGCACCAGCAGGTTTTACCAACCAAGCCAGATGCAGAGGACGAGCCGCATTTCAGAATAATTGTGCCATCAAGCTCGGCTAAACCTCTAGCTTTTCTTCTTTCGTTTTCTTCAATGTCTCTGTCGGTTAAAAATTTCATTTCTAAAGCATTGTCCACTCCAATGTATTTTTGAAAGAAAGGAGAAGATACAGCACCATTCTTCATAGGTGTAAAGATTGAGTCTTTTGCCTGGTCTTCATTTTTAGCCACGTTCAAAATTACCACTTCTTGAAAATCTGGCAAACCAAGTTTTTTTTGTGGATGCTTCATTGACAATAACCTATAAAGCTCATACAAGGCTATGGCAACAGTCATAAACGACTTAGAACCCCGTCTTCCAATAATCAAAACAAGCTCTTGAAATTTATTCCTTAATTTATTTTTGATTTGCAACTTTACTGCTTCATCAGGAATTTCATCTATTAAATCAATTTCAGATTGAAATAAATCTTCTGGCTCAGATTCAAGAATGTCTGTTAAAATTTTCTCAGATTCTTTATCAGCTGAAATTTTTATTTCATGATTTAATCTAGTTTGTTTAGTTTTTAAAGGACATCTTTCGCACTTTAAGCACCTTGAATTTAATGGCTTTAGTACGGATTGATAATTTTCTTCTTTTTCGATTTTTTCTGCACATTCATTTTCATTATCAACCACATACTTCCACACACAATCTGAGCAACCTACGGCTTCTTCTTTCTTGGATTCATTAAACTCTAAGATTGTGTTTCCTTCCGAGCCAGCATAGAATAATTTTAATGCTAGAATCTGCCAGGGATAAGGTCTTAAATTAAGATAGTATGGATGAGTGATAAATGTTTCAATATCTACAAGCTTGTTCGGATTGTATTTAGATTGGTCTTTTGGCTCAGGAGGCGGAACTTCATATCTTGAGCTGTATTCTATCTCAATTTCATCACCGTCTAGTTGAGCAAAAATTTGTTCTAACTTTGCTGCATCTCGCAACATTTTCTCGCGTTGCTCAATAATTTGCTTTTGTTGTTTTTTCTTATCCATCTTATGAAATAGATTGCTTTAATGCTTTGGTTTTTTCTCTAATTATTCGTTTATCTTCATCATTTGTCATTAAATCATGCAATTCATGTAACACTTCAAAAACGTTTGGCAATCCAAGAGAGTTATCATCTCGTTTTTCTTTGATTAAGAGAAGCTTTCCTGTGAGTTTCTCAATCATTGAAGCTCTTTTCAAAATATCATCAGGAGATTTGGCTTTGATTCCTCTTACATCATTGATTTCCATCAGAATCATAGTTTCAGCTAACTCAAACTCTCTATATTTCCATCTGGAAACTTCATGTTCTCTGTCTTCATAATGAAGCAAGCCTGGAGTTTCAATTTTATTCAAGTCACAATGGTACTTTATATGCTGATTAACTTGAGTCCAATTTAGTTTTGCCAGAAAGTGTTTTTCAAAAAACTTAATAGTGGTGTTTATTTTTTGTCCGCAATCAATGTACACATGCTCTAATAAAGTTCTATGCGGAGAGTTGCAAATTGCACATTTTGGAGAATACAATTGAGGATATTCTATCCCAGAAACGTTTAGATTGTATGGAACTACTGGTTTTGCTTCTGCCTTTAAAGTGCTGAATAGAACTAAACTATCTGCATCATTTATTGTAACTAATTTTGTATCATCTAAAATTATGTTATCAATTACAGGCTCATTTGAAGATGTCATAAATAAGTTATACAGGCTAATTGTAAAAATTAACCTGTATATTGGAACTGCTTAGTATTAAAGACCAAGGTCTTTCTTAATTTGTGAATAAGGAGACGCTTCTTCGTATGCCAAAATAACATACTCATCAGGAAAGCCAAATTCAGCATAATTTGAGCTTGCAAACTTGTTGCTTGTTGAAATTACGGGCTTATAAGAAGCCTTTACTGTTTTACCATTGTGCTCAATTTGATATACTCCGTCATCTACTTTGGCCACTCGGCAATTTTTTCTAATTTTTCTAGCTCTGCAAACATTTTCAGCAAGCTCAGAAATAATAGATGGTTTCATAAATGCATGAAGTGTGGCATAGTGAACAGAATTAGTGTAAGCTGTGTCGGCAATTTTTTGGAATGTATCCAATTCTTTCTTTGAAAGTTTCATCAGAGGGTTTTCTCCTTGAGTCATAATCTTGACGAACTTAGTGGGGCCTTTGGCTTCAAGCACTCTTTCAAACTTATACGAAAGGTCAGAATATTTCTTAGGCAAAGTTTCTTCTGCTTCTACCTCTTCGGTTTCCTCTATCTCTTCATCCTTGCTTGCCATTTTTAGAGCTTCCTTGATTAGATTTTGCTTATATCCTTCAGAAACTAAAATTTCTTCAATTTCAGAATGATTGTAAGCGTTTCTCTCTAAAAGCGGGGCGATTCTTGATTGAATAGTACGGAATTGAAGCTTGTCGTTGGTGTTGTTGGAATTTGTCCAATTGTAAAAAATTTCACTGTCTTTTTTTTGCATGAGAACCCTCTAGAACACTTCTAAAAATAGAAGCACAAAACTATAGTAATAATGAAACGCATTTTTTATAACCGTTTTTCTAAATTTTCTTTCAAAATTTTTATTGCCTTATTTAATCTTTTACTTACTGCGGCTTGTGAAACATTTAAAATTACAGCACATTCAGATTGTGTGAATTGTTTGAAGTAAATTAAATCTATAATTTGTTGAAGTTTTTCGGGCAAATTATCAATCTCTTCCCTAAGCTCTGTGTGTTCTTCAAAAATGCTACAATTTTCGCAAGGCTCATAAAAATCATGCTCATCTAAAGGCACTATTGTTACATTTTCAGTGTATTTAGATTTAACTTTTGCAATCATGTAAGATTGTATTCTTGTCTCCAAAAAGTAGGAAAAAAAACTTTTGTTCTTGTCATATTTTTCACAAAGTTCTTTGAGAATGAAAATGCTTTCAGACATCAAATCGTCCTTTTCTACAGTTTTATATCTATTACAAACTCTTGAGGCGGTTGCTGAAATAATTGGTCTATAAAAATCACAAAGCTCACTGAGAGCCTCTGAGTCATTTTGTTTTACTTTTTCAACTAAGTAATCTATATGGACGTAATCATTAGAGAGCATTTTCTTTAAACTTATAAAATAGCTTTATCATTTCTACTTTCGGATTAGAACCCTCTCTAACATTCTTTAAGCACACATCAAAATATCCCACACAATCTAGCACACAATCTGAATTAATGAGATTTAATTTTTCTTTTATTTTATTAAATCTAAATTCATTGTTTACCACTGAGTCACTGTAGATTTTCTTGTGAGAATAAAAATTACTTGCCCCAGTTTGTATCACTTCAAGATAGTCCTTGGAAGTTTCGCGTATTCTGTTAAAATAGTCTTCGAAGTTTTTATCGTTTATGTATTTAATTTGCTCCAAGCATTTTATGTTGCCGCTCCATAACAAATCCGTAAACCTCCAAATATCAAAATATGACTCAAATACTTGTTGATAAATATTTATGTCTCCGATTTCGTATAAGTCAGAAATTAAACATAAATCAAACCACTCATAATTTTGTTTAGAGCCTTTATACTTTAAGCTATTTTTCTTGAATGGCAATGAATTCAAGTTAGTCTTGAACATTGGAAAAACCTTTTTAAAAGAATCAAAATCTGTTGTTGGTATAGGTTCAAAACTTAATAATTGAGCTTTCTGCTTAATTTTTTTAATGTAATCAAGTCTCTGGTCAATGTTTTTGTCCATGAAACATAAAATAAACTTATCCAAATTTTGCTTTTCTAAAGTTTCTTTATCTGGGTCAAAAAATACATAGTAATCCACATTTCCAAAAAGTGAAAACGGATTAATTTTCTCTGGGTTAATTTCAATCTTTTTACCTTCTGTCAGCTCGTAAAGCTTCTCAAGAATAAAAAAAGATTCTCCTTCTAAAATGTAGTTGGACATAGTAATATTAATGTGCTACCGTGAGTGAGTTTACAAATGTAGAAACTATCACTCATTTCTATAAAATCAAGATTTACCCAAGATGATTGAAGAGATTCTAAGCAATCCAAGAAGTATTTTGAGTTGTAAGCCGAAGTAGCATCACCTGTGCATTCTTCGGTTACCACGTTTTCTTTAGCGGCTAGATTATTTTCTTTCGATTCTAAATTAAGCTTTCCATCTTTAATGTTGAAATTAACAGATGATTCATTGAATACACCATTGAAAAACTTCAGAGTTTTAGATAATTCATAAACTGATGCTTTAATTTTAGCATTGGAATCTTTTTTAATCCAGTCCCTAACTTGGTCGGGAAATGTTGAATTACTTTGTTCAACGAAAAATGTGAGCTTGCACTTGTCAGATTCAAACAAAACAGAGCGTTTATTGAACGAGCATTTATTGAATAATTGCTCATGAAAAACATTTTTCAAAATAGCTGGAGCTTTTTTGGGCAAAAATATCTCCATTGCAGAGCTTGATGTAATTGGCAAACTAGATGAGTAAAATGAAGGACCATTTGTGCTTTGAATATTGAATGCGTTTATGTCAATCTCACAATGAATTGCCGTTAAAGGGTGGTCTTGAAAATTATTTGAGCAAAACTTTGAAGCAAAATTAAGTTTTGATATAATTTCATGAGAATTTTCAACATCAAAGGAAACTACATACTCGCCAATTTGGCCCAAATCAACTTCCGCTTCTACCACTTGAAGAGCCATTTTTGATTTTTTATCAGAGGTAGAAACAAGACAAGATTTTTTGTCTTTGTCATAAACTAAAATGATACTGTCGGCTGAAACATATTTCACAAACTCAAGAAGAGTAGATGTTTTAATACAAAAATCACAATCTTCGTCGGCAGAAATTACCGAAATTATTTCTTCATAAAAAGTAAAAGAACCCTTAGCAGACAGTGTTAAATTCGAATCGCTAAAAGACAAACTGACAACAGATTCAGAAGTTTTCTTTTCACAAGCATCAAAGCATCTTGATAGGGCCACTCTTAGTAAATCTGTGGATAAAATTGCTTTCATACATATTTATACGTTCAAACCACTGAAAGATTTGTAGTAAATCCTATAAGGGTTTCAACAAAGAAAGATGTTCCAAAAGCTGTTCCAATAGATGAAAATCCTAAATTTATCTGAGAGTGAGTTTCTAGATAGTATTGATAAGTTTCGCTCGATTTTTTTCTAATTCTCATCAATGCATTATCCACAGTTTTTGGTTTCACTTGAAGTGCATCAGCTATGTCTTTATATGAAGAAGAATATGCATATTGACCAAAAATAGACATTTCAAGTTTTGTCAATCTTTCTGAAATCATTTCTAAATTGGTACTAAACTCTTCTTGAATTATGTACTGATTTAGCAAATCGCTGTTTGGGTCAGGAATATAATCAGCATAAGTTTGTATACCATCATCATCGCTTTGTGAAACAGGAGCACTTAAGCTCACAGCCTCATTTTGTAACCTAAACTTCTGAGTATTTGCGTGTGACATTGCTGTAATCAAATGCCTTTTTACACACAAACTCAAACTAAAATTTTTGAAAGACATTCCAGCATCTGAGTCAAAATCCTTAACCGCTTTCCAAACACCAAGTCTACATTCCTGAATTACGTCTTGCTCATCGCTTCCAACAATGTAAAACTTATGAGCAATTTTTTTTATTTCTGGGTCTAAGATTTTAAGAATTTCATCAAAAGATTTTTGGCAACCCTCTTTTGCTTTTCTGGCTAATGTAGTTAAAATGTGCTCATTATCTTGCATTAGGTTAATTTTACAGAAAAAAAACCTAATTTACATCTTACTTATAGCTTTTAGTACGTTTATTTTAGAAATAAGTTTTATATTTTGAAGTATTTTGAAATCTTTTAAAATATCTGTGACACAATCTGCTATCAAAAGCAATTTTTTGCCATCGTAAGGCACACTATTTTTGTCTACCAATCTTTGAGTAATTAAATCAGCTAAGTAATCAGCATACTTATTCATTAATGAACCTGGGTCAATAGAGTTGTTGAATAATTCGTCTAAAAGCTGGATAGCTTTTACTGCTTGTTTATCACAAATTAATTCAGTGAGTAGCTTAAAATTGTTTATACTTGTTGTTCCGACAATTTGGCCTACAGCCTCAGGATTATCAAATACAGAAGCACATTGCTCAAAAATATTTATGGCTGTTCTGGCAGAGCCATCAGCAAATGAAATTATCATTTGTGCCGATTCATCGTTGAAATTAATGTTTTCACCGTTACAGACATTGCTTAAAATTTTAATCAAAGCTTTATCAGACAACTTTATAAATGGCATTATCTGGCATCTGGAACGAATTGCTGGTAACACTTTATTGATTTCCGTGGTGCAGAAGAAAAACTTTACATGTTTTGGCGGCTCTTCAACAGTTTTAAGCAAAGCATTTTGAGATTGTGTAGTTAGCATATGACAATTATGAACGAGAGTAAAATTTGCTACATAATTATGATTATCTTCCACCTCAATATCGTAAGTATATTTTCCGTGTAATTTTGCTGGTTTTTTTTCAATGAATACCGCATCAATAAGTTGATATAAATTTTTATCAGAGTGGTCTTCTTTCAGCAAATAAACTGGTTTAATTTGTTTGAATTTGTTTCCTAAAATTAAATTTTTTGGAAATTTGTGATTTAAAATCTCATTACAGCAAAATGGGGCAATGAGATTAAGAAACTTTATTGCCGAGTCTTTGTTTGCTCTAATGAACCACTTATTTCTGGTTTTATCAAATTGTAAAACAAAATCAATATTTGCCTCTTCTTTGAAATATTCTTGTATCAAAATATTCTCTTCTTTTGAAAAAGAGTGAGTAGAAATGCTAATTCCGGTCAGCTCACCTTTAGTATTGAACGAACTTGACCCATCATCTAGAAACCATGCAGCCCAAGAAATTGGATTTAGTTTATTCAAAAAGTTTCTTGTTACAATTTTTCTTCCGTTTATTATCAAATCATCATAAAGCTCATTGAGCTCCTTGCATGATAAAGTTGTCAAAATTAATGATTTTTCACCATAGCCATTATTTTTAATTTCTTTGTAAGAAGCAACTAAATCACCAAGAATTTCTTTTTTAAGTTCGGCCCAGTTTTTTTGTTTTACTGAATGAGTAAATTTTATTCTGCTAAGATTTTTTTTTGAGATACTGCCATCTCCTAACAAAGTTCCTCTTAAGAACATCATAGCATCATTATTTATTTCAAATTTCCTAGTTTTGTAATCATAAATTTTTTTCCTAGTTTTGCATTTGGTTCTCTGAACAACTTTAATTTTATCATTGATATTCAAATTAGCAAGAGTAATTTCACTGCTTTCATGATTAAAAATTTTATGATTTTCAGATGCTCTTACTTTAAAAATTTTATTTGTTTTTGTTGACTTAAAACACCAGTCAAAAACTTCTTTCCTTGAATTTTGAAACCAATTTGTAATTTTTTTATATTCAAAACATTCTTTGTCAAAGTTATATGATAAAACTTCAGCTCCAATTTTATTTTTGACAATTTTTCCTATTGAAGTTCTTGTTCCATCTTTGAGTTCAACTTTACAATTATAATCCAAGCACTCATCAAAAATAATAAACTTATACTCAGATTGTATTGGAATTGTGTTAACTACATCAGAAACAATAGCTCTAATATCATCTACGCCATTATTAACAGCACAGTTTATCTCCACATAATCAGGATGGCTTCCAGAAATTGCTAAATGTTTATTTTTTTCATCTAAATACTCAGACATACACAATCTGGCAGCAGAAGTTTTTCCAGTGCCTGGAGGGCCGAAAAATAAATAAGCATGATGACTTAGGCTGTCTTTCGACAGCCCTTTATTATATTTGCTTTGAATCAAATTATCAAAAGATTGTGGGCGATATTTGTTATATAGACTCATCCTCTTCCTCTAAACCAAAAATAATAGTTTCGTCGCCAAGCAATTCCGGTAGGTGACTGTTTGTTCGCCAATCTTTTGCATGGCCAAGGTCATCTAAAGTATTAAGAATTCTAGAAAACTCATGGACATCCTTTCTTCTAATTTTGCCATCCATTTTAGGATGGCAAGAATAAAGAGCGTCAAGCATAATCCATTCTAACAGCGAGCCTTCACATTTTTGATAGAAATCATAAGTCATTGCTATACAATAGAGCTTCGCATCCTCTTGGGAATCTTGTGTGTGCTTTACCCATTCATTTTTAAGCCCTAAAACTTCATAGGTGAAGTTGTCATTTAAATCACCGCCCTTAAAGGCAAAAAAGATTTTTGTTAAATCAATGTAGCCAACAAGATTTATGTACTTTGCTTTTAATTTTTTAGCAATTTCTAAAAGCTCTTTTGATTCAGAGTATGTCACAGATTTCCCCATCAGATGTTTTCCTCCCCGTATCGAATCATTTTACTAGCCCCAGTAGAGCCAAAGCCACCATTACGGTCATTTTCGCTGTTAAGCTCATTACTAATAAGCAAATTAATTTCTGGGAGAGGAAGAATAATCAATTGGCAAACTCTATCACCAATTTCATAACAATTGTCTCCCATTTTGTGAAGTCTTAGCTTTACTTCACCTCTGTATCCAGAATCTATGATGCCCACTGAATTTTTTACCATTAAATCATATTTGGTAATTGAGCTTCTGGCAACAATCATACCAAAATAACCATTTGGTATTTCAATTTGGAATCCAAGTCCGTATTCAAGAAAATCATTTGTTTCATTGAATGAGTGTGCATAGCAATCAAAACCAGCGTCAAAGCTATTAGCTTTTAAAGGAAGCTGAGCGTTTTCTGAAATAAGTTTTATCTTAACGTCCATGCTTATATATACGAAAAAAAATGTCCTACGCAAGATTTTCTTATATTTTTCAAAACTTGATTTATGTTCCTGAAATTGCAATTAAAGTATTTAGATGCTTCCATTTGGCTATCAAAAATCATTTCTTTTCCGGTTTTCATGCATGTAGCTTTAATTTTTTTTCTAATTTTTTTTGAAATGAATGAGCTTTCAAGTTCTTTTTTAGAAAGTTTTTTAAAAGAAAAAAAATAATCTAAATTTGTTCCCGCCCCGTAGCATATTTTGCATATTCTTTTATAATTAATCCCTAATTTTCTGCTGGCTTCTCTTGCACTAGGGAACTCAATTTCTTCAAAAGAACGATTATAAGCAAAAATTTTTTTATTATTTGTAATTTTTCTTACTTTAACATTTCGGAAATACATTTTACCCGAAGTATTTGTCAAA